>Ga0302325_10004503_pt1 | contig 32175 bp, 30 predicted proteins | sample Palsa_T0_2_FD_201948 | JGI IMG/M metagenome (GOLD analysis project Ga0302325, IMG submission 201948) | Peat permafrost microbial communities from Stordalen Mire near Abisko, Sweden - Palsa_T0_2 | ecosystem: Environmental > Terrestrial > Soil > Palsa > Peat permafrost | place: Sweden: Abisko... | reverse complement strand
GGGCGGGGCGGCCTGATTGGGGTCCGGCGGCATCCTTCTGACCTCGTTCTTCGCGCCGGAGAGGCTCCCGGGAGCCTCTCCTCGAGGTTCCGGACCAGGTCAGAGCGACTAGCATCTCGCCCGGAGGAGTGCGAGAGCGGCCGAATCGGACGGTCTCGAAAACCGTTGTGCCTCATGGGTACCGTGGGTTCAAATCCCACCTCCTCCGCTCGGGGCCGAAGAGGCCCACCGCACAGGCGGGTGCGGCAAGAACATCGGCAGGGCAGGCGCCTTGCCGGCAGGACCTGGCCGCTCAACAGCGGCCGGAAAGGAGTGAACCGTGGCACGCGCACGTTCGACATTTGGAAAATTGCAGCGCGACCAGGCCAAGAAGGACCGGGCCAAGGCCAAGATGGATGACCGCATTTCGCGGAAGGAGGACAAGGCGGTGGCCAATGAGCAGGCCGCCCCGTCCCTTTCGGCCGACGAGGTGGACCAGACGCGCCTGCTGGAGGAGTTCGCCGCACTGCACGAGGACCTCGCCGAAGGCCGGATCTCTCTCGATGACTTCGAAGTCCGCCAAGAGGAGCTGCGCGCCAAACTGGTGGTGTGACCGGGTCCATTCCCATGCCTCGGCTCAACGGCAGGGGTCGGGCAGCAGGACTGCTCAGGGACCGGTCCCGGCGTCACGCCCCTCGAGCCACCTGCGGAAACCGGCCGCGTTCGAGTGGACGCCGTTCATGATGTCCAGCTTTTCCTTGTGCGCCGCGTCGATGTCACCCAGGAGGGGGTCGAACCGATCCGACAGCGCATCAGCGATGTCGGTCCCCTGGCGATAGGCCGTCTCGGCCGTCTCGGCCCACTGACGCAGGGTCTCATCGGCCTCGGCCAGGAGTTCCTCGGGCTGGCCGAGGAGGCCGTAGTGCGCGAGGGCGATCCCCGACGGGCGCCGTGCGGCGAACTTGCCCAACGAGGTGAGCGCTTGGGAGAGATCGAAGTCGGGTGGCGGAGTCGAGGGTCGCAGGACACCGCCATCAGGCAGCTTGACCCCGACGGCATCGCCTGCGAACAGCACTCCGCTCAACGAATCGTGCAGCGCCACGTGATGTTTGGCGTGTCCGGGTGAGTCCACCGCCACGAGGCTGCGCCCAGGGCCCACCTCGATCTCCTCGCCGTCCGCGAGCACGTGGAGACGCTCGGGGGGCGTGGGGTCGAGACGCCCGTAGAGGGAGTCGAGGAGCGGGCCGTAGACGCGCGCCGCCGAATCGATGAGGCGGGCCGGGTCAGCCAGATGCCTGGCCCCGTTCTCGTGCACATAGACCTTGGCCGAGGGAAAGGCGCGGGCGACATTGCCCACTCCGCCCGCGTGGTCGAGGTGAATATGCGTCACCGCGACGCCGGCCAGTTCGGCGGGACCGACACCGATCTGGTCCAGCGCGGCGAGCAACACCGGTACCGACGTCTGGCTCCCGGTCTCGATCAGCACCGGCGCCGGCCCCTCAATCAGATAGCCGGCCGTGACACGCTCCCAGCCTCCGAGCATGGTGTCGATCTCGAGGACACCGGTGGCGATGGAGCGCGGTGGGGGAACCGCCGGAACTGCGTCGCCACTCGCGGGATCGTGCACGTGCAGACCGGCATCGCCGTGGCGGTGCGCCCGACCGCCATGCGCATGGGTGCCGCTCACGGCTCGTCGACCCGCGTTCGCATCAGCGCGACGCGCCGCGGCGGCGCCGCACCGTGCTACGCCCGGAACGCTTCGTCTTCCCGACGGTCGCCGAGGTGAGTGGGGTGTCGACGATGACCCGGGAACCTTCGTCGACGACGCTGAGCGGGTCCTTGCCGCTGAGACGGAACGCAGAGTTGATCAGCGACACATGCGAGAACGCCTGAGGGAAGTTGCCCACGAGGCGGCCGGCCAGCGGGTCGTACTCCTCAGAGAGCAACCCGAGATCGTTGCGAAGGGCCAGGAGCCGCTCGAAGAGCTCCTCGGCCTCCTCGGTACGCCCGATCATGGAGAGGCAGTCCACCAGCCAGAACGAACAGGCGAGAAAGGCGCCTTCCCGTCCGGTCAGGCCGTCCACGGCACCGTCGTCGCTCGTGCGGTAGCGGAGCACGAAGCCGTGGTCCACGAGCTCCCGCTGGACCGCCTCGATGGTGCTCACGACCCGGGGGTCGCCGGGCGGCAGGAAGCCGACCAAGGGGATCATGAGCACGCTGGCATCGAGCTGGTCCGATCCGTAGTACTGGGTGAAGGCACCGACGTCCTTGTTGTACCCCTTGGCACAGACCTCGCTGAAGATGTCGTCCCGCAACTTGCGCCATGAATCGAGGGGCCCGTCGAGGTCGGGCCACTCCTCCAGCGTGCGGACCGCCCGGTCCACAGCCACCCAGGCCATGACCTTGGAATGGGTGAAGTGCCGCCGCGGACCCCGCACCTCCCAGATCCCGTCGTCGGGCTCGGTCCATCCCTTCTCCAGAAACTCGACGAGCTGCTTCTGCAGGCCCCAGGCGGCTCGGCTCTGCGCCCCCTCGGCACGGGCCGACGAATAGAGGGCCGACATGACCTCGCCGTAGACGTCGAGCTGATACTGGTCCGAGGCGGCATTCCCGATCCGGACCGGAACCGAACCCTCATAGCCGGGCAGCCAGTCCGCCTCCCACTCGTCCAGCCGGCGTTCCCCTCCCGGCCCGTACATGATCTGGAGTTTGGAGACGTCTCCCGCCACCGCGCGGAGGAGCCAATCGCGCCAGGCGAGGGCCTCGGTGTGATAGCTGCCACGCATCAACGACTCCAGGGTGAGGGTGGCGTCACGAAGCCAGCAGAAGCGGTAGTCCCAGTTGCGGTTGCCCCCGAGCGCCTCGGGAAGTGAGGTCGTCGCAGCAGCCACGATGCCACCGGTCGGGTTGTACGTCAGTGCCTTCAGTGTGATGAGGGAACGCACCACCGCGTCCCGGTACGGGCCCTCGTAGCCACATTGCGAGGCCCATTCGGACCAGTAGGCCTCGGTGAGGTGGACTGCGTAGTAACTGTCGAGCGGCGGCGGGGGCTCTTCGTTCGACGGGTACCACACCAGCGTGAAAGGAAAGCGCTGGTTCGCGGTGACCGTGAAGTCGGCGACGGTGCGCATGTCCTGTCCCACCGCCTCGACCCGGTGCCAGAGCGCCACCGAATCGGGACCGGCGGTCAGCCGGGTCAATCCATCGCTCGACGTGACCCAGGGGACCACTTCGCCGTAGTCGAATCGCACCGCGAGCTCCATCCGCATGTCGACCGTGCCGCTCACGCCCTCGACGGAGCGCACCAGGTGGGGATGGCCCTCGCGCACCGGCATGCAGTCGGTGACACGAACCGTCCCAGAGGGGGTGTCGTACTCGGTCTCGACCACCAAGGTGTCGGGCCGGTACCAGCGGCGCGTGGCCAGGATCTCCGACGGCCCTCCGGCGGGCGCGATCCTCCAAAAACCGTGGTCCTCGGTGCCCAGTAACCGGGCGAAGCACGAGGCCGAGTCGAAATGCGGCAGGCACAGCCAGTCGATGGAGCCGTCGATGCCCACCAGTGCCGCCGAGTGAAGATCTCCGATGACGGCGTAATCCTCGATGCGCTGGCTCATGGGCTCATTCTTGCGGACCTTTCAGCCCGAGATGCACGGTCCGGTTCCGACCGCCGAGTGGTGCCGCTCGGCTTGCTGCACCCGAGACAGGACTCCGGGCGACGTGAGGGCGTAGCCGACGTCCTGGTAGACGGTCGAACGCGAGAAGACGACGCCGATGACCTGTCCCCCCGGCCCGAGCAGCGGACCGCCCGAATTTCCCGGCTCCACGTTGGCATCGAGGGCGTAGACGCCCCTCGTGACCGACCCGCTGTTGTAGATGTCCTTGCCGATCGCGGTGACCTCCTCGGTCACGCCGGCGGCACCGATGGTCAGGCCACCGTCCTCGGGATATCCGAGGACGGCGGCCTGTGTGCCTCGGGCAACCAGGTTCGGGCTGATGACGAGCGCAGGACCGAGGGGGGCGTCGGTCCGGAGCACCGCCAGGTCGAAGTCGGGGTCGAACAACACCGGTGTGGCGGCGTAGGCGTCGTTCCCGAGCAACACCTGCGTGTTGCCGCTGCCCTCGCCTGCGACGACATGGGCATTCGTGGCCACCAACCCCGGACCGACCACGAAGCCGGATCCCTCCTGCTCGCTGCTACACGCCGTGCCGAGAACCTTGACCGTGGAGAAGACGGCCGGATCGGCGAGCGCCTTCGTCTGGGCGTCGGTCGGTGTCGAGACCGAGGGCGTCGAGGGTGGCGTGAGGGTCGAGAACACCTGAGGGAAGCCCTGGTCGTTCAGGAAGGTCTGCAGGTCGTTGAAGATGGAGGGTGCCCGGGGAAGTACTCCGTCGATCGAATGGAGGATGTCCGAGCGGGCCACGGCGGCGTCGAGCGACGTGAATCGGCTGTTGGGGGACAGAATTACGGCCGCCACGATCCAGACGGAGACCAGGACCGCCACGACGGCCACCCCCACGCCAAGGGCGGCATCGACGCTGCCCAGGTGATGCCGGCGCACGGTGGCATTGCTCCAGGTGCCGATGACGCGGCCGGCGTACCCCAGGGCACAGGCGGTGAACAGGACCAGCGACACCACGAGGACGGATCGGGTGACATCGTCGGTGGGCCCGCTGCTCAGGAGCGATACCCAGACTTTGGTCCCGAGGAAGAACCCAAGAAAGAACCCGCCGAAGGTGAGGAGCTGGACGATGGCCCCGAGCCGGAGGCCATGGACGGCGGCCAGCAGCATCAGCCCGATGATCAGCACGTCGACCCAATCCACCGCTGCGAGGGTAGCGAACGGTGCCCCGAGAAATGCGGCCCCCACCGCTATTGTCGTCATGCCGTGCTTCCACGACCCGTGTTTCGCCACAGGCGTGTCCGGCGACGTAGTGGTGGCCTGCTGTACCTGATTCTCGGCGCTGTGGCCCTCACCGCGTCGAGCTGCGCGTTCTCTGGACACCCGGGTTCGACAAAGGTGACGCGCGTCCTCGGTGAGTCCAAGGGCACCACCCTGGTGACGGGTCAGCCGGCGCCGAGCGGGACGAGCGAGCTGGGGGCGCTGTCGTGTGCCACGGCTCGGCGCTGCTGGGCCGTCGGCATCGCCGGGCCCAATGCCTCTCCCTCGAGCAGTGCCACGGTGATAGACGCCACCACCAATGGCGGCCACACCTGGAAGGCACAGCACGTGGCGGGAGGAAGCACCCCCCAGCTGAGTGGCGTCTCCTGTCCCACCGCGACCGAGTGCGTTGCGGTCGGCTCCAACGGCGCATCGCTGCCGGGCAGCGGAGTCGTCATCACGACCAGCGACGCCGGCGCGACGTGGTCTGCCGCGGGTTCGCCGCAGAATGCCCTCGTCGTTTCGAGCGTGACGTGCGCGAGCCCCGTGGACTGCACCGCCATTGTGAGCGACGGCACCTCCACGTGGTCCGCCCACACTGCCGACTTCGGTCAGAGCTGGCAACAAGAGGGTGACCTCCCGACGGGGTTCCAGCCCGGGAACGACATCACGTGCATCGCGGGCGGCACCTGCATTGACGCCGGCTACGTCCCCACGACCAACGGCCACGGGCAAGGAGCAGTCGCGGTGAGCGCAGACGGAGGACAGACGTGGGCCTTGGCGTCGGTGCCCGCGGGGACCGGCGTCCTGCAGAGCACGGCCTGCATCTCCGCGTCGAACTGCCTCGCCGCCGGCACCACCGGGACCACGGTCAGCGACGTGGTCCCGGCCAAGGGCGAGCTCCTCCACAGCACGGACGGGGGACACACGTGGGTGCCGTCGAGCAGCGCGCCGCCCGTCGACGACGTCTACGGGCTGGCCTGCCCGTCGAATGTTCAGTGCGCCATGGTGGGCACGACCTGGGTGGGCTCCCCCGCCCTGGACACGGGTGGCGTCGCTGAGAGCACTGATGCCGGACTCACCTTCCGGAGCTCTCCGACGTCGTACGTCCCCATCACCCTGACCGCAGTGGCCTGCCCGTCTTCCTCGGGATGCGTCGCCGTCGGGGGGAACACCGTGGCCAGGCTCACCCTTCTCCACCCGCCGCGGCCTGCCAACCACACGTCCAACCACACGTAATTTGACCGCTTGTTGTCCGTACGAGGAAGGATCACTCGTCAGCGAGGTGACACCCCCGTAGACTCAGAAACCGGAACGAGCTCCACCAGATGGAGTTCTCTTTCGAAGCGTGCGGGGGTACGCGGACTCCCTCCGCCTGAGAGATGGAGGACCGTGATGCCTCAGACCTGCCCTCAGTGTCAGAGCGAAGCCTCCGACGATGCCGGTTTTTGTCCGAATTGCGGAACCGCTCTGGGCGGCGCTGCGACGACCGCCCAGGCAGCTCCCTCCCCGGGCGCCCCGGGCGCCGCCGGCGCCCCGGCCTCGGTCGGGGCGGCATCGGGCACGTCCACCACGCCGGCATACAAGTTCGACGCCGCCCGCTGGTCGCTGGCTGACCGGATCTCCGGAGTGGCCACGATCGTGCTGTTCATCTCCTTGTTCTTGGCCTGGTTCGGCATCACCGTCATCGGCATCAGCGTGACGGCGAGTGGGGTCTCGGCCCACGGGTACCTCTACCTGGTGATGATCATCTGCATCCTGATCGTTGCCTACCTCGTGCTGCGCGCGGGGTGGGACGAGCTGCCGGGCGGTCTCAACCTCCCGCACCTCACGACGATGATGGTGGCCACCTTGGTCAACCTCGTCGTCGTGTTCCTTGCCTTCATCTTCAAGCCGGGCGGCTCGGGCGTCGGCTGGGAGTTCGGGGCCTTCCTGGGCCTCATTGCGGCGATCGTGGCTGCGGCGCCGTACGCCATACCCCAACTCCGCGAGCGGACAGGGGCAGCGAACTAGCCGGTTCAGCTCCGCATCGCCGCGAGCAACAAACCGGGGATCTTCGCGGCGGACGGTTCGGCCTCGAAGGCCACGAACCGGTGCATGACGTCATAGGAATCGGCTGCCGTCGCAAACCAAGGAGGCTTCGGCCGGGCCCGGAAGGGTCCGCGCACGACCGACTTCTGCGGGCGGTCGAACATCGCCGCGTTACCCACGACGCCGGTCCCCGACTGAATGTCGGTACGTGGGTGGCCCGGGTAGGCCCCCCACGTGGTCGAACCCATTGCGAACGACAGCGCGTGCCAGAGATTCACCCCGATTGAGCCGTAGCGCAGATCGGCCACGGCCCGCTCGACGCTCTCGGCCACGTCCTCGTCTTTCATAGAGGTAGGACTGACGATGATGGTGGCACCCAAGGTGCCCCAGACGACGTCGTTGCAGAATGCTGTGGCGGCGTCGACGAAGGCCGCCGCCGAAGGGGCGGGGAGTGCCGTCTCGGCCACCTGCCCGAAGAACGACTCCACGTTGAAGCAGATGTCTCCGGTGTGGCCCGGGGGGACACCCCGGATGAACGTCCAGGGCAGCGCGTCGTCCGGCCCGTCGCCGTATTCCTCGGCTTCGGGGTGGGCGGCCACGAAGGCGTCGCGCCGGTCGCCGGCGCCGGGGTAATAGGCCCGACGCGGGGTGAGGCCGACCAGGGTCTGGGTCAACGCACCGAGGAACGCCTCGCGCTGGGGCCAGGCGGCGTGCGTGACCACGAGGCGGGCCGAGACGCAGTTGAAGCCGGCGTTGTTGACCAGCATGGTGGCGACGTGCTCGGCCTGGTAGAGCAGCTCGGGGGTCGACCACTTGCCCGGCACCACGATGACCGGCGAGACGTTGCCAAGCTCGGCCGTCACCGGTTTCTGCAGTGCGGGCTCGTCCGCCTCCTTGCGGCGGGCACCCTCGGGGCCGGTGCCGAAGACGACGGCGTCGTAGGTCTTGTCCGACCCCGTGATGTGCACCTCGTCGATGCGGGAGTGCCCGCTCAGGTGCTGCCCCACAGCGGCGCCACCGGCGACGATGCGCAGCACACCGGCGTCGATCAACGCCGCCAGCGCCCGGCTCCAGTACGGGACCAGGTAGTCGTTGACCGGGTTGGCCTTCATCACGACGACCTTGCCCTCGACGAAGAGCTTCGAGAGGACATCGCGCGGCCCGAGGGACGCCACGTTGCCGGCGGCCAGGACCAGCGCCGTGCCGGCCTGGGCGACGGGATCGGCGTAGGCCGCCGCCTGTCCGGGGACGAGACTCTCCCGGGTGACCCCGGGCTGCATCCAGATTTCGGCGGTCGTCTGGGGGAACGTGATCCTGTCGAACGCGCCGGACGGGAAGACCTGGACCCGCAGCCGGCCGTCCGCCGCCTCGCGCACCGGCCCCGCGAATGCGGGCTTGCCGTCCTTGGCGATGTCGCGCAGGGCGTCGCGCAGCAGGCGCGCCATGCGGACGAATGCCCCGATGCCGCTGAACAACTCCTCACCCGCCTCGGTCGTGCCGGGCCGCAATCCCTTGGCCGCGCACGCGGCCGCCAGCCACTCGTCCTGGACGGCCATGGTGTCGGCGATGACGCGCTGCAGGAGATCGGCGCGGGCCTCGGCATCGGTCTTGACCCACGAGGCGGCGCTGTCGGCGACTTCTTCGACGATCGCACTCAACCCGTGCGCATTGAGCGCAGCGACGCCCGCCGCCGACGCGGCGTCTCCTGTCGTTGCCCGATCACTGGTCGGGGCCACTGCTCCCCGGCTCGTGATGGTCATGTCCGTACCCTCCCCGTCGCGCCGCTCTCTACCGCGGGAGCGGACCAGGAATTGTCTCCCCGGCCTTCGCAAGCGTACCGAGCAACCCGCCGGACCGATCGGCGCACGGGTCCCTCGGGCCGGTGCGGGCGGTCCCCCTGGTCAGGCGACCCGGGGAAGCACTTCCTCGGAGAGCAGCGCGATGTGGTCCAGGTCATCGAGATCGAGGACCTGGAGATACATGGACCCGGCGCCGACGTCGGCGAACTGCTCGAGCCGCGCCACGACCTCGTCGGGAGTGCCGGCGACGCCGTTGGCGCGGAGCTCGTCCGCCTTGCGGCCGATGTTGGCGGCGCGGCGCTCGACCTCGGCGTCGTCGGCACCGCAGCACACGGTCTGGGCGGCCGACAGCCGCAGCGTCCCGGGATCACGCCCCTTCTCCACGCAGGCGGCGCGCACCCGGTCGAACTGCGCGTCCGTATCGGCGACGGAGGAGAACGGCAGGTTGAACTCGTCGGCAAAGGTGGCAGCCAGGCGGGGCGTCCGCTTGGGCCCTCCTCCCCCGACGATGAGAGGGGGATGGGGTTGCTGAACGGGCTTGGGCAGGCCCGGGCTGTCCTTTAATTGATAGTGCCGCCCGTCGAAGTCGAACGTCTGCCCGACGGGCGTGTCCCAGAATCCCGTGAGGATGGCGAGCTGCTCCTCCAGCCGCTCGAAGCGTTCGGCGAGAGGCTGGAACGGCACGCCGTGGGCGGTGTGCTCGGCGTCGTACCAGCCGGCACCGAGCCCGAGCTCGGCGCGCCCGCCGCTCATGTCGTCCACCTGCGCCACCTGGACGGCGAGCAGACCCGGCAAGCGGAACGTCGCCGAGGTCACCATGGTGCCCAGACGGATGCGGTCGGTCTCGCGCGCAATGCCGGCCAGGGTGAGCCACGCATCGGTGGGCCCGGGCAGGCCGTCGCCACCCATGGCAAGGAAGTGGTCGGAGCGGAAGAACGCGTCGAAGCCGGAGGACTCGGCGGCCTGCGCCATCCTCACCTGCTGGTCGTAGGAGGCACCCTGTTGGGGCTCGACGAAGATGCGGAGTTTCATGGGCTCACGTTATCGGGGGCGTCCCGGGCGGGCCGGGGCCGCCGGCCGGCGGCGGCGCGGTGGCGCGGCGGCGCGGCGGCGCGGGCAGACTGACCACATGGATATCGGTGTGATCTTTCCCCAGACCGAGGTGGGCGGTGACCACGGCGCGGTGCGCGCGCTCGGGCGGGCCGTCGCGGACCTGGGCTACCGCCACCTCGCTGCGTACGATCACGTCCTCGGTGGTGACATCGAGGTGCACGGCGACATCGGCGGCCCGTACACCATCGACAACACCTTCCGCGAGCCACTGACGATGTTCGCGTATCTCGCCGGGTGCACCGACCTCGCCTTCGCCACCTCCATCCTCATCGGGCCGCAACGCCAGACTGCGCTGCTGGCCAAGCAGGCGGCCGAGGTCGATCTGCTCTGTGGGGGACGCTTCCGGCTCGGGCTCGGCATCGGCTGGAACAAGCTCGAATACGATGCGCTGGGCGTCCCGTTCGAGGAGCGGACCGGCATTCTGGAAGAGCAGGTTGCCGTGTTGCGCGCCCTGTGGACCGAGCGGAGCGTCACCATCGACGGCCGCTTCCACCACATCCGGGCGTCGGGGCTGGCCCCGCTGCCGGTACAACGACCCATCCCCATCTGGATCGGCGGCCACGCCCCGGCCGCGCTGCGCCGGGTCGGACGCATCGCCGACGGCTGGTTCCCCATGGTCCGGCCCGGCGGTGGCCTCGACACCGCGCTCGAGCACATCCACGAGGGGGCAGCGGAGGCCGGGCGCGACCTGTCGAACTTCGAATTCGAGGGCAGGCTCGAATACTCGGTGCGCGACCACGAAAGGATCGCCGAGCACGCTCGGCGCTGGCAGGCAGCGGGAGCGACGCACCTTTCGCTCAATACGATGCACTCGGGTCTGGCCGATACCGACGCGCACATCGCCGCGCTGGAGGAGATGGCCGAAATCCTGCTGTAGGCGGGGCTTGTCCGGATCCACCCCCTGGCTTTGAGAGAATGGGCGGGTGAGCGACCACAGCGGCTATCCCGGTGCGCCCCCGGGGTGGTACGCCGACCCTGCCGGCGGGCCGGGCCAGCGTTGGTGGGACGGCTACTCCTGGTCGGAGGCCACCGTGCTGCCCCAGCATCCGCCACCGCCGCCGTGGGCGGGCGCGGCCGCGCCACAGGGACCTGCCTCCCAAGTTGCGCCGTGGGCCGTGGCGTCGGAGCGCCTCAACACGTTCACCACGACGCAACGGGTGGACGACGAGCGCGGCATGGTGCCCGTAGCCCGCTTCGCCGTGGCGATACCGGGCGTCTACTACCTCGTGACGCTTTTCCTCCAGCGCGTGAACGCGGACCAGCTGCGGTCGGCGGGACACCAGTTCCGGATCGACTGGCACGACGCGCAAAACGGCATCACACCGCCGCAGTACCATGCGACGAGCAGCTCGTTCACGCCCATCGGCCTCGTTGTCGCTCTGGCCGCGGTGGCCGCGGTGGTCTTCGCCTGCATTTGGCAGCACAAGGCAGCATCAGCCGGGCGTGCCCTCGGCATCCCGTCCGGGTTGTCGCCGGCCTGGGGCGTCGGATGCTGGTTCGTGCCGGTCGTCAATCTGTGGATGCCCTACCTGGCCGTGCGGGACTGCCTCCCGCCCCAGCACCCGCACCGGCCCCGGGTGCTGCACTGGTGGATCGCCTTGCTCCTGGCGGGTTTCCTGAGCTCCGGAGCCGGCGCCTTCGCCCTGTTCTCGACGGGCGCCGCCCTTGTACTCTCCGTCCCGGCGGCGGTCGCCTGCCTGGCCGTCATCGCCTGGGCGCCCGGGATCGTGCTGGCGATCGCGGCTTCCCATGAGGAGATCCTCAGCACGCAGGCAGCGGAAACCGGCGTGTTCCCGGCGTGAGCCATCTCAGACTGCATCGCAGCTGAGGCTCCCGTAACTCGAACATACGAACTGTTCACCCAGGGATAGCGCTCCTGTTGCCTGGCGTTCACCTGGCCTCGCTACGGTCCTGGCAGTGGCCGACGGCGACATGACCCAGGCGAGTCTCAATCCGGTGACAACGGAGGTCCAGTCCGATGTCGATCGGGCGCTGCAGGCCCTCGATCCCGACGCGGCCCGCCCCGAATTCGTGATGCGCTCGGTCAACCTGGACCTCGGCTTCTCCGGCCGCACCGTGCTGAACGACGTGAACGTGGACCTGAAGAGGGGCTCGATCACGGCGCTGATCGGACCGACGGGATCGGGCAAGTCCACCTTCCTGCGCACCCTGAACCGCATGAACGACCGCGTGCCCGGGTTCATGCGTACGGGCGACGTCACGCTCGACGAAGAGAGCCTGTGGGCGCAGCACGTCGACCTCCTGACACTGCGCCGGCGCGTCGGCATGTTGTTCCAGCGGCCGAACCCGTTCCCGATGTCGATCAAGGACAACGTGGTCGCCGGGGTCAAGGCGCACCGCATCGCCAAGGGCAAGCAGCTCGACGTGGTGTGCGAGCGCCGCCTCACCGAGGTCGGCTTGTGGGAGGCGGTCAAGGATCGCCTGAACGACTCGCCGTTCCGGCTGTCTGGAGGTCAGCAGCAACTGCTCTGCCTGGCCCGCGCACTCGCGGTCGGACCGGAAGTCCTGCTGCTCGACGAGCCGACCTCGTCGCTCGACCCCGTGACGACGGAGTCCATTGAGGCACTGCTCAAGACACTCGCACCCGCGCTGACCTTGATCGTCGTGACGCACAACCTGGGCCAGGCCATGCGGGTCTCGCACCAGACGATGTTCTTCTACCAGGGAGCACTGATTGAGCACGGAGCGACCGACGACCTGTTCAACAGGCCGTCGCACCCGGACACCGAGCGCTACGTCACGGGACGGATGGGGTAGGCGAAATCCGGGCTCCCGAGGGAGGTCGGGCGCAGTAGGCGGCACAAGCAGCATCAACGGTTCAACCAGAGCAACACCAACCAAACCCACATCACAAGGAGAGAACCTGTGACAAAACTGATGAGCGCGCCGCGACTGCGGGGAAGCATGATCGCCCTTGCGGCGGTCGGGCTCGCGCTGAGCTCGGTCGTCCTCAGCACGGCAGCGTCGGCGAGCGTCAAGCTCCCGAGCAGCGGTGTCGAGAAGCCCCCCGCCGGCACCGTCACCGAGACGGGAAGCACGCTGCTGTACCCGCTCTTCAACCTGTGGGTGGGGGGCTACAACACGACGTATCCCAGCGTGACGGTGCAAACGGCCGGAACGGGCTCGGGTACCGGGATCTCGGACGCGGAGAACGGCACGATCAACATCGGTGCCTCCGACGCGTACCTGGCGCCCAGCGTCACGTCGGCGAACCCCGACCTGAAGAACATTCCGCTGGCGATCTCGTCGCAGCTGGTGGCCTACAACGTCCCGGGCGTGCTCTCGCACTTGAAGCTGACCGGCAAGGTGCTCTCGTCCATCTACCAGGGCACCATCACCACGTGGAACGCCTCGCAGATCGCGAGCCTGAACCCCGGCGTCACCCTGCCGAACATCCCGATCGTGACGCTGCACCGCTCGGACAGCAGCGGCGACACGTTCCTGTTCACGCAGTTCCTCTCCAAGACGGACCCGTCGGGCTGGGGCGCCAAGATCGCCTACAACACGACCGTGCCGTGGCCGGCGGCGCCCGGTGCCCTCGGCGAGACGGGCAACTCGGGCATGGTGACGGGCTGCAAGGCCACACCGGGCTGCATCGCCTACGTCGGCATCAGCTATCTGACCCAGGCTCTGCAGGCCGGCCTCGGCTACGCCTCGCTGCAGAACGCCAAGGGGCAGTACGAGGTGCCGACGGCGGCGTCGATCGCCGCTGAAGCAGCATCCTTCGTGGCGAAGACGCCGGCCAACGGGACGATCTCGCTGATCTACGGTTCGGCCCCGGGCGGCTACCCGATCGTCAACTACGAGTACGCCATCGTCTCGAACAAGCAGTCGAGCAGCACGACGGCCAAGGGGATCCGTTCGCTCCTGGAGTGGGCGATCAACCCGAAGCTCGGTGCTGCGACGACGTACCTGGCCCAGGTCAACTTCCAGCCGCTGCCCGCCAAGGTCGAGGCGCAGTCGGTGAAGCAGATCCTGAGCATTTCGTAGTGACGTCCGTCGGCGGCGTAGCGGGGGACGTCCCCGCTACGCCGCCCGGACGCACCGCGCCCCGCGAGCCGATGTTCCGCCGGGTGGCGGACGTGTTCCGGGCCAACGAGGAAAAGGGCTGGCGCTGGAGCGCCCGGGTGGCCGTCTTGCTGCCCCTGGTGGCGCTGGTCTTTGCCGTCACCGTCCTCGCCCTCAAGGCCTGGCCGGCCATCCGCGTCAACGGTTGGTACTTCCTCTACGGGAAGAACTGGACCTACGGCGACAGCTACGGCGCCACCGTCTCCACCCATGGCGTGGCCCACGCCGCGGGGGCCCAATTCGGTGCGTGGCCCATCATCGCGGGCACCCTGCAATCGTCCTTCATCGCCATCGTGGTGGCCGTGCCGCTCTCCATCGGTGCCGCCTTCGCCCTCACCGAGCGGATGCCGGGGTGGATCTCGCGTCCCCTGGGGTACGCGATCGAGATCCTCGCCGGGATCCCCTCCGTGGTCATCGGCCTGTGGGGCCTGCTGACCTTCGGTCCCTGGCTCGCCAAGAACATCTATCCGATAGTGGCGAGCATCGCGAGCGCTCTTCCCAACGTGGAGCCCTTCAACTACTTCCGCCAACCCGTCGGGAGTGGCGAGGGCCTGCTGACGGCCGGCCTCGTGCTCGGGATGATGATCATTCCCATCATCACCTCGACGACGCGGGAGCTCTTCATACAGGTGCCGACGCTGCCGAAGGAGGGCGGCGAGGCACTGGGCATGACGCACTGGGAGGTCGCCAACCGCATCACGCTGCCCTGGGTGCGCTCGGGCATCATCGGCGGCACCGTGCTCGGGTTGGGACGCGCGCTCGGGGAGACCATCGCCGTGGTGCTCGTCGGCGGTGCCTCACTGCGACTCGCGCCCAACATCTACCAGCCGTTCGGCACCATCGCCGCCACCATTTTGAGCCAGCTCGACGGCGCGCAGGCCGACGGCACCGGGTTCGCCGTGGCCACCCTGGCCGAGCTGGCCCTCGTGCTCGCCGTGATCTCCGTCGCCGTGAACCTGGCGGCGCGCGCCATCATCAGCCGGACCGGCCGCACCGGAGGCCCCGTGGGGAGCGGTGCATGACGACGAACACGTCGCTGGCCGGCGGCCCGGCGACCCGCCGGCGGCGCTTCTCCTCCCAGGGATTCCGGATCTTCACGTACGGCGCGCTCGTCCTCATCATCGCCCCGGCGGTCTGGATCCTCCTCGGCGTCCTGTTCCGCGCACTGGGCCACTGGCGTTGGGACGTGCTGTGGACGCCGCTCACCGCCGCCGGCGGCGGATTGCGCGACCAGATCCTCGGCACCCTGCTCCTCATGGCGGGCGTCCTGATCCTCGCCGGGACGGTCGGTGTGCTGGCCGGCATCCATCTGTCCGAGATGGCCAAGATCAAGAAGAACGGTAAAGCGAGCGGCGGCCTGCTGCGGACAGCCTCGGACATCCTGTCGGGATTCCCGTCCATTGTGCTCGGCTACGTCGGCTACGCCGCACTGGTGCTGTACTTCCACTGGGGCTTCTCGTACCTGGCGGCCGTGATCATCCTCTCCGTCATGGTCGTGCCCTACATCGCCAAGACGACCGAGAACTCGTTGCGCCAGGTGCCCACGGGGTACCGCGAGGGTGCCGAGGCCCTGGGCATGTCGATGGGCGACTCGCTGCGCAAGGTCGTCCTCAAGACCGCGCTGCCCGGCATCGTCACCGGCCTCCTGCTGGCCCTCGCCATCGCGGGCGGCGAGACAGCGCCGCTCATCTACACGGCGAACTTCGCCAACAAGATCCCCCACTCGGTGACGCACGCCTCCTTCCCCTACCTCACCTACGTGGTGTTCTCCTTCTACGACTCCTCGCAGGTCTCGTACCACTACCTCGCCTACGACGCAGCCTTGATCCTTGTCGTCATGGTGCTGCTCCTCCTGGTGGCCAGTCGCATCATTGTGGCGCGGACCCAGCGGCACGCCGAGGGGGCCCGGACAAAGACCCGCACGCCCCGGGCCCCCAAGCCTGCGCCCGACGACCACGTCGAACTTCTCGACCTCCCCATCAACCGCTGAGCGGGATCGGGGCGTCCCGAGGCCGGGAAGCCAGCGCGCGACCCGGCCTAAGGTGAAGCCCGACCAACCCGGCAACAAGGAGGAACGTTGAGCGCAGGACCTGAATGGGGACCACTGGCACGTCTGGCGGGTATCTGGGAGGGCGAAAGGGGCGAGGACGTCGCCTACGCCAACGCGGACGGGAAGATCGGCCTGACCCCGTATCGCGAGCACATCGACTTCAAGCCTTTCGGGCCGGTGGAGAACGGGAGCCAGGTGCTCTACGGACTCGACTACCGCATGGCCGCCTGGCGGGGCGAGGAGGAGAGCCCGTTCCACACCGAAGTCGGCTACTGGATGTGGGACGCCCGCGACAGCGAGGTGGTGCGATGCTTCCTGATCCCCCGGGGATCGGCCATTGTGGCCGGTGCGGTCGTCGGAGCCGACGACACGAAGTTCACCCTGCACGCCAGCGTGGGCAGCCAGACCTACGGGATCCTCTCCAACAACTGGCTGGACAAGAACGCCCAGGCCATCCGGTACGAGGTGACGATCGACACGAGCGTCGAGGACGAATTCACCTACACCGAGACCACGGAGATCAAGCACGCACGGGTCGCCGAAGAGGTGATCCACACCGACGGCAACACGCTGCACCGGATCGCCGACGCCTAGGCCCGACCGGTAGGGTCGGCGGCGGCGGGGGTCGCCGAGGTCGCAGGGAGGCACGTCATGTTCGAGTGGTCGGAAGAGCAGCTGGCAATCCGTGACGCGGTGCGGCGATTCGTCGAGGAAGAGGTCAAGCCGAACGTCGAGGAGCTCGAGCACGGCGACACCCCGCCCTACGAGGTCATCCGCAAGTTGTACCGGACCTTCGGCCTCGACGCGCTGGCGCGGGACTCCTTCAAGCGGGCGCTCGAGCGCAAGACATCGGGTGCGACGGCACCCGAGCGCTCCGAGGGCGGCGGCAATGCCGCCGTGACCCTGATCCCCATCATTGAGCTGTGCCACTACTGCCCCGGCATCGTGACAGCGCTCGGGGTGAGCACCGGCCTGGCCGGCGGCACCATCATGAAGGGTGGCACCCCGGCCCAGATGGAGCGCTGGGGGCTCGACCTCATGACGCTCGACAAGGTCGGGGCCTGGGCCATCACCGAGCCCGACTCGGGCTCCGACGCCCTGGGGGGCATGAAGTCGTCGGCCCTGCGCGACGGCGACGAGTACGTGCTCAACGGGAACAAGACCTTCATCACCAACGGCCCCTACGCCGACACCATCGTGTTCTACGCCAAGCTCGACGACGGCAGCGACACGCCCCTGCGCCAGCGCCCGGTCCTGACCTTCATCCTCGACCGCGGCCTGCCGGGGCTGGAGCAGTCCAAGCCCTTCCGCAAAATGGGCCTCCACTCGTCTCCGACAGGAGAACTCTTCCTGAGCGACGTAAGGGTGGGCAGGGACCGCCTGCTCGGCGAGTCCGAGGGGACCCCCGGAGGGAGCGAGGGGCGCGAGAGCGCCAAGGGCAACTTCGTCACCGAGCGGGCCGGCGTCGCCGCCATGTCGCTCGGCCTCATCGAAGAATGCCTCAAGCTCTCGGTGCAGTACGCCAAGGACCGGCTGCTGTGGGAACGGCCCATCGCGGAGTTCCAGCTCATTCAGCTCAAGCTCGCCCGCATGGAGATCGCCCGCCTCAACGTGGAGAACCTGGTGTTCCGGCACATTGAGATGAGCTCGTCGGGCAAGACCCTCACGCTGGCCGAGGCCTCGGCCATGAAGCTGTACTCGGCCCAGGCGGCATCCGAGGTCGCCATGGAGGCGGTCCAGCTCTTCGGCGGCAACGGCTACATGTCCGAGTTCCGGGTGGAGCAGCTGGCACGCGACGCCAAGGTGTTCCAGATCTACGCCGGCACGGACGAGATACAGGTGACCCACATTGCGCGCGACCTGCTGAGCCGGTGACGTGACGGACCTGTTCGGCCCGGCCCCCGCCGACGCCGCGTTCGACGACATGGTCGACAGGCGACGCGCGCTGCACCGCCGGCCCGAGCTGGCCTTCGCCGAACACCAGACGACGGCCATGATCCGCGACCACATGGCGTCGCTCGGGATCCCCGAGAGCCTCCGCACCAGCGAGACCGGCGGCATCTTCACGATGGAAGGCGGCCGGCCCGGGCGGAGCGTCGTGCTGCGCGGCGACATCGACGGCCTGCCGGTGCAGGAGGACGAGGCGCGGGCCGTCCACTCCGAGGTCGAGGGCGTCATGCACGCCTGCGGCCACGACGTGCACGTCGCCTCACTACTCGGCGCGGCCTCGCTGCTAGCGGCGCGGCGCGAGGAGCTCCCGGGTCGCTACGTCTTCCTCTTCCAGCCCGCCGAAGAGGCGCTGTGCGGCGCCAAGGCGATGCTGGAGGGCGGCGCGCTCACCGCCATGGAAGGCGCGCGCCTCGTCGGCTTCCATGTCACCTCCCAGCTGCCCTCGGGCTTCGTGGGCCTGCGGGCGGGCATCGCGATGTCGCAAGCCAACTCGTTGCGCATCACCCTGACGGGGCCGGGCGGGCACGGCGCCATGCCCTCTGCCCAGGGTGACGTCATCCGAGCCACGGCCGAGCTGGTGAGCCGCCTGGGCGACGTGGCCTCGGGGCTGCGCTACGACGAGACCGATTGCGTGTGCAGCGCCGGCACGATCCACGCCGGGACGGCGGTCAACGTGGTGCCGACCTCGGCCCGGGTCACCGGCACGCTGCGCACCTTCACCGAGGCCCAGCACGAAGAGGCGCTGGTCCGCCTGCAGGAACTCTGCGACCGCGTTGGGGACGACCAGGGGGTCCACGTGGAGCTCGAGGTGCCAGAGCACACGCGTGCGGTGGTGAACGACGCCGAGGTCACCGCCCTCGTGGAGGCGGAGGCCAGCGTCGTGCTCGGCCCGGACCAGGTCTTCCGCATGCCCCCCGTCTCGCCCAGCGACGACGTCAGCGAGTTCCTCCGCCACCTGCCGGGCTGCTACTTCTTCGTGGGCGGCGGGGCGGCGGACGGGTCGAGCGGCATGCACCACAGCCCGACGTTCCTGGTCGAGGACGAGTCCCTGCGTTCGGGCACGGGCGTCCTGGTGCGCAGCGCGCTGGCATTGGCCGCGCCGTGAGTGCGACTGGCACACTGAGGCCATGACCGCCTCGAGCCTCTTCGACATCGCCGGGAAGACGGCGCTCGTCACCGGCGGCAGCCGCGGCATCGGTCTGATGATCGCCGAGGGGTTCGTGGACGCCGGCGTGAAGGTCTACATCTCCTCACGGAAGGCCGACGTGGTGGCGGACGTGGCGGCGCAGCTGTCGAAGAAGGGGACGTGCATCGGGATCCCGGCCGACCTCTCCACCGAGGCCGAATGCCGGCGGCTGGCCGACGAGATCGCGGCGCGCGAGGACGCCCTCGACATCCTCGTCAACAACGCCGGCGCCACCTGGGGCGCCCCGCTGGCCGACTTCGACGAGGCGGCCTTCGAGCGCGTGCTCGCCCTCAACGTCAAAGGCGTCTTCCATCTGACGAAGTTCCTGGTGCCGCTCCTGGAGAAGGCGGGGACGGTGGACGAGCCGGCGCGCGTCGTCAACATCGGGTCGATCGACGGCATACAGGTGCCGGCGCTCGAGACGTACTCGTACTCCGCCTCGAAGGCGGCGGTGCACCAGCTGACACGCCACCTGGCCAAGCGACTGGCACCGACCATCACGGTCAACGCGATTGCGCCCGGACCCTTCGAGTCCAAAATGATGGCCGCCACCCTGGAGGCCTTCGGCGAGCAGATCGCAGCGAACGCACCACTGCGCCGTATCGGCCGCCCCGACGACATGGCCGGCGCCGCCATCTACCTGTCCTCACGGGCGGGCGCGTACCTGACCGGGGCGATCATCCCGGTCGACGGGGGAATCGCCACCACCCGCTGAGTCGTTCGCAAAAGGGGGAGACACCTTGCTGTTGTTGCATGAAGTGCACCGCGTTGCCGGCGCCAAGGAGGACGCGTTCGACGAGGCCTACCGGGACCAGCTCATCCCCGCCCTGACCACGTCGGACGGGAGCAGGCTGCTGTGGTATCTGCGGCTGTCCCACGGGAGCGGGCAGGCTTACACGGTGGTCACCATCACCGGCTGTCGCGACGCGGTGGCGTGGGAGGAGCTGGCCGAGCGGGTGCGCGTCGGCGACCTGGCCGAATGGTCGTCGGAGGTCGACGCCATGCGGCACGGGTGTGAGGCCAAGATCGTCCGGCCGGTGCCGTGGTCGCCACTGCAGGAGATCGACCTCACCACGGTGCCCGTGCACGGCGAGACGCACAAGAACTCGCTCTTCATGGAGGACACCGCCTGGCCCTACGCCGGCGGGCTCCAGGCCTATCTGGCCAAGGCGGGCACTCTCTACGACCACACCCTGAGCAGCCAGAAGGAAGAGGGCATCGGCATGATCGAGCTCGAGGCGGCCTTCCAGCCGGTCTTCGGGACCCACCAGACCACCGAGGTCATCCTGTGGCAGCGCGTGGTCAACACGAAGGCGGTCATGTGGATGCTGGGCCACGACCTCCCGCCCGAGGCATCCTCCCCGGGGACCTGGCTGCACGACGCCCTGGAGGTGCGGGACCGCTGGGAGAGCCGGCTGCTGCGCAGCGCGGCGTGGTCACCGCTGTACTGAGGACATGATGACCGGCGGCGGAAGCCCCTTCGACCTCTCCCGCACGTTCGTGCATCTGGGAAGGGGCTCCACCGCGACCCCTCTGCCCGACTTCGAATGGTCGGCCGGGTACGTCGAGGCGTACCGCAGCAGGTACGCCGCCGACGCGCCGGAAGGGCGGCTCGTCTGCGTCATCGCGCAGGGCGCGACCTGGGACGGCTGGGAACGTCATCCGGCGGGCGAAGAGCTCGTGTACCTGCTGTCGGGCCGGGTCGACGTCGTGCAGGAGCTCGACGGCGCCGAGCAGGTGGTAGAGCTGCGACCGGGCGACGCCATGATCAACCCGGCCAACGTCTGGCACACGGCCCGGGTCCACGAGCCGGGAGCGGCACTGTTCGTCACGCCCGGCGAGGGCACCGAACACCGACCGTTGGGCTGACGATCAGCGAACAGGAGCCAGGTCGTGGGGACCCTGCGGGGGGTACCCAGCGGCGGCGCGGATGGCGTCGCCCCACGGGCCGAGGATGGCCAGCAGATCGTCGAACGAGCCCCCGAGCGCGTCGAGGATGACCGCACACTGCGCGTCGGTGACGACCTCGACCGACTCGCGTCGCGCGCGCCCTTCGGCGGTGAGGGCGCCGTCGACCACGAGGCCCCGCTCCGACAGCGACGTCTCCGCCGCGGTCAGCTGCTCGTCCGTCCAGGCGCGGGTGCGGATGTAGCTCCGCATGGGCAGTCCCCAGTAGAGCTCGGTCAGCAGCCCGACCTCGGTGGCGTCGAGACCGGCCGAGGTCCATGCCGCCGTGTGGGCGTCCCCCCTGTACTCGCGGAGCATGTCGGCCAGCCTCCACATGTCGCCCACCGGATCGCCGGGCAGCCCGAGGCTCCGCAACCCGGCAAAGAGCGGCTTGCCTTCGGGGCGCAGCGGCTCCACCGCCTTCGCCAACAATCCGGTGGCCTTCGCCAGTCCCTCGGGCTCCGGGCCCAGGACGCGCACCAGTTGATCCACGGCACCTTTGGTGCGCGCCGAGCAGATGGTGGCCGCATCGACCTTGCTCCAGCCGAACCCGACAGCCGGCACCACCGCCTCGGGATTGAAGACGGCGAACGCGGCGGCCACCACCTCGCCGGGTACCTGACCCATGACCGAACCGCGACTCGTGAAGTAGGCGGCCCCGTCCGGAAACTGCACACCGTTCGGAAGCGAGCCCGGGCTGGGCGAGAAACCGAGCGCGGCATAGGCAGCGTGGCACTCGGGGGAGAAGTACACCTGCCCCGCCACCGGCTCCAGCGCCATGGCCAGTTTTCTTGTCGCAGACGTGCGCAACTGGGCCACAATTGCCACCCTACGCCGGGGGGTTCCCTTTATCGTCGTAGCTGTGACGACGGGGGACGATCAGCCCTGGCTCCGCCCTTCTCCGGGACTGTGGCGGATGCGGTGGGCCGAGGCCGGGACGATCACGATCGTGCTCGCCGCCCTGTTCGGGCTGGCGTTGTGGGCTGCGGCCGGCCCGTTGGCCGGCCTCGTGAGCGTGGCGGTCACAGTCGCCCTGGGCGTGACCTCCACCTGGTTCCTCCGCCGTCGGTTCCGGGCCTGGCGCTACCAGGAGCGCCACGAGGATCTCATCGTCGCCCGCGGGGTGATGGTGCAGCGGCTCTCCGTCGTGCCGTACGGGAGGATGCAGTTCGTCGAGGTGACCGCGGGACCGATTGAGCGCCTCTTCCAGCTGTCGACGGTCAAGCTCCACACGGCGGCGGCAGCCAGCGACGCCCGCATCCCCGGACTGGAGCATGCCGAGGCGGCCCGGCTGCGGGACCGGCTGACCGAGCTCGGCGAGTCGATGGCGGCGGGCATGTGACCGACACCAGCCCCGCTCCACCATCGCCCGACGAAGGCTGGAGCCGGCTCCACCCGCTCACACCGATCGCCCGTGTCGGCCGGCTCGCCCCGGCCCTGGTACTCCTCCTCGTCGTCTCGAACGTGCATTCGAAGGCCGAGAACGGGACGGCCGAGACCGATTACCTGATCGCCATCACCCTGATCTCCGCCGTCTACGGCTACGTCCACTGGATGGTCACCCGCTGGCGCCTCGAGGGGGACACGCTGCGCATTGAGACCGGCCTGATCCGGAAGGACTCGCGCCGTTTGCCGTTGGGCCGCATCCAGGCCGTGGACATCGTGCGCCCCTTCCTGGCCCGCCTGCTCGGTGTGTCCGAGCTCCGCATCCGGCTGGCCGGCTCGGGCTCGACGGACGGCAAGCTGGCCTACCTGTCCGACGCGCAAGCGGCCGAGCTCCGACTGGTGTTGCTGGCGGGGCACATCACTACCGAGGCGGCGGTCTCGAGCAACACCGGCCTGCCCATGGCCAGCGTGGACACGGGTCGCCTCCTGGCGTCGGTTTTCCTGTCGCTGGTCACCATCATTGTGATCGGCACCGTGGCCGTGCTGGCGGTCCTCGACCAGTTCGAGCCGAAGACGGCGGCGGCCGTGGCGGGAGTGCTCGCCGTGTACCTGCTGAGCGCCGCCGGCGTGATCTGGCGTCGCCTGTCGGGCCAGTACGCGTTCATCGCGGTCGAGGCACCCGAGGGGGTGCGCATCCGGCGCGGGCTGTTGCAGACCATCTCCGAGACGGTCCCCTACGGCAGGATCCAGGCCGTCCGCCAGGTGGAGCCGTTGCTGTGGCGACCGTTCGGGTGGTGCCGCTTGGAGGTCGACGTGGCCGGGGCGACGTCCCGCAACCAGCGGGGCGAGGGCACGAGCGTCGTCCGCAAGGCGATCCTGCCGGTCGGATCGCAGCAGGACTCCTGGCACCTGCTGGCCCGGCTCCTGGGCGCCCCCGATCCGGAGCGCACGGCGCCGCCGGGCCGGGCCCGGTTGAAGGCTCCCCTGAGCTTCCACTTCCTCTCGGCCGGCCACGACGCCTTGCACGCCGTCTGCGTGACGGGGCGGATCAACCGGGCGACCACCTGGGTCCCGCTGGAGAAGACCCAGAGCATCCGACGCGTCCAGGGCCCGCTGCAGCGACCATTGGGCCTGGCCACGGTCCACGTCGACGTGGCGGGGAAGCGGGCCCGGGCCGAATTCAGAGACCGCGAGATCGAGGAGGCCGACCGACTGGTCGCCGAACTGACCGTACTGAGCCGGTCGGCCCGCCAGCGCGATCGGACACTTCCCACGGCAGCCGGCAGCGATGCCGCCCCCTCAGGCTGGTACCCCGACCCGGCGGGCCGCCACGAGCGGCGTTACTGGCACGAGGGCCGTTGGACCGAGCACGTGGCCAACGGCGGGAGGCGAACCTCCGACGCGTCTACGCCCGCGCCGTGAAGCGCATCGGGAAGTAGTCGATGGAGCGGATTCCCGTCGTGTAGACGAGCTCGTGATCGGGCTCGATCTCGTACTCGGGAATGCGCTTGTGCCACTCCCGCAGTGCGACCCGCAGCTCCAGGCGCGCCAGGTGTGACCCCAGGCAGCGGTGAATGCCTCCGCCGAAGGCGATGTGGCGGTTGACCTCTCGGTCGAATCGCACCTCGTGCGCGTCGGGGAACTCGGCCTCGTCGGTGTTGGCCGAGCCGATCACGACAATGGCGTGATCACCCTTGTGCACCGGGCAACCCGCCAGCTCGGTGTCCTCCACCGCGACGCGCGACACCATCATCACGGGGGTCTCCCAGCGGAGCAGTTCCTCGATGGCGTTGGGGATGATGTCGGGGTTCTCGGCGAGCTGGCGGCGGTGCTCGGGGTGGGTCGCCAGGAAGGCGAACATGCAGTCGAGTGTGGCCGTGACGGTGTCGAGCCCGGCGATCAGGAAGAGGAAGCAGATGTCGAGGATGTCCTCGCGGGAGAGGCGGTCGCCCTCGACCTCGGCGCTCAGGAAGTGTGACAGGAGGTCGTCCTTCGGCTCCTTCTCACGCTGGTCCAGGATCTCGTCGAAGTACGCATAGACCGAATCGGCGATCTTCTGCTGGTACGCGCCCGCCTCCGCCGACCCCTGGGCCGTTCCCGTCACATGCTCCGGGCGGATGATGCCGTCCTTCATGGTGAGGAACGTGTCCAGCTCGTCCATCGGCAGTCCCAGGAGCGTGAGGAAGACCTCCGAGGGGAACGGAACGGAGAACTCCTTGGCGAAGTCCACCTCGCCGCGCTCGATGAAGCCGTCGATGAGGTGGTTGACGAGGTCGGAGACCTCTTGGTCCATGAGGGCCATCTTGCGCGGGGCGAAGATCGGGTCGAGGAGCTTGCGGAACTTCTTGTGCTCCGGCGGGTCGATCTGGAGCGGAATCATGGGCCGCTTGTTCTTGAGGTCGACGGCATCCACGTTGGACGAGAAGATCTCGGTATGGCGCAGTGCGAAGTCGACGTCCTCCTTGCGTGACAGGAGGACCCCGGGATTGGAGCCGATGTCGATGGACAGCACCGGCATCTCGTCCCGGAGGAGCTTGAAGGTCGGTTGCGGGTTGGCCGCCATGTCGGTATCCATGCCGGCCAACGCATCGGCGTTGCCGCCCTGCTCTACGGCCTCGGTCTCACTCATTGGTCTCCTCCGAATTGATCTGCAGGATGCGGTTGACTGACTGCACGAGCGAGGCGTCGTCTGTCTCGGGGATGATCCAGCTCGACGCGAAGAGACGGACGACGACGTCGGCCAGCTGGTCCTTGCCGAGGGTGCCCGCGGCCACCGCGGGCACGGTGTCGAGAGCGTCTCCGAGCCGGCGCAGGAGCTCCTCCCGCAGCGACGGCAGGTGGTCCAGGAGATAGCTCATGACGAATCCGGACTCGGACTCGAAGAGCGGGCGGCACGGGTGCGAGCGGATGAAGTCGAAGGCGTAGGCCATGAACGCGGAGATGCGCTCCTCCGGGGTCAGCGCGGCCGCCAGCACTTCGTCGAGTCCGTCGGAGAACCGCTGGGCGTCGTAGGCGGCGGCCGCGGCCAGGACCTCGTCCTTGCTGGGGAAGTAGCGGTAGAGGGTGCCCCGGGACACGCCTGCCGTCTCGGCGATCTCCCGCATCCCGAGCCTGCGCACGCCCCTTCGCCCGATGAGGGCGAGTCCCGCGGTGAGGATCCGCTCCTCTGTGGGTCCAAAGGAGGTCGCCGGCGTTGCCGGCGGCGACGCAACGGAGTTCACGACCTGCAGCGTTGCCGTCATCAGAAGGACATATTAGACACTTTCTGTACTTTGTGTACCTTCTGTGCGGCACCGGTGCGTCAGCGTCGGCCGGCGGAGACCCGCCCGCCGCGGTTCGGGCGCTCGGTTCAGGTGCTCGGTTCAGGTGCTCGGCCTGCGCCTCCACTGGCGGAGCGCTGGCAGCACGAACAGCATCACGAGAGCCACCAACCCGATCAGCGTGGCCAGCTGGCCGAGGTGATTGGCCGCCGACGCGCCATAGGTCAGGGTGACGTCATGGCTGGTGGGGACGACCACCATGAGGTTCGGCGCCACGCGCCACGGACCGTCGGCCCCGACCGCCTGCCAGTTGGGAAAGTAGGAGACCTTGACGAGGACCGGTGTCCCCAGCCGTGAGACGTGGAAGCTGACGGACGAGTCGGTCTGTACGACGGCGGACACCCTGGTCGTCCCGACGCGTTTGACGGTCGGATGGACGTCGCTCACCGGGGTCCGCGGCCAGTCCGAGGGACCGCTCTGGGCCAACTCGACGTTCCACTTGCTCGGATCGGCGTACCAGGACAGGGAGGGTCCCTCGGCGGCGGCGTTGCCGAGCCAGCTCGACGGCCCCGGCTGCACCCCCGAGAGGACCACCGGGTCGTTGACGAGCGGTGCCACGAGGGGCGAGTCCTTCACGAGGTAGATCTGCCAGGTCGTGGTCGTGTCGACCCCGCTGTAGTTGTAGGTCCACGGACCGTTCTCGGCGACGAGATGCAGGTCCGGGTCGGCCGCCGCCTCCTGTTCGACCTGGGGCGTCTCCGCCATGAAGTACTTCACCCCCAACAGCTGCAGGTGCTGCACCCCGAGCGTGACGTTGAGGGGGCCGTACGGAAGACCCACCTCGGGCTCGGAGGGCCCGGCCGAAAGCTCCGCCTGATTGAGGAAGTGGTACGGCGTCGTGGCGGAGGACTCGAAGAGGAGCCCCTCCATGGAGTCGATGCACCCGTTCGTCTCGTAGGGCAACAGCATCAGCGCCTCGGGCGTGCCGAAGCGGTTCTCACTCGCGCTGTACTCCCACATGGCACGGCCGCATCCGTAGCGCCGGCCGAGGTCGTCCATCGTCTGCATGAGCGAGTGGAACTCCGGGTAGGAAGTCTGGCCCTGGTAGCCCTCGTAGTTGTAGCTGGACCAGTTCGTGACCTCGTTGGGCCCGAGGGTCACCGGGAGCGATGACGCCGGGAGGATGAAGGGCGGGACAACCGCCACCATCACGGCGAGCAGCCCGAGGATGGCGCCGCTGACGGCGGCCGGCCCCCAACGCCGCGGCGGCGGCAGCGGCCGCGTCGGGGCCCACCCCGGAAATTCCGCCTCGGGCACGGACGCGATCGCGGAGACGGGCTCGTCCCACACCGCCGGTTCGTCCACCTGCCAGCGACGGTCCCGCACCCGGCGCCACGCCGTCGCCACAATGACGCACCAGGTCCCGAACGCCCAGGCCGCCATCAGGTAGACCGAGATGAACCACAACGGCAGCAGGCGGACGTTGTAGAGGCTCCCCTGGGGGTCCAACGCGGTGGCCAACGCGAAGGCGATCCCCAACAGGGTCACGGTGATTCCGAAGCGACTCCGCGTCACGACGGCCGTGACGGCACCGATCGCGGCCAGGACGAGTGCCCAGGCATCGGCCTCCCGGAAGTACTGGGCCCAGCCCTCCACGTTCGTGTACCCCATGGAGGATGCGTACGCGTGCTCCAGCCCGAAGGGGACGAGCCACCACCCGGAGAGCAACAGACCGATGGCGACGGTCGAACCGGCCCACCACAGAATGCGGGTCCGGGGTACCTGCACCGCGGTGTCGTCGCCGCGCCAGAAGTGCAGCGCCGAGTCGCCGATCCCCCAGCGGGCCGGCAGGAGTTCGACCAGCGTGAGGATCGCCGCGCCGGCCAGGGCGTACATGCCTCCAACCATGTGCGAGAGGATGCAGACGGCGAGGACGAGGGCGGTCCAGCCGCGGTACCTGCCCTCCCTGACGGCACAGGCGAAGAGCCCGAGGAACAGCACCGCCAGCGACAGGCTGAAGGAATAGGCGTACTCCCCCGCCAACGTCGAGAACAGGTTCCCACCGTAAATGGTGAACGTGTAGTCGAACAAGAAGGGCAGGGTGGCGGCGGCCAGAATGGCGGGCAGCGGCGCCCGGAGACGGAAGAAGCGGCCACAGCCCCACGCGCAGATGGGCAAGATGACCGACCCGAGGATCGTCCCCAGCTTGAAGGCCACGCCGTAGGGGATGATCCACCCGCCGATCGCAATGAAGAGATCGGGAATCGTGAAGTAGAAGGTGTAGAGGGGGAAGCCGTCGTACCAGCCCGGATCCCAACCTGTGAGGTGGCCGTGGACGAGCAGACTCTCGAGGAACTTGGGCATCGCGACGTGCGCGCCCGTGTCGCCGCCGGTGGTCGTCGTGTTCGTCAGCAGCAAGCCGGGGTGCAGCTGCGACAGTGTGACGACAATCACACTGGCAATCGTGATGACCGTGATGGCTCCCGGCACCCACCACCAGCTGCCGCGGGACGAGCGCCAGACCTCTGACACGGCCGAACCGGGTTCGGGTGGGGCCTGCTCGGTCACGGCCTGGGGCCCGCGGGGTTCAGCCACGTATAACCGGGTGCGAGCCAGCGCGGTCCAAGGTGAACCCTGAGCCACGGTCGTTCGGCCACATCGGGCTTACGTTACCGGCCCGCCCTCCGCCCGAGGGCTCGGGCCAGGGGGCGAGAACCGGTACCGACCTAGGGGGTAACACCCGCCTTCACCAGGGAAGACAGGCGATCTCCGGGGCACCGAAAATCAGCGCATGGCTTCCGTGCGCCTCGCCGCCAGAGGAACGACCCCCTCGGCACGGTGGCGCCTCCGCGTCGGATCGAAGACCACCGGCGCATCCCAGATGTCGGGCACGAACCTGGCCCCGACGGAACGTCTTGCGCAAGGCCACCCGCGGTGGCTCAGTCGACCTCCTCGAGCTCGCGCTCGATGTTGGAGAACTCGGCCTCAATGGACTTCAGCTGTGCCTCGTCGCCCTGCGAGACCGGTCCCTTGAACCACTTGCGGGCGCTGAGGAGCCAGTAGCCGCCGGAGAAGAGCAGCACGACACCCACGGCAATGGGGGCGTAGTTGAAGGTGTCCCAGTTGATGCCGCTGAACGTCACCTCGGGAAGCATGAACAGCACCGCGATGAACAGCACCCAGAGGATGCCGATCCATCCGACGAGCGGGCTCCAGCCACCGAGCGACCAGCGGCCACCCTCCCAACTCTTGCCCTTTATCCGCCGCAGCAGGGTCGGCAATATGTACGCGATGTAGAGCCCGATGGTGGCGATCGACGTCACGGCCGCATACGCCACGCTGCTCCAGAGCACGGGCACGGCGAGGAGGAAGGCGAAGACCACGCAGAACCAGATGGAGTTGGTCGGCGTCCGCGTGCGCGGGTTGATGCGGTGCCAGTAGCGGTGACCCGGGACGGCGCCGTCGCGGCTGAACGCGAAGAGCATCCGGGAGTTCGCTGCGGTCGACGCCATGCCGCAGAAGAACTGCGCCACCACGGCGATCAGCAGCAGCAGCTCCGCTCCCACCCTCGAGAGCGCCGCGGTCCAGATGGCCACCGGCGCTGCCGTGTCCGCGGCGGTTGCCGCATAGACCTTCGGATCGGTGGGGATCACGAAGGTGATGGCCAGAATGAGGATCCAGCCGGCGATCAGCGAGATGAGGATGGAGCTGACGATCCCCCTGGGCGCCGCGATGTCGGCGTTGTGGGTCTCCTCGGACATGTGCGCCGAGGCGTCGTAGCCGGTGAAGGTGTACTGCGCCATCAGCAGCCCGAGCATGAAGACGAACCAGGGGACACCGAGGGTCGACTGGTTCTCGAATTTCGTGAAGACGAAGGAAGCCGAGGCGTGGTGGCTCGGCACGAAGAAGAGCACCACCGCGATGGTGAGGACCCCGAGGATGTGCCACCAGGCGCTGACATCGGACAGGAAGGCGACCACCCGCACGCCGAAGGTGTTGATGATGCCGTGGACGACGAGGACGCAGGCGTACACGGTCAGCACCCAGCCGGTGGTGTCCGGGAAGTTCGTCGTCAGGTTGAGGAACACCGTGAAGAAGGTGGCGAACCCGAAGTCGATCCCGGCAGTGATGGCCACCTGACCCAGCAGGTTGAACCAGCCCGTGAACCAGCTCCATGCGGCCGAATTCGACTCGGACAGCTTCGCCGACCAGTAGTACAGCCCACCGGCGGTCGGGTAGGCCGACGCGATCTCGGCCATGCCGAGCCCGACGATCGTCGTGAACACGCCGACGATGATCCAGCCCCACACGATCACGACGGGGCCGCCGTAGGTCATCCCGAAGTAGTAAAGGGTGAGGCACCCGGACAGCACCGAAATGATGGTGAAGGAGACGGCGAAATTGGAGAAGCCGCCCATCCTCCTCCGGAGTTCCTGCGCGTACCCGAGCCTGTGCAACCTGGCGACGTCGTCGTCGACCTGAACCGTGCTCATGAGACCTCCCCATTCGCCGATCGAGGCCAGCCATCGGGCCCCGGGTATGTGGCGCACATGGGACCAGGTATCAATGGCCGTGTCAAGCACTGGTGGATGAACGCGTCGTGACGTCTCGCCGTGGCCGCGATCATGCATGCCCGGGCTTCCTCGGGACGCGAAGAGCGGCACCCGCAGGGGTGCCGCTCTTCGCAGATGCATCGGCTCGGGCCCGAGTGGGCCCTAGGGAACTAGGACATCTGAGCCAGAATCTTCGCCTTCTGGTCAGCGAACTCGGCCTCGGTCAGGATGCCCTGGTCCTTGAGGTTGGCGAGCTCCTTCAGCTTGTTGATGGGGTCGTCGTCCCCCGCGGCCGCCACCGGAGCTGCCGCGGGGGCCGGGGCCGGCTGCGCCGCCGCATTCTGCTGGGCGGCCTTCTGCTGCTGGCGGCGGTTCACGCCGCCCGCCACCGCCGTGGCTGTGCCGGCGATCACCGCTGTCCGGCCGACCGTGCGCAGCAAGGGACGTCGCATCATTGGCATGGTGTTGCTCCTTCTCTCTTCGTTCTCTTCGTTCTACCGGTGTGTTGCTTCTCAGCTCTTCAGTGCCTGGGACAGCTCGTCGAGCGCAGACTCAATGAGGTCGGCCGGGATCCGGGCGCTGTCGATGAGCACGCCGCCCGATCCGCGTATCGCTTCGACGAGTGGCACGGCCCAGACGTCCTCCCACAGGATGACCAGCGCGGAGTTCCCCTCCGGAAGGTTGGCGGCCACATGGTCGAGGTCCTCGGCGTTGACGAGACCACCGACCTCACCGTCGATGTCGTTGAAGGCCGCCAACTCGTCCATCTGGTCGAACTCGATGCTGATGGTGTCGCCCTGCTCGTCCTTGGCCACGAACACCAGGTCGAGGATGCGCACGGTGCCGTCCGCCACCAGCTTCGCGACTTCGGGGGCGATGTTGCCGTTGAACTGATTGCCGGGGAAGGCGATCACCGTGTAGCTGACTGGTCCGATGGGCATCGTGTCTCCTCGTTTCCTCTCTCTTGTCTTCGATCGGGCTCTGTTCGTTTCGCTCCGTTGCGCTGACGGCGTGACGCCGGACGCTTAGGCGCTGGCCAGGAGCTTGGATTTCTCGGCCTCGAATTCGGCATCGGTGAGGACGCCCTTGGTCTTGAGCTCGGCCAGCTTCGACAGCTGGTCTGCTGTGGTGCTCCCGGGCGTCCCGGCGGTCTGCTTGACGTACTTGTCGAAGGCCTTCTGCTGCAGGGCAGCCTGTTTTGCGGCCCGGTCGTGCATGCCGCTGCCCCGGAAGATCAGGTACACCAGCACACCGAGGTACGGCATGATGATGATGCCGATGACCCACAGCGCCTTGGCCCATCCGTGCAGGTCGTGGCTGCGGAAGATGTCGATGAAGACCATGAACAGCAACCACAGCCAGATGATGAAGATGAAGAAGTACAGCGTCGTCAAGAAGATGTCGAGGACGGGGTAGTTCGTGGCAAGCATGGGAACTCCTCAGGAAGGTGTGGTTGTCATTGCGCAGGCTGGCCGGGCCCGCTCCGTACGGCCGGTAAGCATCGCACATCTCCGCAACGGGGGTGCCGCATTTCCACCGGCACTTCTCCTCCAGCCGAAGGCGACCTGCATCGCCATCCCTGCTAGATCCCCTCTTCCGCGTGGAGCCGCCCGGTCTTGCAGGCCCCCGCGAAGACCTCGTAGTCCCGCTCGTTCTGGTCGGCGTAGGACTCGGCGAACTTGGCCAGCGCCTTCTCGAAGCTGGCGCTGCTGCCGAGGTACGCCGCCATGGCGAAGCGGTCGCCCGAGCGGGCATGGGCCCGGGCCAGCGTGAGGGCGCACACCTTGCCGTAGGCCTCCAAGCCCTCGGGGATCATGGTGTCGGTGTCGATCGACCCTTTCCAGTCCTGCAGCTGGCGCACGTAGTAGTCGCGGCTGACGCCGTCGATTCCGTCGGTCCGCTGCCACCCGAGGAAGATGTCGCTGGCGGCCTGCAACATCTTCCTCGGGTGG
>Ga0302325_10004502_pt1 | contig 32179 bp, 32 predicted proteins | sample Palsa_T0_2_FD_201948 | JGI IMG/M metagenome (GOLD analysis project Ga0302325, IMG submission 201948) | Peat permafrost microbial communities from Stordalen Mire near Abisko, Sweden - Palsa_T0_2 | ecosystem: Environmental > Terrestrial > Soil > Palsa > Peat permafrost | place: Sweden: Abisko... | reverse complement strand
CTGGAACTTCGTCTACATCCCGTACTGCACCGGCGACGTGTTCGTCGGCGACCGGACGAACGTCATGGTCCCCGGCGTCTCGCAGGCGCAGCAGTTCGTTGGCTACACCGACGTGGGCCTCGACCTCGATCGCATCGTCCCCACGTTCCCCGGCACGACCAAAGTCTTGCTCACGGGCATCAGCGCGGGCGGCTTCGGCGCGTCCGCCAACTACGTGCAGACCGCCCGCCACTTTGGCTCGACCCCCGTCTACCTGCTCGACGACTCGGGTCCCCCCATGGAGGCGCCGTACCTCGCCGAGTGCATGCAGGCCCAGTTCGCCAGCCTCTGGGGCATGACCGGCGCCCTCGCCGATTGCGGAAGCGACTGCTCGAATCCATCCACGTACTTCATCGACTTCGCCAAGCACATCGGGGCCGCCTACCCCACGATGCCCTTCGGCCTGATCGAGTCGACCGAAGACGCCGTCATCAGCCTGTTCTTCGGCTACGGCAACCCCGGCATGTGCATGGCCAGTGCCCTCCCGTCCTCCGTGCCCCCGGCGACGTTCACCGCTGGCTTGCAGGACACCGAGGAGAAGCTCGCCGGCACGGCGAACTTCGGGTCGTTCATCCTGGGCGGTTCGCGCGACATGCAGCACACCTCGCTCGGCGCGAGCAGCACGTTCGACGGCGACAGCACCAACGTCACGGCCTCGCTGCTGCTGCCCGAGGGCGGGGCCGACGACGACGCGGGAGAACCCGACGCCGGGACGATCGCGCTGACGACGTGGATCGCGACCCTCGTCAACGAAGGTAAGGTTTCCAACGTAGGCCCCTAGCACCGTACGCTGGGGGTATGGCCGACCCCATCCCCGTCCGCCCGGGCGTCGTCGTCCCGGCCGACGCGATCGCGATGCGCGCGGTTCGCGCCGGAGGGCCGGGCGGCCAGAACGTGAACAAGGTCTCGAGCAAGGTCGAGCTGCGCGTCGACGTCACGCAGATCGAGGGGCTCGACGGCCCGGCGCGCGACCGGCTGCGCGCCTTCGCCCCGGTCGACGCCGACGGTCACCTGCTCGTCGTCAGCCAGCGCACCCGCGATCAGCACATGAACCTGAACGACGCGCGCGACAAGGTGCGCGCGCTGGTCGAGCGCGCCCTCTTCGTCCCGAAGCGCCGGCGCAAGACGCGCCCCACCCGCGGCAGCGTCGAGCGTCGCCTCGCCGACAAGAAGATGAGAACCGAGGCGAAGGCGAACCGCCGCACCCGAGGCGACTGAATCCGTGGATCGGGCGAGGTCGTCGCGCACGCCCGCGGCCACGGACCTGGCCGAGCCCAGCGATCCACGCGTCGTCGCGGTGATCGCGGTGCTGGCCGCGGGGGTTCCTTACGCGTCGTCGGTGGGCTTCGGCTTCGCCCTCGACGATGGGTTCGCGGTCACCGGCCACCGGGGCGTGCACGGACCCCTCTCGGCGACGGACCTTCTGCTGCGCGACTTCTGGGGCCGGAGCTTCATGGACACGATCGGCAGCTGGCGGCCGACGACGACGATCACGTACTGGATCGACTGGCACCTCGGCGCGGGGCGCCCGTGGGTGTTCCACGCGACCAACGTCGCGCTCTATGCCGCGCTCTTGGTCCTGGCTGAGCGGTTCATGGCCCGCTTTTTCGGCTCGGCCCTGTCCCCGGGGGCGCGGTACCTGGCGGTCGGCGCCTTCGGGCTCCTGGGCATCCATGCCGACGTCGTGCCCAGCATCGCGGGGCGCGCGGAGATCCTGGCGGCACTTTTCGCGCTGCTCGCCATCCGGTTGCCGCTGAGCCGCAAGGGGCCCGTGCCCCCCGCGGTTGCCCTGGCCGCCGCGACCGCGACTCTGCTGGCCATCGGGAGCAAGGAGTCGGCGATGCCGGTCGCTCTTCTCGCGCCGTTGCTCGCCTACCGATGGCATGCGCGCCGGGGGACGGCGCAAGGCCCCGGGATGCTCACGCTCTTCGCGGCCAACGCCGTCGCCCTCACGGGGGTCGTCGCGTTCCGGTGCTTGCGCATGCCTTGGATGGACCTCGGGCCCGATCGCGCCCTGGAAAACCCGCTCATCGGAGCGAGCACGGGCGCCCGCTGGGTCGGGGCGGGGTCGGTCCTCATCCACTACCTGGGGCACCTCGTCTGGCCGCTGCACCTGGCGCCCGACTACAGCTACGCCGCGACGGACGTGGCTCACCAGCGCGGTCTCGGCGCCCTGGGAATCACGCTCGCGGTCGGCGGCGTGGTCCTCTTGGCCCGCACCTGGCGTAGGCCGCCAGGACTCGCCGACGCGGTGCTCGGGTTCGGGGCTTCGTACATCGCCGTATCGCACGTCTTCCTACCGGCGATCGCCGTTCTGGCCGATCGCCTGTTCTTCTTCCCCTCGTTTTGGCTTGTCGCCCTGGCCGCGCTCGCGCTCGAGCCGGCGATCCGGAGCGTACCGACCGGCGCGAGGACGGGCGTCGCTGGCCTGTGCGGCCTGGCAGCGCTTCAGGGGGGCCTGGCGTGCAACGAAGCCGGCCACTGGCGTGACGACGAGACGCTGCTGACGAGCGCCGTCGCCGCCGAGCCCAATGTGGCCCGATCGCGACGCAATCTGGCGCAGGCGCTGGCCGACGCCGGCCACCCCGAAGACGCCGCCTGGCAGCTCGTCGTCTCGATGGAAATCCGCTCGCGCTACCCGGCCGCGATCCCCCCGGAGGAGTTCCGTTCGCTCGACCTCCAGCCGAGAGAAGCCCGGCTGGGCGCGCTGCTCGACCACATCGGGGCATGCGATCTGCACCGCCGACTCGAAGAGACCCGGGCGGGCTTTGGCCGCTGGGGCATGGCCGAAGCCGGGGCCCAGGCCGCCGCCTGGCTCGCTTGGTTGCAGACGAGGGTGCCAGAAGGGCAACCTCCCACCTGCGGCAACGCCCACTAACAGCTCAAACCAAGTCCGGTGGAGATCAGGGTAAACCCAAAGTTGCAACGGCCGAAGAGGCCGAAGAGAGAGAGGTGGAACAGGAAGGCGGGAAGACGGGAAGATTTGGGGATGGGTCGGAGATCGTCATGTCATCAAGAACGACCTGCGGCGGCTCAGGCTGTCTCCAGCCTTCCCGTCTTCCCGCCTTCCTGTGACTCCCCCATCCTCGGGCTGACGGTGCGCTCGAAGGGTTGATTTTCAAGCGCCCGGGCGCGATGTGACGAATGGTCAGCGGAGCTCGCTCCCCTCGACCGCGACAGAGCATTATCGAAAGAGCACGAGAAAGTTTGTAGTCTCTCGCGCCGCGGTCCATGCTGAATAAGCGTGGATACATTGCGTTTCGCGACGGTCGGATGGTTTGCGGGCCTCGCGCTCGCGTCGTGCAGCTCGGACAAGATGGTGACGACCGCGGCGGTCCAGGTCGCGGTCGAACCGGCGCCGCCCGCGCCGCCCGCCACGGTCGCGGAGGCGCCTCCTCCGGCCCCGCCGGATCCGCAGGCCATCCTCGCCGACTGGCTGCGCGCTCGCGTCCCCGCAGCCGGCCGCGTCGTCATCCAAGACAGCACGGTCAGCGTGGTGCACGCTGTCGCCGCGGGCGACACGGCCGAGTCGATCGCCAAGGCGTACCTCGATCTCACCGACGTGTACCGCGCCCGCGACCTCGCCGCGCTGATCGCCAAGTCCGCGCCGGCGCTCAAGGCTGGCTCGGAGGTCGCGATCCCCAAGCTACTCGCAGCGCCGTACAAGAGCCCTGCAGAGGATCGCCTCGGGTGGCCGCCCGAGCGGGCGCTGCGCGGCGTCTTCGTGACCGGCGGGTTCGCCGCCATGTACTGGCCCGAGACGATCGAGAAGCTGGCGACCCACGGCCTCAACGCCATCGTCGTCGACGGCAAGGACTACGGCGGCGCGATGGAGTACCGCTCGCACGCCAAGGTGGCGGTCGAGACGGGCGCGTCGGCGAATGCGCCCATCGCCGACTTCTCGCGCGCCATCCGCTACGCCCACAAGCGGGGCGTGCACGTCATCGTCCGCGTCCCCTGCTTTCACGATCCGTGGGCCGCGGCCAAGGCGCCCCGCCTCGCGCTCAAGAACCCCGACGGCACACCCTCGGACTCCGGCTGGCTCAACCCCTCGAACCCCGAGGCGCAGAACTACATCATCGAGGTCGTGACGGAGCTCGTGGCCCTCGGCGCCGACGAGCTGCAGCTCGACTACGTCCGTTTCCCCGTCCAGGACATGGGCGCCGCGGTGATGCCCCCCGCCGACGGGCACCGCTCGCAGATGATGCGCGCCTTCGTGGCGCGCGTGCACGAGGTGACGGCAGCCGCGAACGTCCCGCTCTCGCTCGACACGTTCGGCATCACGGCGACCGGCGCCATCTCCGACGTCGAGAAGCTCGGCCAGAACCTCACCGTCCTCGGATCGACGACCGAAGCCGTGAGCCCGATGATCTACCCATCGCACTACGCCAAGGGCTTTCACGGCTGGGACGAGCCGGGCGACCACCCCGAGATCATCGGCATCGGCACGCGCGGCGCCATCGAGCGCCTCAAGGCGGCCAATCTCGAGTCGACCGTCGTGCGCCCCTGGCTGCAAGCCTCCGAGTACAAGACGACCAAGTACGGGCCGCAGTACGTCAAAGACGAGATCGCGAGCGCCGAGAAGAACGGCGCGGTCGGCTGGCTCTTGTGGAACCCGTCGAACACGTACTGGGCGGTTTGGGACGCTCTGCCGAAGGTCGACTACGAGAAGGCCCCCGTCGGACACTGAGGCCGCGACGCGTCCTCAGACGATGCCCACGCCTTCGCAGAAGCGGATCGCGAGCCAGAGCTGCGCGATGAGCGACGCCGCGAGGACGGGAAAGAGGCGCCGGCGCGAGCTCAGGTCCTGCGCCAGCACCAGGTACACGGCCGGGACGCCGGCGACGTAGCGCGCCATCGAGTGCACGAGGCCCGACGACAGCGGCATCGCAAGGGCGAGCAGCAGGTACACGCTCTGCGCCGCGTCGACGCGCCGCAGCGCCCGCGCGGCGACTGCGAATGCCCCGAGCGTCGCGGCCAGATCGATGTCGCGCTGCAGGTCGAACGGATGGAGCCGGAGATCTTGCGCGGCCTGCGCGATCGTGAGAAGCGGAAACGTCGTCTTGCGCGCCCAGGCGTGCTGCGCGGCCAGCGGCGCGTCGAGGTGACCGGTCGCGACGTAACCAGCCGCGAAGAAGGCCAGCGTACCGACCGGAACGAGCGCGAGCCACGCCGCGCGGCGATCGATCGTGCGCCAGTCGCCCCGCCGCCAGGCCGCGATGGCGAGCGACGGGACGAGAAGAATGCCCGACGACCGCGTCGCCGCCGCCAGCGCACCGGCGAGCGCCGCGAGCCCCCACCGATGGCGGGCAGAGGATGTCATCGCCAGCGCCACGAATGCGAAGAAGAGGGCCTCCGTGTAGAACGCGCTGAAGAAGAAGTGCGTCGGGAACGCCAGAAACAGTGCCACGGCGCGCGCGGCCGCCGCCTCCCCGGACGCCGCGGCGGCCATCCGGTAGAGCATCGCGCAGCACGCGAGCGACGCGACGAGGGCGATGGCGAGACCCGCGCGCGGCGCGCCGCCGAGCAGCGGCCCGAGCGCCCGGGTCGCCAGCGGATACAGCGGAAAGAACGCCCAGCTCTTCGGCGAGCGGTACCCCTCGGACGCGATCGCCAGGTAGTACTGCCCGTCGCGCGCCAAGAGCCCGCCGAGAGCGTCGAGGATCCATGGGTCGCTCGTGCGCGTGGCCAGAGCGCCCTTGAGGGCCGCGTCGCCGAAGCGCCGGAACGCCAGCGCTCCCGCGAAGGGAATGCCGATGTGGACGACGACGAAGAGCAGGCCGAGGGCGCCCAGCGTGCGCCGCCGGTCGAACCGCGCGTCCCGGTCGCACCCGTCCGCCACGCGCCGCCTACTTCGGGACGATGAGGCCCGCCAGGAAGAACGCGAGCGGAACCAGGGCCAGAGCCCACTCGGTGATGGCCACCGCGGTCGTGCGCCGCTCGAGCAGCGTGGGGAAGGCGGCGAAGGCTGGCGCGGTGACGCGGCTCATCCAGCAGGGACTTCTGCCCCACGCCGGCGTCGGTGTATAGGGGGAAGGTCTCGCGGGGTGTCCGTTGCCCAAGCCGCCGTCCCGTCTGACCGCTCCGACCGCGGCCGTCCTCGTGGCCACCATGCTCGCCGTGCCCGCGGCCCTCGCCGTCGGTGTCTTGCTCCTGCGGCCAGCGCCGCGACCCGTCGCGTCGAGCGCGGCCACATCGCCGGCGCCCGCGTCCGCACCCCCTCCCGAGCCCGCGCCCGAGGCGGCCGCCGACGTCGACGCGGAAATCCTCGGTCGCATCCTCGACGCCGACGGCAACCCGGCGCCCGGCACCGCGGTGCACGCGCTGCAGGTCGGCTCCCCTTCGCGCGTCCTCGCCGACGGGGCGAGCGACGCCCGCGGGCGCTTCTCGTTCGCGCGCCTCGGCGCATCGACCGTCCGCGTAGTGGCGGACCGGGATCCCGACGGCTTCGCGATCAGCGCCGACCTTCGCATCCTCGCGCGCCGGAGCATCGACCTCACCCTCGTCCTGTCCGCCGGTGGCGCGATCCTCGGCACCGTCGTCGACGGCGCGGATCACCCGGTCGCCGGCGCCACCCTGGCGGTCGATGGCTTGCCGTGGCTCACGCGCAAGGCGACCAGCGACGCGGCCGGCGCGTTCCGCCTCCCTGCCGTCCCGACGGAGGCGCCGACCGTCGTGGCCTTCGCGAGCGGCTACCGGACGGCGCGCGTCCCGCTCCCCCGGCGCGAAGAGGCCACCGACGCCACGATCCGCGTGCGGCTCGACTCCGCGCCGCCTGTCTCCGGCGACGTGCATGACCCCGACGGCAAGCCCGTGCACGCGCGCGTCGTCGCATGCGAGGGGCAACCCTCCGAGGCGCGCGTCGAGAGCGGCGACGACGGCACGTTCCAGCTCCCGGCATCGACCTTCGGTTGCAGCGCGGTCGCGCAGCACGACGAGTACGGGCCGAGCGATCCGGCGATGGTCACCGAGGGACGCCGGCTGCTCCTCGAGCTGAAGTCGGGCGGCGCGATCGAGGGCACCGTCGTCGACGATCGGGGCGCGGCCGTGACCGCGTTCTCGGTGGGCATCGAGTCGTTCATGGGCGCCCAGAAGCGCGGCGGCGGCAACGGCGGCGCGCGCAAGGTCGAGGACCCGCGCGGCGCCTTCCGCTGGGACAAGCTCGCCCCCGGCGACTACGTGCTCTCGGCGTCGGCCCCGGACAAGCCTCCCGCCCGATCCGATCCGGTGACTGTCACCGCCGGCGCGGTCGCGCGCGCACGCATCGTCCTTTCGCCGGGCGGCACGGTCGTCGGCCACGTCTACGACGAGCGGCGCGCGCCCATCGCCGACGTCAACATGAGCTTCGACACCGTGAGCAGCGTCGTCGGCAGCTCCGCGAGCGCCAAGACGGACGCCTCGGGCCAGTACCGCCTGGACGGCGCCCCAAGCGGGACCCCGTTCACCCTGCGCGCGCAGAAGGATGGTTTCCGCATCCGACTCGTGTCGGGCCTTCACGTCGACCCGCGCGCCACCGTGACCCGAGACCTCGTGCTGACGTCGTACGACGGCGGCCCCGGCCTGGAGCTCGGCGGCATCGGTGCGAACGTCACGGGCTCCCCCGAAGGCATCGCCTTCGGCGCCATCTATCCCGGAGATCCGGCCGACCGCGCGGGCCTCAAGGCCGGAGATCGCGTCATTCGCGTGGACGGCGAAGACACCGACCACATGTCCGTCGCCGACACCATCCAGCGGCTCCGCGGCGAGGTGGGCACCACCGTCGGCGTGTCGGTCGCGAGAGCGAACGGCGAGACCATGGACGTCTTCATCACACGGGCGGCGATCGTGCACTGACGAGGCCCGCGAGAGGCCCCTGACCTCGACCTCGACCCCGATCCCGCGGATACGACGCGGACGCATCTCGCTGCGACGCCGGCCGGTCTCGCTGCGACGCCGATGCGATCCGGTACGACGCCGATGCGATCCGGTACGACGCCGATGCGATCCGGTACGACGCCGATGCGATCCGGTACGACGCCGATGCGATTCGGTACGATGCCGATGCGATTCGGTACGATGCCGATGCGATTCGGTACGATGCCGAGGCGTCGCGCTGCGACGCCGACCCGATCCGGTACGACGCCAACCCGATCCGGTACGATGCCGACGCGTCGCGCTGCGACGCCAATGCTATCCGGTACGACGCCGACGCATCTCGCCGCGACGCCAACGCAATCCGGTACGACGCCGACGCGTCTCGCTGCGATCCCGGTTCGAGGTCGAGGTCGGGGAGTCGCGGTCGGACCGCGCGCCCACCGCGAAAACCTCGCGTCCCCCCACGGGATTTGCTCGATCGTGTACGGAGTCCAGCCGCCTTGGGCTGGACGCAGTACACGATCGACAGAATCCTCGAGACTGGTGAGGGGGCAAGCCCCCGAGCAGAGTCGGGGCGAGAGGATTTGAACCTCCGACTCCTCGGTCCCGAACCGAGTGCGCTACCAGGCTGCGCTACGCCCCGTGATCCGCCGACTGCGATCGCGCTACGGCGAGCGCCTGCGGCGGAGAAGGCCTTATGACGGTCCGTCCGCCAGCCGTCAACGCGATTCGTCGCGCCGCGCATTCCAGCAAGAGACGCATCCGCGACGTTCCACCGCTATTGTAATCATGGTACTCATGCGTAATCGCAAAGAAAAATGCCAGCATCTCCTACCCGACCTCGACCTTGCGTGTTAAGCCTCACTGTAACTGCAAGGAGTCGTGAATATGCCGCCCGAGCTGCCCGCCGTTCGGATCCTCATCGTCGACGATGACAAGGCCATCTGCGAATACATGCAGACGCTCCTGGAGCGGGACGGCTTCCAGGTCAAAACCCTGACGGACCCGACGGCCACCGAGGAAGAGGTCCGCCACGGCGGCTACCACCTCATCATCCTCGACCTCATGATGCCCAAGCTCGACGGCATCGAGGTCCTGCGCCGCATCCGTAAGCTCGACAACGACATCGCCGTCGTGATCTTCACGGGCTTCCCCAACCTGGAAAGCGCCGTCGCCTCGATGAAGCTCGACGCCGTCGACTACATCAAGAAGCCGTTCAACGTCGACGAGTTCCGCGAAGTCATCGGCCGCGTGATGCGCAAGAAGGGCCTCGCGCGCACGCCCGAGGAGCAGCTGCACAAGGTCATCGGCGACACGATCCGCAACCTTCGCAAAGAGAAAGATCTGACGCTGAAGCAGATGTCGCGCCGAACGGGCCTCAGCGTGTCGCTCCTCTCGCAGATCGAGCGCGCCGAGTCGAGCGCGTCGATCTCGTCGCTCTACAAGATCGCGATCGCCCTCGAGTCGCGGATCCAGGACCTCTTTGGGGAGTACTAGCGCGAGCACTGAGAGGGTCTTTACAGAGGCACCTCGCCCGCACATACTGCGCGGCCCTTGTCCGCCCCCCCTGGGTGCGGGCGGCTGCCGGAGTAGCTCAGATGGTTAGAGCGGGCGTTTCATACGCGCTAGGTCGGGGGTTCGATTCCCTCCTCCGGCACCCCAACTCACACTCGCATCACATCTTCGCAAGCAGCGCCCTGGTCTGAGCCACGAGGTCGGGCGCCGACACGGGCGGCCCGTGCCCCGGGACCATCGTGGCCGGCGGCGAACGAACGAGCTCCTCGTCGAACCAGGTCCGGAGCGCGCCCTTGTCTTTGACCTGGAGCCACACCGCGGGCCGAAACAGGCGATAGCCGGGCGCCGAGTCCGTCATCGACATGAGCATCTTGAAAACGAACTGCGGGGGCATGGTCGGAATGTTCGAGAGCAGGTCCGACGGATAGAGGTACGTGCCGCTCTTGCCGCGAACCGTGGCGAAGGCGTTGCCCACTTTCAGGCCGACGGGGGACGTCACGGTCGCATGGTCGCCGAGGTGGGGGGCGAGCGCCTCGAGCGGCTCGAACGGCACCTCGGGGACCTTCTTCGAGAGGCGCTTGATCCCGTCGGCGGGCGCGTAGCTCTTCGCATCCGGGAAGTGCTTCTTCCAGAGCGGCTGGCCAAGCCAGTGGTACGAGTTGCTGGCGACGAGCGCGGTCACCTTGCCGAACTCCGACAGCTCGTCGAGCGCGTCGGCTTCGACGTGGCGCCCGGGGCTGACGACGACGAGCGCGTCGCCCTTGCCGCGGAAGACGAACGTGGTCGCCGCCGTTCCGGGAGCCCCGAACCGGTAGTGGCGCCAGAGGACGCCGCCTTCGCGATCGAGAACGTTCCAGCCCTTCGCCGTCGTCGTCGTAGTCGTCATCGGGCGCCTCGCTCGCGCGAGAGGATAACCTACTTGACGATCGGGTTGTCCGCGGCGAAGGGGGCGCGGATACGGACGCTTGTCAGCCCGAGCTCGGCTGGGATCGGCGGAAACGGTGCGGCGCGGCGAATCGCGTCGGCGCAGTTGCGATCGAACTCGTCGACGCCGCTCGGACGCACGGGCGGCCACGCGACCTCGACGCGACCATCGGAGAGAACGGTGAACTCGAGGATCACCGTCCCCTGTTTCAGCTCGAGCAGCGCGCTTCGCGGGAAGGCGTTGGCCCAGAGAGGGTCGATCTTGGCGTGGATGGACCGGAAGTACGAGACGAGCCGAGGGTCGCTCGTCCAGTAGTCGTAGACGGCCCCCTCGCCCAGGCCGAGCGGCAGTGCCCTCGAGCCCGCCCCCGTCGCAGCGCCGGCGCCGGCCAACCCGCCGCCGCCGGAACCGCCCTCCCCCGCGCCGATCGCACCGCCGGAGGTGCTCGCGTGCACGAGCGAGCGCACGGTCGTGGCGACTTCTTGCTCGCCGTCGATGTTGTCCTTGGGACTGCCGCGCACGGTCGATGGGATGGAGACCGGTCCGGCCATGACGGCCGGACGCGCGCTGCCCACCGGCGACGACGCGCGGTGATCGACGCCGGGACGCCCGTCGAGAAGACCCAGGCCGGGCGAGCCGGCCAGCGCGCCTCGCGTCGGGCCGCCCACGGGACGAAAGGCGTCGAGCCCCTCGGACGTGGGGAGCGGAGAGCCGAGCAGCGACCCGCGCGCGCTCGCCTGCGGCGACTCGAGGGCGCCGCGGCTGGGATCGAACGACGAGGTGGGCCGGCGCTCGCGCACGGAGCCTGGACCGTTGGCGATGAGCGTGAGCTCGGCGGGGTGGAGCGTCGAGCGCCGGTCCTCCCACGACATGCGAGCGCGCGCGACGCGCAAGCGCTGGAGCTGATCGCGATCGAGGCGGCTGAGCGGGTCGGGCGAGAGCCGAGCGCGCTCGTCGCGGTCGGCGAGGTTCAGGGCGCGCTCGCGCGTCGTCGCGTCGCCGCCGTGCCCCGCTCCGTTCGCGTCGAGGCGCGCGATCGCGTCGCCCGCGGTCACCCGGGGGACATCGCCCACCGCGTCGCTCGCCGTTTCTTGCACGACCAAGCCCTCGGCGACGACCGGCGCTTCGAAGGGTTCTTCGGCGCTCGTGGCCGCCGCAGCCGCCGCGCGCGCGGCGATCGCGCTCTCATCGGCCTTTTGACCTTCGAGGTTCCTGAGCGCCACCCAGGAGAGCCAACCCGCGAGAGCCGCGTGCACGACGATCGAGCCGATGACCGGCAGCCCATGCAGTCTCTTGACCTCGAATGCCACGGTGGGAGCAGGCTCCTGCCTTCAAACCATAGCGTGAGCCATCTCGGCCGAAATCGCTAGGCCTTCGCTCGGGAGAAGGCCTTGCCGAAACGGCGCTCCGTGTTCTCGAGCGCGGCGGCCGCGAGCTCTTCGACCGCGACGCCGCGCAGCATGGCTACATGGCGTGCGGTGTGGACGACGTACGCGGGTTCGCATCGTTTGCCGCGCAGCGGCACCGGCGCCAGGTAGGGGCTGTCCGTCTCGAGGAGAATTCGGTCGATCGGGGCCCACGCGGCGACTTCCTGGATCGCGCGGGCGCTCTTGAATGTCACGATGCCGGAGAACGACAGATGGAAGCCGAGGTCGAGCGCACGCGCGGCGAACGCCCGGTCCTCGCTGAAGCAGTGGATGACGCCACCGACGTCGCGCGCGTTCTCGCTCTCGAGCAGCTCGAGCGTCTCGTCCGCCGCCGCACGTGTGTGGACGACGATGGGTTTCCGCACCTCGCGCGCAAGCGCGATGAGGCGCGCGAACACGTCGCGCTGCGCCGCGCGCGGGGAGTGCTCGTAGTGGTAGTCGAGGCCGATCTCGCCCACGGCGGCGGCCTCCGCGGACGCAGCCGCCGCGCGCAGCCCTTCGTGGAGCGAAGGCGACCAGCATGACGCATCGTGCGGGTGGATCCCGACGCACGCCGCCACCTCGTCGGGCAAGCGGCGCGCGAGATCGAGCACCCGCGTCAACGGCGCGAGCCCCTCGGCCGCGTCGGCCAGCCCGACGACGGCAAACCCCACGAGGCCCGCCGCCCGGGCGCGCTCCATCACCGCGTCCGTGCCTTCGTCGAAGTACTTGGCGTCGAAGTGGCAATGCGCGTCAGCGACGGCGAACATCCCGCCGAGGCTAGCCCGCGATGGCGCGCCCTGCTAACGGGCCTCTCGTGACGCCGACGTCCGCGCCGCCCGCGCCGCTCCTGGTCTTCGCGCAGCCAGGCGACGTGCGCGTCGACGTCGACGCCTGGTCCGCGCACGCCGCGCAATTCTTCGCGACGCGCATCGGTCTTGCCAACGAAGAGCACTCGTTCGTGGTCGCCCCCGATGGCCATCCGCCCGGCATCCGCACGGCCGCCGCCCGCCCCAGCACCACGACCGACTTTGCCGCGGCCGACGCCGCCGAAGCCCGCTCGCGAGGCGCGGGCCTGGCTCCCCTCGCCCGGCGCTGCAAGACGGTCTGGGTCGTCGCCCGCGAGTCGCCAACCGATGCGCTGGCCTTGCGCCTCGCGGTGATCCTCGCCAGCGTCTTTCTCGGGCCGATCCTCGACCCGGCGAGCGGCGAGATCTTCGGCGTGAAGACCGGGCGCGCGAAGGTCGAGTCGCTCGTTTAGCCCAGGACGTCGTGAAAGCGCTTGCGCACGAGCACGGCCGCCGCGTCGGTCGCGCACTCCCGGCAGTATCCGAAACGTTGCACCATCTGCTCGATCGTGGACTCGGCCGCGCGGCGCCGCTCTGCATCGAGGCCCGTGCCTTCTTCACGCACGAGCATGATGAGGTCGCGTGCCAGCCGCGCCACGGCCGGGCGCCGCTCGGCGAAGATGGACTCGCGCATCCGCCGGATGTATTGCGGGAACACCTGCGGGGAGTCGAGCTTCTGGCCGGGATGGTCGAGCGCCCAGGCGGCGATGGTCCCGATGATCTGCTGGCGCCATTCGTTCGCGTCGGCGCGCACCTCGAGTAGGCGCTCGAGCTCGACCATCATCTTCTCGTCGGCGTCTTCGGACTGGCGGGTCACGCGGTTGTAGAGGCGCTCTTTTTTGACCCATGCGCTGACGTGCTGCACGTAGCGCTCGAAGAGCTCGGAGTACTGCTCTTCCTTGACGACGCCGCTCGCGACGTAAAGCTCGTACTCCCACGCGGAGAGGAGCCGCGAGCTCAGCGTGTCGCGAAACGCCTTGACGTCGTGATACCCGCCGACGACGACGTCTTGCTGCAGCCACTCGAACTCGTTCTTGCGCTGGCAGAGCGCCTCGATCTCGTCGAAGACCGCCAGCGGGTTGAGGCACTTGAACATCGTGGACTGCGCCGCATCGAGCAGCGCGACGCGCATCTCGCGCGGGCTCGCCCCGATGCGCCCCTCGTAGATGGGGTACGCCTCGCTCTCGACCCACAGGTCGCGGATCGCGGACCTCAGCGTCTTCTGGCTCTCGGCGTCGAGCCGTTCGGGCGCTCGGCCCAGGGCATAAAGGTCGGCCTTCTCGACGCCGGTCAGCGTGGAAACGATGGCACCGACCGACCGCGAGTACCGATCGGGGTTGGGCTTGCGCATCCGGGTGAAGACGGCGAAGAGCGCGGCCGACTCGGTGGCGTGCGGGGCGACGTGCCGCCGCACCTGGGGCACCACGTAGGTGTCGTAGATCAGCCGCTCCTGCACGTAGCTGCGCAGGTACGGCACGCGCGTCAGCTCGAGGCGCCCCTGGAACGAGGCGAACTCCGCGTGCTCCCGGAACGCGTCGAGGTGGAGCTCGTTCGCGCTGCCCATCATCACGCAGTTGAGCTGCACGCTCTGCGCCGTGAGCGCGACCTCGCCCGTCTCGACGGAGAGCTGCAGGTACTTGAAGGCGTCGAGCGGACGCTTGAGCAGGTCGCTGAACTCGAGCAGCCCACCGGCCGCGTCGATGAGCTCTCCCTTGGCCTCGTACAGGGTGACCGCCTGCAGCGACGCGGGCAGCGACTGGAGCGACCGATCCATCGTGATCTGTCGCTCGGCCGCGTCGACGCTGAGCTGGGGCCCGATCGTCACGGCCCCCGTGCGGTACCGGCGCGAGATGAAGTAGCGCTCGACCTGCACGTGCCGGAGGACGTCGGTGTACGACCCGCGGTACGACGAGAGCAGCGCCTCGAAGACTTGCTGACTCTTGTGCGAGAGCTGTCCGCGCGCGATCCACTCGTTGGGAGGCTCGGTGGCTCCCACGCGCTTGTAGGCCGTCTCGAGAAGACGCTGGCGCTCGGGCACGGGGACGAGAAAGAGCGGGTGGTCGCGAACCTCGACGGACAGCTTGGCGTCGATCTCCTCGTCGGGCAGGTGCGCGAACGACTGCGCCGCGCTCGCGGCGCTCTTGTCGTGCGAAAAGCCGAGCGAGCCGCGAATCGTCTTCTGGGAGGGGAAGACCCAGTGAAACCGGTAGAGCGCGCCCTCGTCGAGCGTGGAGTAGTTCTCGAGCGCCCCCATGATGCACCCGGCCATCGTGGACTTGGCCGAGCCGTTGGGGCCGTGAAGCAGAACGAGGCGGTTGGGGCGCCCCTCGCGCACGAAGTTGGAGAGCGCGCGGTAGATCTCGCCCTGGACGCTCTCCTGGCCGATGAGCGCTCCGCGCGGTAGCACGCGGCCGTCGCGCGGCTCCCACGGCAGATCGAACAGGTTGTAGCGCGTGAACTCGCCCCAGGGATGGTTGATCGTGGTCTTGCCGAAGTGGTCGAACACGTCGCGCACGTAGCGGCTCGCGTCGCGCGAGTAGCGCACCGGCTCGCCGTCGAACATCTCGAGAAACTCGGCGAACCCGAGCACGCGCCGCCCGCCGCGGAAGCGCGCTTCGACCTGCTCCGCGATCGCGAGCACCTGCGAGGACGCCGCGCGAGAATCACTCATGACCAGGCGCCCATGCCCTCCAGGCTAGCATCGGCGAGTGGCGATGTTCGAGGCTACTTCGCCGCGACGACCGCGCTTACCTTGGGCTGCTCGAGCAAGCAATTCTCGGCCGAGCACACGCTCACCTTGAATGTACCTGCGATCGTCTTCGGCCCGGCGGCTGCCGGGGTGAAGCGCACCCTCATGGTGCCCGCCTTCGTCTCGGCCTTCTGCCAGTCGCCGGTAGACTTGGAGAAGACGCGAGTATCGGCGGGGTTCGCACCGAGGAATGCGACGCCGGGAGCTTCGTCGGCGGTGAAGCGGTACGGGTAGTCGTCGTTGATGTGGTAGTCGCCCGTCGCGAGGACCTTGAGCTGCAAGTCACAAGGCGCACCCGCAGCGCAATCCCCCGGCGCAGCCTCCACGAAAAAGTGGTCCGAGCATGCAGCGTGCGCGCAGGGCGAGCTGGACGAGGACGACGCCGGCGCGGCGACCGCTCCCTGGGCGACGGGGTGTTCCCCCTTGGCACAGCCGACCAGCGACACCATTGCCGAAAGCCGAACCGCCGTTCGAAGCGCGCGCAATATCATCACCCATCGGCGTAGCACGCCGGCGCTCGACGCTAGCGGATGTAGAGCTCGAGCTCGGGTCCCCGCACCGGGCCCGGTGTCAGAGCAAACGTCACGCCGGTGGCGCTTTCGCCATCCGAGAGCACCGCGAGCGAGAGCTCGCGCGCGTGACCACGGCGCCAGCGCTGGATGAGCCCACGAACGTCGAGGCGCACACGAGCCCCGGCGGCGGGCAAGACGGGCGTCTGCGGCAGGCCGAGCTCCTCGATGCGCGGCTGCCCGCCCCAGGAGAGACGACCACTCTCCCAGCGATCGAGGACGGGAGCGGCGTGAAGCACGATCGTCGTCGGGTCGGCAGCGACGTCGGGCACGCGCTCGATCGCGAGGAAGGCCTCGACGAGGTCCTCGTCCGCCCGCAGCGAGACGTCGAACCGCAGAAAGACGCGCGGGTCGCCCGAGAGACCCAGCGCGGCGAACGCCGCCCCGCCGCTGGCTTCGGGCGCGCCGCGGCGGACGTACCCGACGTCGACCGGCTCGTAGAGCACGCGGCGCGCGGTCGAGATGGCGGGGACCGCCCCCGTCGCGATGCAGCGTCCGGCCACGCACGACGACGCCCCGGCCCCGCAGTCGCTGGCGGCCGTGCACATCCGCTGCGGCGGAGGCATGCAGGCGATAAGCACGACGGCCAGCGCCGAGGCCAGGGCCGGCGCCGACGCGCCCATCGAGACCACCGCCACGACTGCGCGCGCGCGCTCGGCCCGCGTCATCCCGGCCCCCACGCTAGCATCGGTGGTATCAATTGACCCCGATGGACGACGCGCCCCTGCTCCGCGTGCGCGACCTCGTGACGACCTTCCGCACCGACGCCGGGGTCCTGAAGGCCGTCGACCGCGTATCGTTCGACGTGCCTCGCGGCGAGACGGTGGCCCTCGTCGGCGAGAGCGGCTGCGGAAAGAGCGTGACCGCCCTGTCGATCCTGCGCCTGCTCGCGTCGCCTCCGGCGCGGATCGAAGCCGGCACGGTCGAGCTCGAGGGGCGCGATCTGCTGACGCTGCCCGAGCGCGAGATGCGCGCCGTGCGCGGCGACGTGGTGTCGATGATCTTCCAAGAACCGATGACCAGCCTCAACCCCGTCTACACGGTGGGGTGGCAGATCATGGAAGCGTGGAGGCTTCACCGGAAGAAGTCGCGCGGCGAGGCGCGCGCGCGCGCCGCCGAGCTCCTGCGCCTCGTGGGCATCGCCGACCCGGACACCACCGCCGATGCGTTTCCGCACCAGCTCTCGGGTGGCCAGCGCCAGCGCGTGATGATCGCGATGGCCCTCGCGTGCGAGCCCAAGCTGCTGCTCGCGGACGAGCCCACGACGGCGCTCGACGTGACGATCCAGGCGCAGATCCTGGCGCTGCTCGGTGACCTGCAGCGCCGCTTCTCGATGAGCGTCCTGCTCATCACGCACGATCTGGGCCTCGTCGCCGAGCACGCGCGGCAGGTGATCGTGATGTACGCGGGCCGGGTCGTCGAACGGGCCCCCGTGCGGGATCTCTTCGCCCGACCCATGCATCCGTACACGCGCGGGCTGCTCGAGAGCGTGCCGCGCGCGGGCGATGGGCTGCGCAAACGCTTGCGTGCGATCGAGGGCCTCGTCCCCGACATGCGGCGTCTTCCGCCCGGCTGCCGCTTCGCCGACCGGTGCCCGATGCGTGTCGAACGATGCTCGCAGGCCGAGCCGGAGCTCGAAACGGTGGCGCCCGGGCGCGAATCGCGCTGCTTTCGCTCCGCGGAGGTGTCGCCGTGACCGCGGGCGACGAGGCCGACAAGAACGGCGCCCTCTTCCAGGCGCCCGCGACGGCCCCCCCGGAAGAGCCGGACGCCGAGGCGGGCCGACCGCATACGCTGGTCGCGACCAAGGGCATCTCCAAGTACTACGCCGTCCGCTCCGGCTTCTTCGGGCGTAACGAGCGCTTCGTCCGCGCCGTCGACGGCGTGTCGCTTCGCGTGCGACGGGGCGAGACGATGGGCCTCGTCGGCGAGAGCGGGTGCGGCAAGAGCACCCTCGGACGGCTCATGATCCGCCTCATCGATCCCACGTTCGGACGAGTGGCGTTCGACGGGGTCGACATCACCCGCCTCTCGCAGCGTGCCCTTCGGCCGATGCGCCGGCGGATGCAGATCGTCTTTCAGGACCCATACTCCAGCTTGAACCCCCGGATGACGGTGCGCGAGATCGTGGGTGAGGCGATCACCATCCACCGCCTGGCCAAGACGCGCGCGGACGAGGAGGCGCGCATCGTCGATCTGCTCGAGCGCGTCGGTTTGCGGCCCGACGCGATGAGCCGCTATCCGCACGAGTTCTCGGGCGGCCAGCGCCAGCGCATCGGGATCGCGCGCGCCCTCGCCGTCGAGCCCGAGTTCATCGTGTGCGACGAGCCGGTCAGCGCGCTCGACGTCTCGATCCAGGCGCAGATCGTCAACCTGCTGATGGACCTGCAAGAGACGATGGGCCTCACCTACCTGCTCATCTCGCACGACCTGGCGGTCGTGCAGCACGCCAGCCACCGGGTGGCCGTGATGTACCTCGGCAAGATCGTGGAGCAGGCGCCGTCGGCACGGCTCTACGAGCAGCCCCGGCACCCGTACACGCGCGCGCTCTTTGCGGCGGCGCCGCAGCCCGATCCGGAGCGCAAACGCGTCCACCTCGTGCTCGAGGGCGACGTGCCCTCGCCGATGGATCCCCCGCCAGGGTGCGCGTTCCACCCCCGGTGCCCGCGCGCGATTCCTGGCACGTGCGATCGCGACGCCCCACGCCTCGACGAGATCGAGCAGGACACCGAGCACCGAGTAGCGTGCTGGAACCCGCACGCCGCGTGAGTCGCACGCGTCCGGGGATGCCGGCGACCCTCACGCCTTGAGGCGGACCGCGGCCTCGAACGTCTCGCGCGAACCGCGCGGCGCGGGCATCACGTACCCCGAGATGCCTTCGTACTCGTAGCCCAGGTGCGGCGCGAGCTCGCCCGTGGGATGCGTCGTGTAGAAGTGGTCGGCCCGTTCGGGGTGCCACCAGCGATGCAAGGGCACGGTGCCGGGGACCGGCGAAGTCGCCACGTAGCCCAGCACGCCTTGCAGCTGATAGCCGAGCTTCGGCGCGAGCTCGCCGGATGGATCGGTGGTGTAGAAGTGCTCGGTACCCGCGGCGCTGTACCAGCGAAAGAGGGCCGTCGTGCCCTCGGTGCCCTCGGGGAAGGTCTGGAAGGGCGCGCCCTCGTACGCGTAGCCCGTCGCCGACGCGGACTCGCCCCCCGGGTCGGTCGTGTAGAAGTGGTCGCCCGCGTCGCTGTTCCACCAGCGGAAGACCAGGCTGCCGCGCAGATGGGCTGCCGACTCTTCGGGTGACGTGGGCGGTGGAGGCGGCGGCGCGAGATCCGCCTCGATCTCCGCCAGCGCGTCGGCGACGAGCTCGGCGTCGCCGACGCGCAAGGCCGGATCCTTCTTGAGCATGTCGACCAGCAGCGTCTCGAGGTCGATGGGCGCGTGCGGGAGGACCTCGCGCAAGCGCGGTGGATCGTCGCGCAGGATCTTGCCGAGCAGCGCAAGGACGTGCTGCGCGCTGAACGCCGGGCGCCCCGTCAACGCCTCGTAGAGGACGCACCCGACCGCGAAGATGTCCGCCCGGCGATCCACCGGCCGTTCGTCGCGGACCTGCTCGGGCGCCATGTACCCCGGTGTTCCAAGGACGATTCCGGATGCCGTCGGCGCGTGCGAGGCCGTCCGATCGAACCGCGCCGCGCCGAAGTCGAGGACGCGGACGTCGGCCGCGTCGCCGCCGACCAGGAAAAGGTTGCTCGGTTTGATGTCGCGATGGACGATGCCGCGCGCGTGCGCCGCCGCGAGCGCGAGACAGAGGCGGCGGGCGAGCGCGATCGCCTCGCCCATCGAGAGCGCGCCGCGAGCGAGGCGGCGGGCGAGGTCTTCGCCGTCGAGCCACTCCATCGCGAGGTATGGCTCGTCGGTCTGCGTCGTGCCGTGGGCCACGTAACGCACGATGTGCGGATGCTCGAGCTCGGCGAGGACGCGGCCCTCGCGGAGGAACCGCTCCGTGCCTCCGTGCGCGAGAATCTTCAGGGCGACTGGGAATCCGCTCCGCATATCGCGCGCGCGGTACACGTGCCCCATGGCCCCCGCGCCGGCGAAGCGCTCGATCTCGAACCGACCGTCGACAACATGGCCAGCTCGCATGTGGGGAATCATCGCAGAAGGACCATGGGCCGTCCATGCTCGACTCGACGACGACCCGTCGTCGTGGACGAGGTCTCGTCGGCGGTCCGTGTGCACCGAATCGCTTGATTTGACGATATTTGTTGATTGCCAGAGGAACGGCCGACCGTCGGCACACGCCCTGCTCTACGCGAGCAAGCGGTCCCATGTTTCCAACCCTGGTGTTTCTCACGCCGGCTGAAGTCGAGGTCGCGCGCCTGGCGGGGGCCGGCGCCAAGAACGCGCAGATCGCACACCTGCGCCGCGTGTCCACGCATACGGTCGCCAAGCAGATGTCGAGCGTCCTCGGAAAGCTCGGAGTGCGCTCGCGCGCGGCGCTGGCCACCGTGCCCGAGCTCTCCATCGCCACCGACCTCCCTCCGGTCGACTGGCAAGCGCTCACGGGGACCGAACGCAACGTGCTCGCGCGTGCGCTCGACGGGCGCCCGCAGAAAGAGATCGCCTTCGAGTGCGGGCTGGCGCCATCGACGGTGTCGCGCGCCATGAACGCCGCGTGCCGCCGTCTGGGCTTCGAGTGCGTGGCGACCCTTCTCCGGGCTTGCTCCACCGAGAGCTTGATGGTCCCGACGAGCGTCCCGAAGAGCCTTCACATGGGCGCGCTTGCGGCCACCGTGACGCGCGCCCCCGAGATGTAGACCTCGAGCAGCAGCTTGGACTCGTGCACCACGCGCGCGAGGCCCAGCATCGGCCGCGTGATCCCGCTGACAGTCGAGCGCTTCATCTCTTCGAGAAAGGCCGCCTCCGGATCGCGGCTCACGCGTTCGAGGTGCGAGCAGAGCATGTCGATGCGAACCTGCACCGTGTCGTTCGACACGCGAACGGCCACCGCCCTGGGGGTTTCGACGATCTCGAAGATGACGTCGCCGAGCACCGACCCGTAGTTGAGAGCATTGCCCAGCAATTCGAAGGCGGCGAGCGTCAGCCCGTCGGCGAGGGCGCCCCGGAAGCGACTGTGCGTGTACGCCCCCACGAACTTGTGCGTGTACTCGAGCAGATCGTCGTGGCAGCGCGCGCGGATCGTGACCATCGCCGGCTCCGTCGGCGCGTCGCCCTGGACGACGCGGACGCGCTCGGCCAGCCGCGCATGGCGTCCCGCCGGCATCCGCCCAGACGACGCGGGGCGCGCTTCGGGCGGACTCGACGGAGACGAGCGGGCCGCCGACGTCGCAGGCATTCGGGGGAGGGACTCGTGGACCTCCGACGAAGCCTTCCACGTTCCCGAGGATGCGCCTGCGCGCTCGTGGGAAAGCCCGCGCAGCTGCTGTCCCTTTTCTTCGGTGCCAGGATCGCGCGGTTTCGCCGGACTCAAAGCCACACCCCCAATGAACAACCTCCGTTCACATCCGCTCGACGGACACGACCTCTTTCATCAGCGAAGAAAGCGCGGCGAACGCGGTCGTCTGCCAGGTGATCTGGCGGTTGGTACGGAACGTCAGCAAATACCGGTGCGCTGTCTCGCCCTTGACCCACACCGCCCAGTCGATAAAGAGCCGGATCGACGACGAGTTGACGAACGTCAGGCCCGTCACGTCGACGCAGAACGTGGGCAGCCGCCGCTCGATCGCGTCGCGGTGAAGGTGCTTGAAGAGCTGTGCGACGTCCGCGCTCGGTTCCTTGCGCGCCATGACCCCCTTCAACTTGAGCAGGTTGGGCGGCACGAACTCGACGTCGACCCCTTCCACCTTGGGCAATTCGAACGCGGGCGACTCGCTCATAGCTTTCCCGTGGCCGTGATGCGGATGCGGCCCCCGTCTTGCTCCTGCAGCGAGACCTCGAGCCCGCCCTCGTAGCGGATCCGCGCGAGGCCGAGCCGGCTCGATTTGTCCTGCTCGTTCGCGGCGCGCAGGAACGCCGCCAGGTACGCCTGCTCGGGCGCGAGGGTGTGCAGATCCGAGAGCTCTTCGCGCAACTGCGCGAGGTGCGCCGCGTCGGGCAGGCTGGAGACCGAGATCTCGAGGGTCGTGCCGTCGCTCTGGATGAGAAGCTCCAGCTCGCCGCCCTCTTTCGTCGCGTTCGAAGAGTATTTGACCGCGTTTTCGAGCGCCTCCTGAATGACGATGCAGGCGCGTTCGGCCAGCTCGGGCGTACCGAAGGTGGTCTGACAGAAAAACCGCCCGAACTCGCGGATCCCTTCGATGTACGACCACGCGGGACGGAACCGCATGAACACCGCCGGCCGCTGCCGGCTCTGCTCTTCCATCGTCAACTCGGCCACGATCCCTCCCTCACGTACCCACACCGCCGCAGGCCGCGCCGTCTGCCGCTCACCCCACCGCGAGCCATCCAAAGTCTGGCGCCAAGCGGCACGAACAGCAACAGAGATCGGCAACCGCCGCTCACTGATTCGTTCGCATTTTTCGGTTTGGCATAAAACGAACAGCACCCGCACACACGCGCGCGCGATTCGTACATGAAACGGCGGTACGCGTCATGGGGACCGAGGCAGGCTGTAACGGGCGACCAGCACAGAAATGTCGTCTTCTTGCGCGGTCATCCAGGCGCGCACCGCGGCGAGCAGGTGGCCACGAATGGCTTCCGGTGACTCCGTGCGATGTTGCTGCACGATGTCGCAGAGTCGATGCATGTCGAACTGCTCGCCACTCGCGTCCTGCGCTTCGATGAGACCGTCGGTGAAGAGCACCATGACGTCGCCATCGCGAAGAGTGGCGCTGTTGTTCACCGCGGCCGTGCCGACGTCGCGATCGATGCCCAACCATGGGCCCGGCGTGAGCAACCGCTCGACCACGCCCGTGGCGCTGCGGCAGATGAGGATGTGCTCGTGGGCGCCGGCGAACACGACGCCCCCGTCCTTCGTGTAGCGGAGCAGGCACAGGGTGACGTATTCGTTCGAGGCCAGACGACCGCTGATGTTGTCGAAGAGGACCGCGTTCAGAAGCGCCACGACTTGCGCTGGCGACGCTTCGGGGCGCGTCGCCGCGATGCTGGCCAGGGCGCTCTGCACCATCAGCATGATGAGGCCCGCGTCGAGGCCGTGGCCGGAGACGTCGCCGATCGCGAGCCAGCCGCCGTCGGGTCGCGAGAAGGCGTCGTAGTAGTCACCGCCGACGTCGTCGGCCGGCTCCATGGCCGCCGCGATCTCCAGGCCGGGCACGTCGAACGTCTTCGGCAAGATCGACGTCTGCACGCGGCGGGCGATCGCGAGCTCTTCCTGGTGCTTGGCCGTGCGCACGGCGTCGGCGAGAAGCACCTCTTGTGCGCGCTTGTTCTCGGTGATGTCGAACGCCACGCCTTGCAGGAACTGCGGCCGCCCGAGCTCGTCTTTCACCAGGCGGGCCTCGCCGTGCACCCAGACCGTCTTTCCGTCGCGCGCCATGAACCTGCACTCGGCGCGGAACGGCCCACCCGTCTGGCACCCGCGCGTGAACTCTTCGTTCCAGAGGGCGCGGTCGTCCGGGTGCAGGCGGTAGTACCAGAGGAAGGGGTTTTCGAGCCATTCGGCCTGCGTGAACCCGAGCATCGCCTCGATGTGCGGACTCACGTAGACCTCGTTCTGGCCCTCGCCGAGGACGGCCATGAAGGTCACCGCGGGGATCTGCTCGACGAGCGTACGAAACCGAGCTTCGGCCTCGACGAGCCGCTCCTCGGGCGTGAGCGCGCCCTGCTGCTCGGCGCGCCCCCGCGACTCGCGCCACGTGAGGTGCTCGAGCGCGGCGAAGCCTGCGGGGAAAAGCCCGCTCGCCATCGCTGCGAGCATCGCCTCGGCCTCCTCGACCGATCGAGCTTCCGGGACCTGGCCGATCGGGCCGACCGGGCCGACCGGGCCGACCGGGGGAGTGACCGACAGGCGCGCGCTCATGCGAGCCCTGCCCCCGTGACCTTGGCCTCGAGCGCGGCGGTTGCCTGGCCCGCAACCTGGGCGCTCAGCCACGAATAGAAATCGGTCAGGCCGTCGCCGCGCGTGGCCGAAAGGACGAAGACCCGAGCCCGACCGTTGATCTCGCGCACCCGCTCGGTGAACGCGGCGACGTCGAACTCGACGTACGGCAAGAGGTCGATCTTGTTGAGGACCGCGACGTCGCTCGCGCGAAACATGGCCGGATACTTGATCGGCTTGTCGTCACCCTCGGTGACCGAAGCGACGACGACCTTGAGCCGCTCTCCCAGATCGAATAGCGCCGGACAGACCAGGTTGCCCACGTTCTCGATGGCCAGGAGCGAGGCCCGGACCGGTTCGATGTCGCCGATCGCACGCGCGACCATCGCCGCGTCGAGGTGGCAGCCCGCGCCGGTGTTGATCTGCACGGCGCGCGCCCCGGCGGCCCGGATGCGGCGTGCGTCGCGATCGGTCGCCTGGTCGCCCTCGATGACGGCGATGGGGAGCCTGCCGCCGAGATCCCGGATGGTGCGCTCGAGCAACGTCGTCTTGCCCGCACCGGGCGAGCTCACGAAGTTGACGGCGAACACCTGCCGTTCGAGAAGCCAGCGACGGTTGTCGCCCGCCAGCCGGTCGTTCTTCGCCAGAATGTCTTGCTCGATCGCGACGATCGACCGCGCGCGCCCCTCTGCAGGATGCACCTGGCTGTGGGGGCCGTGGTCGTGCGGGGGATGATCGTGAGGGGGATGGGGATCGTGGTGATGATGGTCGTCGGAGCAACCGCAGACTGCGCACATGGCTAGGCCACCTCCATCTCTCGAACCCGCAGCATTTCCCCGTCCGTCTCCAGAATGTCGAGCGAGGCGCCTTCGGCCGTGGTGCCTTGAGCCACCACCTCGAAGCAGAACCGCAGCGCGTCGGGCAGCACGGCGGTGAGCCGCCCGACCTCGATGACGACACGCACGACCCGATCCCCGCCGCTTCGCTCGGTCACGGCGTCGACGATGCCGCTGACGATCGCGAGCTCATGCATCGACGTACCTCGCGGTCCCCGCCGAGATGCCGAGCCGCGCGATCAGGTCTTCGACGAGCCCGATGGCGGGCGTCACCGCACCCTGGACCTCGGGGCTCAATCCCATGACCGGCTCGTCGTCGTCGCCGAGGTTCGCGGGCTCGCAGCCGACCACGTGGAGGATGCCCGGGTCTTTCCCCATGGACCGGACGAACTGAAGCACCCGCGCCGGGTCCATGCCGTGTGTGTCGAGCGGAAAGGCTGGAGCGCCGGACCCCGCGTCCCCGTCGACCTCGAGCACGTACAGCGTTCCCGGGTCCCGGCCGCGCCGCACCGTATCGACCAGAATTGCCGCGTCGTACCCGCTCAGCAGCGCATACGCGAAGTCGAGGCCGCGGATCCCGAAGTCGCGGATCGTGACGGCCTCCGGCCAGCGGCGCTCGAGCAGCCGGCGCGCGACTTCGACGCCGAACCCGTCGTCACCGAAGAAGACGTTGCCCACGCCGGCCACGAGGATGCGGGGCGAGCTCATGGCAGCCGCTCGACCTCCTCGGTCCGGAAGAAGAACCGATGCCCGGGCTGACCCGTGCGCCCAAGATCCTGTCCGGGATCGTCGTCGACGGTCACCGTCACGTAGGCTTGACCCTCGAAGTCTTCCTCGATCGACGCGACGGTCGCGGCCCGACCGGCGAGCGCCAGGTCGAACACGTCGGCGCGGCCGCGGGGGGCGAGCCGAACGCGGTCGCCCGGACGGAACCTCGGCGCCGAGCTCGCCCGGACCGCTCCGTGAAGTCGAGCCAGGGCGTCGGGGCCGAGCGCCTCGGTGCGATCGAGGATCGCCGCCGCGCGTCCTCCCTGGCGCCGGATCTCGGCCTTCTCCGAATCCGCCAGCGTGAGAATGCGCAGCGTCAGGATCTCGTCGATTTCCATGGCGTCGAAGAGGTCGCCGGCGCTCTCCGGCGCCAGCGCGGGGAAGTCGGGTAGAATGATGGGCGACGCGAGCACGACGTCGCGCGCGAGCAGCGCCGGCCAGACGCCCACGTTCCTGCAAGCCGCCGCCGCGTCGCGCAAGCGCTCGGGCGGGTCGGCGAGCGAGCAGAAGGTCGCGGCGTCGGAGTCGAGCCCGAGCAGCAGGTGCGTCGATCCGAGTGAACGAAGCGAGGCGTCAACGCCCGATGCTAGGGGCGTGCGGTTCTCGACCTCGATGGTGACGCGAAAGGCTTCGTTGCCTGCGGCCGTGGCGCGAAGACGTACGACGCCGCGTATCGTCGCGGAGGCCGTGCGCTCTTCGCCTCGCGCGGTGCTCTCGGCCGCGAACACGAACTCTCGCTCGCGGGGCGCCCGCGCGAGATCGACGATGGCGTGCCGCCCGAGATCCACGTCGCGCTCGAGGGCCTCCCGCGCCGGCGGCTCCCCAGGACGGACGACGACATCGAGCGGTTGAAGAAAGCGCACCCGGGCGACCAGGGCCGCGCTCCCGTCGCCCTCGACGAGACACTCGGTGCGGAGCGCGCTGGCCTCGACGCCCCCTGGCGGCGCCAGCGTGCCGAACATCCAGCGCTGGCGGTTCTTCACCGACGAGGCGCGGTACGGATAGAGGATGTACCCTTCGTAGACGACGGCGCGCACGACGGCCTCCGCCGCGGCAAAGTTCACGACGGTCGCTCCGGCCCGAGCAGGCGCTCCACGGCGTGGTCCCACGTGGGCAGACCGTGCGCCGCGCGGTACCGATGCAGGCGATCGAACACATCGGCTCGGAGCGAAAGAAAGGCCGTGTTCGGGTAATACGCCGCCATCATCTGCTTCCAGACGGCGACGTCGAGACGGAACACGGCCTCGCGATCCCAAGGGATCCGCGCGATCTGAAGGCCCTCGTCCGCCTGGTAGAAGACCGTACCGCTGAACTGCAAGGTGAGCGGGATGTGCCCTGACTCGAGGGCGTAGAAATACTTGGCTGCGCCCGAGCTCAGGTCGGCGCTGCACGGCAGGTGCAGGTCGACGCGCGTGCTGCCCTGAAACGGCGGCACCGTCACCGCAGCGTGCGTCCAGAGCAAACCGCGAAGACTCCGCGACCACTGGTCCGCTTCGCCAAAGAGGTCGCGCAGCCGATCCCGCTCGGACGGCGCGTAGCTCCTCAGCGGCGCGTCGATGCGAACCTGGCAGCTCAGCAGCGTGGCGTGGATCGTCTCGTCGGGCGGCGCGTTCTCGATGCGCACCGTCAACGCCACCAGCGGCGATGCGGCGTGCGGGACGACGCTCGCGCCCTCGACCGAGAAGCGCAGACTAGGCATCGTTCGCCTCGCGGCGCAGGTCGGCGAGGAGCGCGTCGATCCGCTTCCAGACCTGCGGTCCGCCCTCGAACCCGCGCCAGTGTGCGCGCACCAGACCGACCAGGTGGTAGCAGACGTCGATCGATACGACGTACTGGTGACCGACTGTCGCTCCGCTCGCGCCGCGCTCACCCGCGCCCTCGCCGCGGGCGTGATGAACGAGGAGCGCCTCGACGTCGGGCTCCATGCGCCGCACGGCTGCGCTCTTCGCCTGCATTCGATTCCATGCGTCCTCGCTCGGCGCGAGCTCGATCGCGCCGGCCGGGCTCGGGAAGAACGCGAGCGGACGGGCGCCCTCCCCCGTCACCACGAAGAACGCGAGCCGAATCGGGACGCCGAGAGCCTCCCATTCGACGTCGGCCGCATCGAGGTCGCGCACCGGCGCGCAGCGGCGGGGGACCCGCTTCCAGGGCGAGCCCACCCCGTCGGCGGCGGCGCACGCCACGCACACGCACTCGAGCTTGCGGTCCGCCGAGGATCCCCGCAAGAGCAGGCGATGCTCGTGCTGGGACGCCAGAGGTGCGCGGCACCCGTCGCACCACTCGGTCGCGGCGCCCCCTGCCGCACGCGAAAAGCGCCGAAGGGCGCTGAGCCCCCCGGCGGCGCTCATCGCGTCTCTCCGCCCGCCGCCGGGCGTGCCGCGGTGAGGCGCTCGACCGGTACGAAGCCGCCGGACACACCCTCGCCTTCGACCGTCACCTCGATGCCCTCGGCGTCCGGGGCCGCTTCTTCCACGGCTTGCTCGACGAGAGGCCGTACTTGGTCGGCCCGCGCGGCGCGCTGACCGTCGCCCACCCGGGTCGCATCGATGCGCACGACCCCGTCTCCCCCGACGCCCGCGAGCTGGAGGGCCCAACCGATGGGGGCGACCTTCGCGAGCGCAGCGCGGACGCGCCCGTCGAGCGGCACCGGATGGAGCCCGTGCAAGAGGAGAAGGCTTGCGACGAGGTCGTCGGCGGCCATCGCCTCGAGCAGGGGTGCTCCCTGCGCGACCTGAGCGCCCGAGCGCGCCATTTCGACGATGCGCCCGATGCCGTCGGCGTGGAGCGAGAGCACCGCTGCGACGAGTGCGCGCGCACCGGCCAGGCTCCGCGCGTCGGCGACGCGGCTCAGATCATCGATGGCTGCCTCGATGGCGCGCAGCCGCTCGCGCGGGTCCGCCGCATCGGGCCCTCCCGCGCTCATTTGCCGCGGGCCCCGAAGGTGGGCGAGTGCGTCACGTTGATCTCCCGGCCGTCGCCGAGAAACATGTGCACGCCGCACGGCAGGCACGGGTCAAAGCTGCGCACCGTGCGCATGATGTCGATGCCCTTGAAGTTGTCGGGCCCGTTCTCCTCGAAGATGGGCGTGTTCTGCACCGCGTCCTCGTACGGCCCCGGCGTGCCGAGCGAGTCGCGCGGGCTCGCGTTCCAGGGCGTGGGCGGGTACGGGTGGTAGTTGGCGATCTTGCCGTCGCGGATGACGACGTGGTGCGAGAGGACGCCGCGCACGGCTTCGTGGAAACCGCAGCCGATCGCCTCGGACGGGACCTTGAACTCGGTCCACGTCTTCGTCTCGCCGGCGTGCAGAGTTGCGAGCGCGCGCTCGACGAAGTGCATGGCGACGGCCGCCGCATAGGCTTGAAAGTACGTGCGCGCACGGTCGCGTTCGATCGTGTTGCTGTACTTGGGGATCTTCCACTCGAACTCGGTCTCGGGCAGGAGCGCCGTCTTGGGCAGGTAGATCTTGACGCTGTGGCCCGTGGCCTTCACGTATCCAACGTCGACGCGCGCGGCGAGCGCTGTCGCCCAGAGGCGCGCGAGCGGGCCGCCCCCCGTGTCGAGCGCCAGGTGATCGCCCGTGCGCTTGTCGAGCCAGCGGGGCGACATGACCCAGGTGTACTTGCCGCCGAAGTCGCGCTTCTGCGGTCGCGGCGACGTCGTCTGGTTCCACGGGTGGCGCCGGTCGATCGCGTTACCGAGAGGATCCTTGGGCACGAACATCTCGCCCTCGTTCCAGTCGTCGTAAAACGAGCTGCCGAGCAGGATGCGCATGCCCAGGTTGATCTCGACGAGGTCGGTCGTGATGAGCTCACCGTCGACGACGATGCCCGGCGTGACGAACATGTCGCGGCCCCACGCGCTCATGTGCTCGTAGCGGAAGTCGCACGTCTCGGGGTTCTGGAAGCTGCCCCAGCACCCGAGCAGCGTGCGACGCCGGCCGACCTGGTCGTAACCGGGTAGCGCGTCCAGGAAGAAATCGAAGAGATCGTCGTGCAGAGGCACGACCCGCTTCATGAACTCGACGTACTTCATCAGCCGCACGAGGTAGTCGGTGAAGAGCTGCACCGTAGGCGCCGTGCCGACGCCGCCCGGATAGAGCGTCGATGGATGCACGTGACGCCCTTCCATCAGGCAGAACATCTCGCGCGTGAGGCGGCTCATCTGCAGCGCCTCGCGGTAGAAGACGCCCGAGAACGGGTTGAGCGCGCGCATGATGTCCGCGATCGTGCGGTAGCCGTGGACGTCCGCGCCGCGCGCGAGCGTGGACTCGGCCTTCGCGAGCACGGTCGGATTGGTCTCTTTGACCATCTGCTCGCAGAAGTCGACGCCCACGAGGTTGTCCTGGAAGAGGTTGTGGTCGAACATGTACTCGGCGGCTTCGCCCAAGTTCACGATCCACTCGGCCATGTGCGGGGGCTTGACGCCGAAGGCCATGTTCTGCGCGTAAACGGCGGTCGTAGCGTGGTTGTCGCCGCAGATTCCGCAAATGCGGCTCGTGATGAAGTGCGCGTCGCGCGGGTCCTTGCCCTTCATGAACACGCTGAACCCGCGAAAGATCGACGACGTGCTCTTGCACTCGATCACCTGCCGGTTGGCAAAATCGATCTTCGTGTGGATCCCCAGACTCCCGACGATTCGCGTGATGGGATCCCACGACATGTCCACGATCTGCCGGGGCTTTTCGGTCGTCATGATTGGCTCCTGCGAGGCCTCAGGATCGACGCGTCGCGCGCCAGTCGCCCGGGGAGTACCCCGTGTGGATCTCGTCGCCGGGCTTGCGCCACTGCGGCTCGATATCGAGCGACGACTTGGTGAAGTTGCGCAGAGCGCGCACCGTGCGGCCGTACATCAGCACCGCCGCGGACGACATCTTCGCGCCCGGCGGCTCGTCCATGAACGGCATGAACTTGTCCGGAAACCCCGGCATCGTGCAGCCGATGCACACCCCGCCCACGTTGGGGCAACCGCCGATGCCGTTCATCCAGCCGCGCTTCGCGACGTTGCAGTGCACGACGGGCCCCCAGCAACCGAGCTTCACGATGCAGCGACGCGAGCCGTACTCCTGGGCAAAATCGGCCTGCTCGTAGTAGCCGCCGCGATCGCATCCCTCGTGCACCGTCTGCGTGAAAAGCCACGTGGGACGGAGCGCCGCGTCGAGCGGGATCGGCGGTGCGAGGCCCGCCGCCTGGTAGAGGAGGTAGAGGAGCACCTCCATGAAGTTGTCGGGCTGCACCGGACAGCCCGGCACGCACACGATGGGCAGCCCCGCCGTCGACGTCCACTTCCAGCCCAGGTAGTCGGGCAGACCCATGCACCCGGTGGGGTTGCCCTCCATGGCCGGGATCCCGCCGTACGTGGCGCAAGTGCCAATGGCGACGACACCCCAGGCCAGAGGTGCGAGCTTGTCGATCCACTCGCACGTCGTGATGGGTTGCCCGGTGGCCAGGTCCGTCCCGAAGGCCGCCCAGTAGCCCTCGGTCTTGAACTTCTCGTTGGGGATCGATCCTTCGACGACCAGGAGAAACGGCCCGAGCTCACCCTTGGCGGCGCGGTCGAATGCGCGAAGGAAATCCGCTCCTGTCTCATAAGCGAGCACGGGGTGATGCAGGTGCACCTTGGGCAGGCCGGGAATCGCGCCGAGGATCACGTCCTCGAGGCTCGGCTGCGTGGCCGCGGTGATCGACACCGAATCGCCATCGCAGCTGAGGCCTGCGGTGATCCACAGGACGTGGACCTCGGCCACGGCGGGGGCGCGTTGAGTCTTGCGGCCGTACGGAACGACGCCTGCCGTCATGCGACACCTTCCCCCTGTTCGGGCCGGCAACCGGCGGCCGCGCGGGCCCTACACCTATCCACGCCCGACCACGGCGCGAATCTCCCTCGACGAAATTCGTATCACGACCTCGAGCGCGGCTTCAACAGATTCGAGGCAGTTGTTCTCCCGCGAGCATCGGCAAGATCCGCTCGGTGCCGATACCCGATCGCAGGGTCACGTGACCGGGATGGTCCGCCGTGATTTCTCCAATGTCGGCGGCTTGCGTACCAAGGGGGTGCGACCTCATCGCCGCAAGGACAGCGGCCGTGTCGGCCTTGGAAACAATGGCCACGAGACGGCCCTCGCTCGCCGCGTAGAGCGGATCGAGCCCGAGCAGCTCGCACGCCGAACGCACGTCGGCGCGGTGTGGGATCGCGTCCGCGGCGAGCCTCATGCCCACCCGGGACGCAGCGGCGATCTCGTTGAGGGCGCTGGCGAGCCCGCCGCGCGTGGGGTCACGCATGCACCGGATCGATGTGGACGCGGCCATCATCGCGCGCACCAGATCGGTCAGCGGCGCGCAGTCGCTCTCGAGCGTGGTCTCGAACGACAGGCCCTCGCGGACCGAGAGGATGGCGAGGCCGTGATCCCCGAGCGTGCCCGAGACGAGCACCCGATCGCCTGGGCGCGCCGACGCGACGGAAAACTCGCGATCCACGGGTGCAAGGCCGATCCCCGTCGTCGTGATGAAGATCGAGTCTCCCTTGCCACGCTCGACGACCTTGGTGTCTCCCGTGACGATCGTCACGGCCGCCTCCGCGCACGCGCGCCGCATCGAATCGACGACGCGGCGGAGGCTGTCGAGCGCGAAGCCCTCTTCCAGGATGAACGCGGCCGCCAGCACGAG
>Ga0302325_10004500_pt1 | contig 32191 bp, 28 predicted proteins | sample Palsa_T0_2_FD_201948 | JGI IMG/M metagenome (GOLD analysis project Ga0302325, IMG submission 201948) | Peat permafrost microbial communities from Stordalen Mire near Abisko, Sweden - Palsa_T0_2 | ecosystem: Environmental > Terrestrial > Soil > Palsa > Peat permafrost | place: Sweden: Abisko... | reverse complement strand
GATGGCGCAGACCTGCCGCGAAGCCATTGAGCGCGGAATCCAGTGTGTCGCATTCGGCGATCTATATCTTGAAGACGTCCGCGCCTACCGCGAACGCCAGTTGGCGGGCACCGGGCTCGAACCTCTGTTTCCGCTGTGGGGAATGCCCACGCCCGCGCTAGCCCGCGAGATGATCGCATCAGGACTGAGAGCGACGCTAACCTGTGTCGACCCGGCCAAGATCGATGCCCAGTTCGCCGGCCGCAGCTTCGATCATGACTTGCTGCGCGATCTCCCCGCCGGAGCCGATCCCTGCGGCGAGAACGGCGAGTTCCACTCTTTCGCCCATGCCGGCTCCATGTTCTCCCACGAGATTCGCGTGGTCGCGGGCGAGACCGTCACGCGAGATGCATTCGTCTTCGCCGATCTGCAGCCGGCCGAGGCCTCGCGCCTGACTTCACCGCTATCCGGAGGCGCAGCAAGATAGGTGCTATCCTATCGGGTCGCGTCGGAGGTCTGGCTTTGCTCGGGACTCACGACTCAGGACTCACGACTAATGGATCCCGTTCTAGTCATTCACGGCGGTGCCTGGGCCATGCCCGATGATATGGTCGAAGCTCACATCCGCGGCGTGTCGAACGCGCGGGCTGTAGGATGGCGCGTGCTGGAGCGCGGTGGCTCCGCGCTCGACGCTGTCGAGGAAGCCGTCGTCATCATGGAAGATGACGAGACCTTCGACGCCGGACGCGGCAGTTTCCTCAACCGCGACGGCCGCGTTCAACTCGACGCCCTTATCATGGAGGGCTCCACGCTCCGCGCCGGCGGCGTGGGATGTGTCGAGCGCCTGCCCAATCCCGTGCGCGCCGCCCGCAAGATTCTCAGCGAGAGCCCGCACGTCTACTTCGTTGGCGAAGGCGCCGAACGCTTCGCCGCCGAACACCGCGTCCCGCTGTGCGCAAACGAAGACCTGATCATCCCGCGCGAGATCGAACGCCTGCGTGGGTATCAAGCCGAACTTGCCCGGCGCGACTCTCAGCAGGACGGCCGCGACTTGTTCGAATCGGGCGCGCATCACCCCGCCATCTCCCACGATACAGTCGGCGCGGTCGCGCTCGATCGCAGCGGCAACATCGCCGCCGCCACATCCACGGGAGGCACGCTGAACAAGGCTCCCGGACGCCTGGGTGACTCGTCACTGATCGGCTGCGGCTGCTATGCCGACAACGAAAGCGCCGCCGCCTCGACCACCGGATGGGGCGAGCCCATCATGAAGCTGGTGCTGGCCAAGTGGACCGCCGACCGCATCGCCGCCGGCAATCTGCCTGAGTGGTCCGCCAAGGAAGCCATGAACCATCTGAAGCAGCGCGTCAACGGACACGGCGGCATCATCGTGCTCGATGCCAAAGGCAACTTCGGCATCGCCCACAACACCCCGCGCATGGCCTGGGCCTACAAGACGGTCAGTAAGGAAGAAGCGGGCATCGAGCGCTCAGCCTGACTCGTTTCGCTTCAAAACAGCCATAAAATTCGGGAATCTGCACAATGTTCCTACGGGAACACAAGGTACAACCGTGTACGTACGGCAGTGCGCGTACAAATGCTAAATCCCCGGGAAACAGCGAGTTGGGCTGGCGCGATGGGAGGCTACTGCACCATTATTAGGGCAGTGAAATTTAAGTGAGGCTGAAATTTCTTCCTTTTTGGTAACGTCGGAACGTTCAGATGCCAGCGGCGGGCGCTGGTTTTGCGCAAACGTTTTAGCGAAGGCTATGCCTGCTTTAGCGCTTCGGGCGGGAAGGTTGCGTTTTTCTGCATCGTGCCTTCGAACCAGGCGCACCAGACGGTGAGAGCGCCGGTCGAATCTTTACCCGCCTGGGTGACGGTCATTTTGGGACCGCCCGATTTCAGTTGCACAACATCGCCCGCCTTGAAGTTATCTGCCATGGGTCAGGTCGTTTCTATTGCGTAATGCGGAAGCTGACGTTGCTGGTGAGCGTGCCGGTGGGCGTGGTGACTACGACCGGGCCGGTGGTTGCGCCTGCCGGGACGATTGCGGTCATGTACGTATTCGATTCGACCGTAAAACTCGTGGCCGCCACGCCATTGAATGTGACGCTGGTCGTACCGGTTAGATTCTGCCCAAGAATCTGCGCCGATTGACCGAGTGCCCCGGTCGGGAGAACGAAGGCAACGAACGGAGCGAGGCCTGCGTTGTAGCTATAGACTGTTCCGGCATTGTTCTTTCCGCCAAGTTCGGTCGTGCCGTAGAACAAGCCATTCGTGGCCTGTACGGGGGCTGCCAGCGGGCCGTTGCCGTTCTTGCCATTGAAGCTATAGAGGCGGGTGAATTCACCGGATGTGGTCACCTTGAACAAGGTTCCGTCGTAGTATTGTCCTCCCGCTTCGGTGACGCCGTAGAGGTTGCCGTCTGTTGCTTGCATCAGACCGAAGGGCCCAGCGGCGAACTGGATGTCGTTTGGGAGTGTGTAGATTACCGAGTAATTTCCGGCCTGATCTACTTTGAAGATGGCGCCATAGTTCGAGGACCCTCCCCCTTGTGCGTCCACTCCGTAGAAGTTCCCGTCGCTCGCCTGGATAATCTGGACCGGTGTCGCCCCTAGCGACTCGTTGCCGGGCTTGCATGGAATCACATACGACCAAACAAGCGTGCCGGAGGTCGTTATCTCAAAAATTCCCCCACAGGTGTCGAAGCCGTAGGAGTTGGCCGTCGTCCCATATAGATTCCCGTTTGTCGCTTGGATCAGCGAGGTGGCAACTACGTTGCCGAGGGAATAAACCGTCGAGAAATTCCCGCCTACAGGCGTGTATTTGTATACTGTCGCGTTAGCCGTGGGGAATCCCGAGGTTACGCCGTAAATGTTGCCGTCGGCGCCTTCGATAGGTGCAGTCATCGGGTTCGCTCCGTCGTTGCCCCCTGCGAACTGGTGAAGCACCGTGTACGCGCCGGCGGCTGTGATCTTGAAGAATACTCCGTCATTGGATTCGCCCCCGTATGTTGTAGTGCCGTACAGGTTGCCATCGGTGGCTTGCAAGAGACCACCGGCTGGCTGGCCGCCTGTCGCCTCGGCGAACGTATAGGGAAACGCCAAGGCTCCCGCAGTTGAGACCCGAAAGATGCCGCCATTCGAACCGGACGCTCCGAAGGTGGTTCCGTAGAGAATGCCGTTCCGGGCCTGTACCGGCGTGACCTCTTCCGGGCTTGATGACGCTCCCGCTCCGGAGAAGCTCGCGACAACTGCAACTGTCTGGGCTTGGGCCGAAAAAGCGAGCAGCGATATCGATACCAGCGAGAGCCGCGCCCATGCCGCGAGGCTAGCGCAAACAGAGGGGAACTGGGACTTGGTGAATTTTTTCATGGTCGTTGCTCCTGATGATTCGCTTTCGTTTCGTTTAATGTTGTCCATGGGCATTACTTACATTCGTCCTGTACAGTTCCCGGCGCATATCCCCTCGATGCCGTTTTGGGCGGTTCCCGCAGCGGTAACGGTTGTGTTGCCGCTGGTGACGGTGAATGTCACGAGATAGCTCGCGCTAGGGGCCGAGGAGCTGGCGGCTACTTCGACTACCAGGGCGTTACCTTGGATATCAAGATTCTCCGCGCCCCATTGGGGGGCCGAGGTGCCGACAAGAAGCGGTACGCCGTTGACAACAGGGGACGGCAGGCCGAGGCACATCTCCATGTCATCAGCGCCAGTAAACGGCGCGGAGGTGGCATACGGAATTCCGCCTAGGGACATCCCACATGGCCAGATCGCTACGTCTCCCGAGAAGGTGACTGAGCCGAGCGCGGAGGAACTGGTCACGGCCATCTTCCATCTGTGGTCGCCGCCGTCCGCCCAAAGTGCGTCCGTGCTGTTGGCTGGCGTTATAGCGCCTGCCTCGGCACCGGTAATGCCATTTTGCGCGCTAAGCGGCATGGAGAGCGCAGAGAACAAAAGAGCCGCGAAGGCGATCACTAACCGGCGGGGGGGGGGACGATTTTGGTCATGGGGTGTCTCTCCGTCAAAGAATACAGGGGCCCGAAAAACGCGATCGATTACAGGGTCTTGCGAGGGGGATTTGGTTCAAGCGCCGAGGCTTTGCACGGCTCGAACCCGGATCGATATGGACTATATTGCGGGCATTCGGGAAAGTCAAGGAAAAGCGCTACAGCCATCCCTTGGTTCTGGCGATCCGCGCGGCTTCTACGCGGTTGCTGGCGCCCAGCTTACTGATGGCTTCCGACAGATAATTCCTCACGGTGCCGTCGGAAAGGCCGAGTTCGGTTGCGATGTCGCCGCTGGCGATACCTTCTCCCGCCAGGCGCAGCACCTGGCGTTCGCGATCGGTGAGGGGATCCATTTCCGCCCAGGCTTCCTGCGCCAGCTCGGGATGGATCACGCGCAATCCCTGATGCACTCGTCTGACGGCATCGGCGAGTTCTTCGGCGCGCATGTCTTTCAGCAGATATCCTGACGCGCCGGCCTCGAGCGCGCGCCGCAGATATCCCGCGCGCGCGAATGTGGTCACGATTACCACGCGGGTTCCGGTCTTTCTGCGCTTCAACTCCGCGGCCACGTCGAGCCCGCTCATGTGCGGCATTTCAATGTCGGTGATGAAAACGTCCGGCTTGTGGGCGAGCACGGCTTCGAGCGCTTCCTGGCCGTTGCGCGCCTGGGCGACGACGGAGATGTCGCCTTCGATTTCGAGCAGCGCCGCCAGCGCGCCCAGCACCATGCCCTGGTCTTCGGCCAGCACCACGCGGATGGTCTTGCGCCCGGCTTTGGCTTCTTTCGCTTCTTTGATGGGAGGATTCAATCCGGGCTGCTTTCGGCGCCGGCTGTGGCCAGCTCTTTGACGGGAAGCGTGATGATCAGCGTGGTGCCGGATTCGGTCGAGCGCTGGAGCGTGCCTCCGATCATTTCCACGCGCTCGCGCATGCCGCGCAGGCCGTTGCCCTCCAGGCTGGATCCGCCGAGGCCGTCATCCTGAATCTGCAGCCGGCAGGAACCGTTGTACTGCTCCAGGCGCATGCGGCAGGTGCGGGCCTGGGCATGACGCACGACGTTGGTCACGGCCTCGCGCACGGCCAGCGATAACACGCTCTCCTGCATGGCGGGGAGTGCAACCGTGGTGGCGGCATCGCATTGCACGGAGAGCCCGGCCGTTTCGAGCGTGGACTTGGCATGGGCCAGCTCCGCGGTCAAGCCTCTCGAACGATATCCTCTGATGGCATCGCGCACATCGGTCAAGGCGGCGCGCGAAATCTCTTCCACTTCGCGAATCTCTTTTCCTGCGCGCTCGGGATCGCGGTCGATCAGCTTGCCCGCCAGTTCCGACTTGAGCGTGATCACCGACAGGGTGTGTCCCAGAACGTCATGCAAGTCGCGCGCGATGCGTTCGCGCTCCGCGACCTTTGCGAGTTGTTCGATCTCCTCGTTGGCCCTGCGCAGCTTGTGGTTCATGCGGTTGCGCTCGGCAAAGAACGTATTGCCGGCTCCAATGATGATGGGAAACAGCCCGGTGTAGAACAACACCCAGTTGTTGGCGTGCAACAGCAGTTCTTCACTCGCGCCGATGGCGCCAACGATCAGCAGCCCAATCACTGCGGCAGTCTGGGTTTGCACGCAAAACGGAACCATCGCCGCCGCATAGATGAAAAAGGTGCAGGCGCCCCCATTGATGGGAGCGAACAGCATGCCGAGCACAACCAGACCCGCAATGTGGGCCAGGGCTCGCGGATTTTCCAGGAAGAAAAGCCCTAGGTAAAGGACCAGAAATACCAGAGCGCCCAAAATATCGAGAAGCCATATCCTGGCGCTGGCGTGGCTCATGACCGGGTCCATAAAGAAGAACCCGAGGTAGGCGATCCACAGCAGCGGACTCCATCCGTGGTCCTTGTCCTTCAGAAACATTCGCCACGGCTTCAGCTTCCAGGGGCTGGCCGTCGAGCAGGAATCATTACGATCGAAAGTCAATATCGGCATAGTTCTATTGTCACCCCTGCCGTCAACTCCGGCCAGCGCGCCATGCCGGACCTGCTCCATACCATACCAGGATGGCGGCGGGAATCAGCACGGCCAGCCACTTCACGCCGCCCAACAGAGATCCCAGCCCGAACAGGATCAAGACCATCGCCCAAACCATCGTTGCCTTGCCCTTCGGAGTGGAGGCTGTCTCGTGTTTTGCATTCCCGGTCATGGCAACCTCATGTTCCGCGCGCCCCGCTGCTTTCGCCTGCTGCCTAGCCGTACATTTTGTCCTGATCGCGCTGGAAGCCGATGCGGGCGACGCCCAGGCAGATCATGGTGAAGGCCACCAGCACTTCCCAATGCGTCGCGGCCGATTGCCCATTGCCCGCGCCCACCACTCCCAGTGCCAATTGCGAAAGATGAAAGGGCGGCAAGGCGAGCGCAATGGTGCGCACGAACTTGGGCAGAAACATGATCGGCACCCATAGCCCGCTGCAAAACGACATGGGAAGATAAATCAGATTGATAGTGGGAGGCGCGGAGTTCGGTCCGGTGAAATATCCCAAGGCCAGCCCCATCGCCGAGAACGGCAGCGACCCCGCGACCAATGTGCCCAGCAGCCCGGCGAACTGCGTTACCGGCATGCGCACACCTGCGAAGATAATGCCCAGCGCGAACAACGACAGCACAATGACTGTGCTGAAAATCATGGCCGTCACCACCTTGGCCAGGAAATAGGCGAACGGGGGCATGGGACTGGCGCGCTTCACCTGCAGCCATCCCAGGCCACGATCCGAAGCCAACCCGGCCGCGGTGCCGAACAACGACGCGGCCATCACGCCGAACGTGCCGTAACTAGCGATCATATAAATGGGAACTCGCGTCCCTCCGATCGCCTCATTCTTGTTCAGAACCAGCCCGAACAGAACATAGAACATGATCGGAAACGTCAGCACCGACAGGGTGTACATGCGAATCCGAAGAGTCTTCAGGAACTCATATTTGGCTTCCTTCCAATAGATCGTCAGGGTGTGTAGGGGTGATCGCTGCACTTGCCGGGCGCTCAATGCGATGGTTGCGGTACTCATAAATGTCTCCTTAGCTTGATGTCATTCCGAATCGGTTCGAAGGACCGGTGAGGAACCTGCTTTCGTTCGCTTATGTCATTCCGAACCCGCGCAAAGCGTGGGTGCGGAACCTGCTCTCGCGTTAGTTGGAATGGTTCCCGTTCTTCCCCGTATCCTGTGTGAGGGCGATAAATGCCTCTTCCAGCCCCGCGCTCGTAACCTCGAGGCCCGAGAGCGCCGGGTCACGGGCCAGCAGTTCCCGCACCACGGACTCGGCTTCGGCGGCGTGCAGTTCGACCGCTTCGCGATCCTCGGTCACTTCCGTGACCCCGGAAAGCCTGCGGAGTTCGGCAATGGTAAGGCTGGTGACACAGCGAATCCGTTTTCCTGCCGTCTGCGCCTTGATCTCTGACGGAGTACCTTCGGCGACGATCTCTCCTTGATTGATGACCACAACGCGGTCGGCCAGCGCGTCGGCTTCCTGGAGATAGTGAGTGGTGAGAAGAACCGTTTTGCCGCGCCGCACCAGTCGCCGGATTTCGTCCCAGAGCATGCGCCGTGCCTCCACATCCAGGCCGACGGTGGGCTCATCCAGAAACAGCAGGTCGGGATCGCCGCAGATCGCCAGGGCAAACAGCACGCGCTGTTTTTGACCTCCGGAAAGCTCGCCGAATTTGCGGTCGCGCAATTGTTCCAGGCCAGCCGCAGCAAGAACTTCCGCGGTCGGTAAGGGCCTGTCGTAATAGGTGGAAAACAGATCGATGTGCTCGCGCACGCGCAGCGTTTCCGGGACGCGCCCCACCTGCAGCATGGCGCCGGTGCGCAACCGAGTCTCCGGGTTCACCGGGTCGCCCCCGAACACGCGCACCTTGCCGGCATTGGGCGGAATCAGCCCTAGCAGCAGTTTGACCGCGGTGGTCTTGCCCGCGCCGTTGGGCCCGAGCAGCGCCACCACTTCGCCGGCGCGGACGCGAAAATCCACATTGCGCAGGGCGCGCACGCTGCCATAGTTCTTGCTCACGTTCTCGATGTGGGCAACAATCGATTTCGAGGTTGTCGATTCGCTCTTGTGAACCTGCTCCAGAGTTGCGATCATCGCGGTTCCCTTCCGGCTTGCGCCACTGGCGGATTGCCTTCGTTCCCATCCAGTGATTGCATCTTCGCGGAAGCTCGCGCGCCGCACCAGTGCCATCCATCACGGGCGAGACGTGACAATTGTCATTCGCTTTTGCGGCTGCTGGACGGAATTTGGGAGCAAGCAAGAGGAAGCAAAAGATTCGCAGGCCGTCTAGGACCCGTCTAAGAAAGGAACGCGGGCTTGGGCGGGTCCGATGAAAATCGCGAAGGCGCGTTACGAAATCCGAACAAACGCGAGAAATCCACAGGCAAAGTCACCCTGTTCTTATTTTGTTTTTCCGTCGAGAAAGCAGCATTAGTCTATGTTGCGCAAGGGCTAAGCTTGTTCGGAATTCGTAACAGATATTCACTCATCCATGATTTGCACCAAAGTCGGGCACGGCCAGCGTATCGTTTGATATGATTTCTGCACTCTTGTTGTAAGGAGGGCCCTTGCTACCCGCCGGAAAGAGCCTGCGTACGCTGCGAGAAAAACTCGGGTTGACCATGCGCGATGTAGATCAGTCTAGCGCGCGCATCGCGGAAAAGTATCGCAATGAGGAGTTCGCCGTCCCTCCCAGCCGCTTGTCTGATATTGAAACCAAGGGAATACTGCCCAACATTTTCCGCCTGTACTCGCTGTCGGTGATCTACCGCCGCGATCTGCGGGAACTGATGGCGTGGTATGGAGTGGATCTGAATAACACGCCGTCCGATCTGGGATTGGTTTCGCCGCCCAAATCGCACGTTTCCGACGCACTCGCCGGGCTTGCTTCGGTGCAGGTCCCGGTGCGTATGGACCCCGGCTTCGACGAACGCCGAACCACCAACCTTGGCCGCATGGTTGAGCAGTGGGGACTGGTTCCGCTTTCCTATCTGGCACAGTTCGCCAACAGCGAATTCACTTACGGCTATATCGGGACCCATGACTTTACGATGTATCCCATTTTGCCGCCCGGCAGTTTTATTCAGGTGGATGAATCGCGCAACCGGGTGGCGGAAGGTTCGTGGAGGTCGGAGTACGAGCGTCCCATCTATTTTGTGGAGACCCGCGACGGGCATACCTGCTCGTGGTGCAGTATGCGCCGCGATGAAATCATTTTGCAGCCCCATCCGCTGTCCCCGGTTCCGATTCGCATCCTGCGCCATCCTCAGGAAGCCGAGGTCATCGGTCAGGTCGTGGGGGTGGCAATGAAGCTGACCGAGTGGCACGCCCTCGATGCTTCTTCAAGCTCGAAAGGGCCAGCAGCACTGAACTAAGATGGGTGGCCGCCGGGGAGTGCTGTTTGCCCTCCGGCAGCAAGTCATCCATACGCCCGCGCATTTGCTCGACGTAATCATGCGGGGCCACGCCCCGAGCACGGCTTGATTCTTCCAGATCCTTCTCCAGAGCGGCCAGCGGAGTGCGCAGGATGCCGGTCATCACTTCGGTATGGGCCGCTTTCAACGCCCGCCCCGCGGACTCGCTGCCATGCACCGTTTCCATCCCCCAGTGCTCATATTTGCCATGCTCGCGGCGCAACGATGCCAGATAATCCAGCTTGCCCAGCAGCCCGATCACGGCCGCCAGGGTGGTGTCTTTCAAGTCCTGCAAAGCTGATTTCAGGGTCATCGTCTGTTACGAATTCCGGAGTTTGTTACGAATTCCGAACGCTCTAAACTTTTTCCGGCCGCAGCGCGCATTGCGGCCTGCGTGAAAGTATCACGGTTCAAATTGCAGTCACAAGGAGACAATCCCCCATGAAACGTTTGCTGCTCATGCTTGGAACCGCAGTTCTGCTGCTCAACACACTGGTCATTCCCACTGTCGTTCGTGCCGATGGAGGGGGAACAACCAATTGCGGCGGAGGCACCACGCTTTGCAAGCCGTAGTGCTTTTTATTAGTTATGTAGCACAGATCCGGCGGGTGAACCGCCGGATCTGCTGAACTTACAAAAACCGGACAAAACCGGCCATCGCGTTGCCGCAGGCAGCGCACTGCGGTATATTGCCTGCGGACGATGCTGCAGGCTCATTCATGGCCGTGGAACTATGTCTGGGTCGCCCCCAACGTCTTTCTTCTGGCGCTGGCGGTATTGCTCTGCCAGCGGGGCGCCTGGCGGCGACTGCCCGCGTTTGTGGCGTTCGCCTTCCTCAGCGCCGCCGGGGATTTGGCGGTCTTTGCCGCTGACGTCGTACCTTCTGTCACTCCCTTGACGTTCTGGCGAATCAGCTGGCTGCATCTTCTGGTCGCCAGCCTCTTGAAGTTTTTGGTCATCGGCGAGATTTTCTCCCGGGTTTTCAGTTCCTATCCTGCGCTCAGCAAACTGTCACGGATTGTGGTCAGCGGGTTCGGAGCCGCTCTCGTTTTGGCCGCTGCATGGATTGCGGCCTTCGGCGGCGGAGACAGCCCGTTGCGTCTCATCTCAGGATTCCACTTGCTGGAACAGACCGTATTCCTGGTGGAGTGCGGATTGATCGTTTTTGTCTTCCTGCTCGCCGCCTATTTTCGACTGTCCTGGGACCGGTTCGCTTTTGGCGTAACTTTGGGCCTTGGCATCTCCGCCTGTGAGCAACTGGCGGCATGGGCGGTGGTGGCCAACGCCAGCCCGTCCTCCCATGGCCGGGTCCTGCTGGCGTTTCTGAACATGGCTACGTACCATGCGGCCGTGATGATCTGGATCTACTATCTGCTTATCCCCCGGAAGGTCGTTGCAAAACCTGCGATTCCATTCCCTGAGCACAACCTTGACCTTTGGAATCGCGAATTGGAGCGTTTGTTACAACAATGACTCTGGCCGTCGTTCTTGTCATCGCCGCTATCGTCGCGTTGGTCCTGATCCTACGCATCACCATTTCCGGTCGTCTGCAAGTGGCAGACGGCTCTCTGACCCAGCCGCTTCAACCCGTCGACCTCGAGGCGTTCCAAAATCTGGTGGACCCAGCCGAGACGGCGTATCTGCGGCAGCGACTGGTATCGGCGGAATTTCGCAGGGTGCAGCGCCAGCGCCTGCGCGCCATGGCCGGTTATCTGGAAATTGCCGGACGCAATGCCGCGGCCCTAATCATCATTGGACAGCGGGCTTTAACCTCCGATGACGCCCAGACGATCGAGGCTGCCCGCCGCCTGGTGGAGAACGCCTTGCTGCTGCGGCGCAACACCGCCTTCGCCCTGATTCGAATCCGCATTGCGCTGGCCTTTCCAAACGCCGGTCCCGCGGCAGTTGGGTTCCTTTCGGGCTACGAGAAGCTGAGTGCGGCGGCCATGCTGCTGGGCCGCCTGCAACAGCCGGGCGTGCCGGTGCGCCTTTCCGCCAGCTAGCGACGCCGTTGCTGTCTGCGGAAGCGTTGTCGGCCCCGTTCTGAGAGGAGCCGCGGCTGGAAGCTGCCGGGCCCGGTAGTCCGGCCAGGTTTACTTCTCAAGCCCCGCTTCCATTCTCAACTTGTTTTCCGTCATGCTTCTGGTATAAAACCAGCGGGAAACTTAGCCGTCCAACTGTCGAGTGAGTGCATCGGCAATCTGCCGCAGGACTTGGTCCCGCCGTCTGCTCGCCTCCGCGAGTTCAAGGGAGAACCTTATGTTGCGCACCATAAAGAAATTCGTCTGCCTTTCGTTCGTCACCCTGCTGCTCTCCGTGATCGCCCTCGGACAGGGCGGCGTCGCCACCGGCGATCTGCACGTCAGTGTGAAAGACCCCAAGGGCAATTTCGTGGGCAATGCAATGGTCACGGTGCGCGATGAAGGAAAAGGAGTGGAGCGCACCGCCAACAGTGACGGGGAGGGCGGTTACAGCGCCCAACTGCTGCCGCCCGGCACATATTCGGTGACCATCGACGCTCCCGGATTCGGAGGGATTCTCAGCACCGGAGTGGTGATCACGGTTGGCGGCCTGGTGGAGTTGCCCGTCACGCTGGCGCTCGCGACCAGCAAGGAAGTGGTGGAAGTCACTTCTCAGGCGGAACTGGTGGAAACGTCGCGCACCTCGACCACCGACACCATCGGCCAGCGCCGCATCGATAATCTTCCCATCAACGGCCGCAACTACATCAATTTCACGCTCACCGATTCTCAGGTAGTCCGCGACAATGCGCCCAACACCGGCGCGGCTCCGACTTCCGGTTTGAACATGAGCGGCCAGCGCGCCCGCTCGAACCTGGTGAACGTCGACGGCGCGGACGCCACCGATAATTCTGTCAACGGCGTACGCTCCACCGTTTCGCAGGAGGCGGTGCAGGAGTTCCAGATCATCACCAACAGCTATTCGGCTGAATATGGCCGCGCCGCCGGCGGTGTGGTTAACATCATCACCCGCTCCGGCTCCAACGGGTTTCACGGCGATATTTTCGGCTATTTGCGAAACCGCAACTTCCAGGCGGTCAATCCCTTCAGCACGGTTCCCGATCCTGCCTATACGCGCGTGCAGGCGGGCGCAGCGTTCGGCGGAGCCCTCAAGAAAGATAAGACCTTCTTTTACTTCGCTTACGAGATCACGCGCCGCCACGAGACCGGATTCTCTTCGATCGGCCAGGGAAATTTCGGACTGGTTCCCTTCGATGCATCTCCATTCTTCGGAGCGCCCGCCGGAACCTTCGACATCCAGGTCACACCCGACCAGGCGGCATACATCGCCAACCCGAGCACTCCGCTCGCGCTGGCGCAGCAATACGCCATTCTTGCCGGCGGCAGTTCCGGCGTAGCTCTCACCGGACAATATCCGGCATCTTTCGCCGGTCTGGTTGCTCTTGGAGTGCTCCCCACCCCCGCCAATGCCAGCAACCCGTTGGCGCAATTCATCACTACCTGCCAAAATACCGGGCCAATTTGCGCAGGCTTACCTGGATCGTTCCAGACGCTGAACTCGCAGATGGGAAATTATCCGGTGTTTGAAGGAACCAGCGTGTATTCGCTGCGCCTCGATCACAATGTCAGCAACAACAACCGGATCATGATGCGCGCCAACGTGAGCCCTTCCACGATCACCGGCATCGAAGTCGGTGGCCAGGACCAGCCTTTCGGCCAGAACGCCTACTCCCGCACTTCGCAGCAAACTTTCCGCGACGTCGCTGGAACCTTCCAGGACGTCTGGACCATCGGCAACAACAAAGTGAACGAATTCCGCTTCCAGTACGCCCGCCGCGGGCTCGCCTACTTCTACAACACGCAAACGCCGCTCGGTTCCGATCCAGCCGTCAACATTCCCGGCTACGCCTACTTCGGACGCGAACCCTATTCCTACATCCAGCGCACCGAACAGCGATATCAGTTCACCGACAATTTTTCCTGGACCATCGGCCGTCACGACACCAAGTTCGGTTTCGATTTGAACTACATTCCGATCAAGGCCATCTTCACCGTCAATTATGGCGGCGTGATTGACGTCGGTTCCCTTTCGGCTTCGGACCTGGGATTGCCCGGCGGTCCCGGCCTTTCGCCCATTCAGGCTTACGGAGCCGGCATTCCCGCCGACGTGATCCAGGGCCTGGGCAGCCCCAGCGATTCTTTCCACAACATTCCCATCGGCGTTTTCTGGCAGGATTCGTGGCGCGCGAGTCACAATCTCACGATCAATTATGGTCTGCGCTATGACGTTGAAATTCCGCCCACGCTCAAGCCGATCGGTTCTTCCATCGCTCAGGCGGCATACCAAACCCTGGGCGTGCAGAAAGGCATCAACACCGCAACCCATAACTTCCAGCCGCGCATCGGCATGGCCTGGGATCCAAAGGGCGACGGAAAGACCGTGGTTCGGGCTTCCTACGGCATTTTCTTTGATCACCCGTTGCTCGGCCTGTATTTTCTGGGCGATGCTTCCGACGGCAGTTCCAGCGGACAGCTCGCCTTTGGCCCCGGCACGCCCTGCGCCGGTGCAGGAAATCCGGGCAATCTGAACGCCGTTGAAATCTTCCAGGGACTGATTCCTCCCGCAGGATCGGCAAACCCAGGCTTAAACCCGTGCTCTCCCACCACCAATCCCGCGGTACTCAACCTGTTGAACTTCTCCCCCAACTCGCAATTGTTTTCGTGTCCCACGGGCGGACCCAACTGCGGCGTCGCGTCCACTACGCAATCTATCTTCCTTGGACAGAACTATCTCAATCCTTCCAACTTCCTGCCACTCGGCTTCCAGCCCTTCGGCTATCCGCAGCAGAAGAACTTCGTGTATGCCTACGCCCAGCAGGCAAATCTCACGTTTGAGCGCGATCTGGGCGGCGGCCTTGCGCTCAGTCTCGCTTATAACTTCAATGGCGGACGCCATCTCAACCGGCCGATCAACGCCAACACCATCCGCGGCGACCTGATGACCGCCAACTTCGAAGCCGCCCTCGCCGACGGCCAATCCTTCACCAGCCCGTTCACCGTGGTAGGGGAATGCAATCCCGCCGGCGGCCCGTTCGGACCGGTGCCCTTCGTCGACGCTTCCCTGATGAACTTTTTCCGCCCCGGCGGAATCAATCCCTCGATCGCGGGCGGTTACCTCGCAGTGGGCGACCCGCTGGGATGCGTGGCGCAAGCTATGGCCACGGTTGCTTCTTTGCCGGGATTCAACGCGAACTGCAATCCCCTCACGCTGTCGGGATGCGTTCCCTTCGGCGATATGGACGCCAACTACTCCAACGGCAGTTCCGCTTACAACGGCCTGACCGCCAACCTACGCAAGCGGTTCGGCCATCACTACGAGTTCCTCGCCTCCTACACCTACTCGCACTCCATCGACGATTCCACCGACCTGCAATCCACACTTACTCCACAAGACAGTTACTATCCGGGTGAAGACCGCTCCACTTCGTTGTTTGACCAGCGCCATCGCCTCGTCTTTAGCGGCGTCTATCAAACCGGACAGATGCACGGCGGCGCCGTCCGCAGCTTCTTTTCCAACTGGACCTTCGCCCCACTTCTGGAAGTCGCCTCGGGCAGACCGTTCAACATCATCACCGGCAACGACGACAATCTGCAGCTCTCGTCCCTGACGGGACGGCCTAACACCGTCGTCAGCCCCATCTGCACCGCCGCGGGATACACTCCCGTCGCCTCGAAGTATTCGCCCACCGGCATGCTGCAGGAACCCTGCCTGCAGCAGTACATTCTTACCGGCGTCGCCCCGAATCTGCACCAGCTCGATGGCAACCTGGGACGCAACGCCGGCGTCGAACCCTGGGTCGTGTTCAACGACATGCGCATCGCCAAGCGACTTTATTTCGGGGAGCGCGTCAGCATGGACCTGATCGCCGACATGTTCAACATCGCGAACAAGATGAACGTGTCCGCCGTCAGCCCGCTGTTCACCAACGCCGGACAGGCCACCGCAGCGTATGATCCGCGGCAGTTCCAGTTCGCGGTGAAGGTGAACTGGTAGGTAAGAGCAGGGGCCAGGCTTCTGGCGTGTGCAACCGACCCGTTGCTGACGGAAGATTCAAGATTCAAGGTCGCCCATTTGGCGCTCGATGGCTGACGCCTGACGCCCGACTGCCTGATGTTAAACTTGCCCCGAGCCTATGCCGGAAAACTCACCCACTCCACGCACCCGTGTCGTGCGCCTGGCCAAGCGCGGCGTCTACGACCGCGAAACCGTCTACCGCATTCTGGACGAAGCGTTCCTCTGTCACGTCGGCTTCACGGTCGACGGCCAGCCGTTCGTCATTCCCACTTCGTTTGGCCGCCGAGAGTCGACCCTCTACCTCCACGGCTCGGCCGCCAGCCACATGCTGCGTCAGATGAAAACCGGCATTCCGGTCTGCGTCACCGTCACGCTGCTGGATGGACTCGTGCTCGCCCGCTCCATTTTCAATCACTCCATGAACTACCGCTCCGTGGTAATTCTCGGCCAGGCCACGCCCATCGACGATCCGCAAGAAAGGTTGGAAGCCTTACGCATACTGTCCGAGCACATTATCCCCGGGCGCTGGAATGACGTCCGCCAGCCCACCGAAACCGAGCTGAAAGCCACGTCGGTGCTGCGTCTGCCGATCGAGGAATTCTCCGCCAAAGTACGCACCGGCCCGCCCATCGACGACGAAGAAGATTACTCGTTCCCCACCTGGGCCGGCGTAATCCCGCTGTCAATGAAGGCTGGCGCCGCAATCGACGATCCCAGGACGCCGCTGCGGGAACAGCCTGAGTATGCGCGCGATTACCGCCGGGTTTTGCCTTAGCCTGGGGTTGGTTTTGATCCCTAGGATCGGCTATCTTTACAGTAAAGGATTGGGGTAAAGATAAAGTATTCCAGTGCGCTCAGTTCCAAAGGGCAGGTCACAATTCCTCAGGAGATTCGGAGTCGTCTTGGTCTCGCGGCCGGTGATCGGGTGGAGTTCGTGATTGACGGCGACCGCACTTTAATCCGGCCTGATCGCGACAATCCCGATCCGTTTGCGAAGTACGTAGGCATACTCGGCCCGTTTCCCGGGGGCGAGGACGGTAGTAAGGCTTGGATTGATGAGATGCGCAGCGACAAAGAGTAGCTCCTGCTGATGAGGGCGTAAGCCACGAGCCCGTTTTCAATTCGCGATCTAAAGTCTGCGCGGTAATCAGAATCCTTGTAGTCCATCAGGAATCCAAATCTCCATGAAAGCCATTCAAGTCAAGCAACCCGGTGGACCGGAAGTTCTGGAATTCGTGGAACTGCCCGTCCCGGAGCCCAAGCCAAATGAAGCGGTCGTGAAGCTGTCTGCTTCCGGCGTGAACTTTATCGACGTGTATAACCGCGAAGGCCGCTACAAAGCTCCCTTACCATTCATTCCGGGGCAGGAAGGCGCAGGCGTCGTAACCGCGGCGGGGGCGGAGGTGAAATCGCTCAAGGCGGGTGATCGCGTCGCCTGGTCGTCACAACTGGGAGGCTACGCCGAATATGCGGCCGTTGCAGCGGAACGGCTGGTGCCGATTCCATCGGGCGTAACCGACCATCAGGCTGCCGCTACCATGCTGCAGGGCATGACCGCGCATTACCTCTCACACTCAACGTTTCCTCTGAAGCGCGGCCACGCGGCGCTGGTTCATGCCGCGGCGGGCGGCGTGGGCTTGCTGCTCACGCAGATGGCGCACAACCTGGGGGCTCGCGTGATCGCCACGGTTTCGACTGAGGAAAAAGCCAAGCTGGCCCGCGATGCCGGCGCGGACGAAATTATCCTCTACACCCAATCCGATTTCGAAGTCGAAACCAAGCGCCTGACCGCCGGCAAAGGTGTAGACGTGGTCTATGACTCCGTCGGCCTGACCACATTTGAGAAGGGCCTCAACGTTCTGCGTCCGCGCGGCATGATGGTTCTTTACGGCGGCTCCAGCGGCGCCGTGCCTCCTTTTGATCTCATCGCGCTTTCCGCGAAGGGGTCGCTCTACGTCACGCGACCCGCGCTCGGACATTACACCGCCACCCGCGATGAACTGCTGGAGCGCTCGAATTCAGTATTTGCCATGATCTTCGCCGGCAACCTCAAGCTGAGAATCGAACACACCTATCCCCTGGCCGAAGCCCAACAGGCACACCGTGAGTTGGAAGGAAGAAAAACGACGGGAAAGCTGCTGCTGATTCCGTAAGCTCGTGTGGGGCATGTGGGGCGGACGCCTCGTCCGCCTGCGAGCGAAGCGAGCCCTCGATGACCAAGCTTGCCTAAGACGAATCGGCGGGGTCTAGAAGACTCTACCGCGCCGCCTGCACAATTAAAACCATGCCGGGCCGAAGCACGGCCACGTGCCGGTTGTCGCGTTCCAGCGCCGCCACGCTGGTCTTGTAGAACGTCGCAATTGAGTAGAGCGTCTCACCCGACTTCACCGTGTGCCGCACGACAGCGGTTTCCGATTTTCCTGCCGCGAGCCGATCGGAAGGGACTGCCTTCGCAGCGGAGGACTTGGCGACCGCAGTCGGCGTTGAGGTCTTTCCAGCATGTGATTGCGAGTTCCGCGCAACAACCCCTTCACGCGCCGAGGGCGAAACCGGCAGATGCACAGCCAGCACCGAGCGTCCCGTCAGGCTTGATCCGCGCAGGCCATTCCAGCGCCGGATCATCTGCGCCGGGACGCCAAAATTCTCCGCCACGGTTTCAACCGTATCTCCCCTGCGCACTTTATAGCGCGTGATGCGGCGGGCATAGGTCCCCTGGTCGTTGGCGGTCTGCTTGCCGGGCGCAACCGGGATGATCAGCTTGGCATCTGCTTCTAATGCTTCGCCATCAAGATGGTTGGCCTCTGCGATCGAAGTGATCGTGGTGCGATAGCTGCGCGCCAGCGAGGCGACTGTATCGCCCTCATGCACCGTGTGATAGCGCCACCACAGGCGCATATCGGCGGGAATCTCAGCGATCTCGGTCTGATATTGATCTTTCGTTCCCGCCGGCAAGTGCAGCACAAACGATCCTTGACGCGGCGTAGTCAGTCGCAGCAGGCTGGGATTCAAATCCTGCAACTCGTCGGCGCTGGCATTCACGCAGTCAGCCACCAGCCGCAGATCCACGGGATAGTCGATGGTCACCGAGTCATATTGCGAAGACCGTTCCATCGCCACGTGATCCAATCCGTATTGCGAAGGATTCTTCGCCATCAGCGTAACCGCCAGAATGATGGGAACGTAATTCCGCGTCTCCTTGGGCAGCACGTTGCGGCGGTAGAGTTCCCAGAAATCCGCGTAGCCGGTGCGCTTCACCGCAGCCTGGACCGTTCCCGGACCCGAATTGTAGGCGGCCATGGCCAGATACCAGTCTCCAAACTGGTTGTACAGATCTTTCAAATGGCGGGCGGCAGCGCGCGTGGATTTTTCCGGATCCTGCCGGTCATCCACCCACTGGTTGCGATACAGACCGTAGCCGCGCCCGCGCTCGGCCATGAACTGCCATATTCCGCGAGCGCCCGCGCGGGAAACTGCCAGCGAATGAAATCCCGACTCCGCCTGAGCCAGATAAATCAGATCCTGCGGCACGCCTTCCTGCTTCAGGATGGGCAGCATCATGTCGCGATAGCGTCCCGAGCGGGCCAGCGCGCGTTCAAATGTGTCGCGTCCGCGTCCGGAAAAATAGGCGATGAAGCCCGCAACCTGATCGGTCATCATCAGCGGCAGATCGGAATGAGTGCTCTTGATTTCCGCTTCGGCCTTGGCCAGCGTGCCGGCATCCGCCGAGGGGACCACGCCGTTGGTCTCATCAATCGGCGCCGGTTCCGATTTCTGCAGTTGCTCTTCTTGCCCCGACTGCGCCGACTCCGTCGAAGTCCCGCCAGGATAAAGATCGTTCACGCCAGCCACGATTCGGTCGAATTCGTCTTCCAGACGGTGATCGGAGCGCACATCGAAATTGCTGTTGAGCAGCGCATTCAAAGCGGCGTCAAAGTGGCGCTTGGCCTCGTCCGGATTGCCCGCGCGATGGCTCTCCAAGCCAGCCTGATATTCCTTCTCGGCCCGGGCAACCAGCTCGCCAACCGGATCGCCCGCCGCATCAGCCGATGGGTTGGCAGATGGGTTAGCAGGTAAAGGCTGGCTGGGTTTTGAACCGTCAGGCTGTTGCGCCGCCGTTTGCGCTTGAGCTTTTTCCTGTGTTGAAGCCGGGTTTTGCGGGCTCGACTGCCGAGGCGCGGAAGCGGATTGCAGCGAAGGCGCGCTCGCGGGCGGAAGCAATGAAGCTGGCCGGTGCGCACAGCCAGACAGGGTCAGAAAAAACGAAATCAGCAATGCAGTCCGGAGATCGGATTTTCCAAATCGCATATTGCACTAGAGAAGCTGCGTTCGAGGACTGCGCGCCAAACTCCCTATACCTGCCAAGCCCGGCAAATCCTGTGCCACGAAGGGCTTGTAGCGCCGCCGCCCCGGCGGCTGTCAGGGCGGCATCTTGCCGCCGCTGTTCCGGGCATCCAGGCGGCTGGAAAGGATTAAAACCCTCTCTTATTAAACCCTGCGAATTCTACCAAAAATCGTACCTGCCAGTCTCGCCAGGGTCAATCAAGGAAGAGCCGCAGGGCGGTTACTTTTGGCGTGCACCCTACGGATTATGGGGAACGCTTTGTTGGCCATGCGCTGCAGGCTGCCGGCCAGCGGCTGCCGGCAATTGGCCGCTATACAGCACCTCGCTCAGCCGCGGATATCGCCCGGCAAAGAAATACATCGCATACGCGGGAAAGAACACAATCGCCGGCACCGCGATCAATGAGATCAGGTACAAGAATATTCCCAACAAAACGCAGCCTACCACTGCCGCCACCGTAATGGTGTAGGCATTCCACACCAGCCCTGCTGTCTTGCCCATGATCAGCGCAAAGACGCCGAGCCCTACGGTGGGCACGGCAAAGATCAGCCCCACAATGAGCGAGGCAAATCCGATCAGGATACCCACGACAATCGCGAGCACGATCTTCATCGCAATGTAGCCGATATAGGCGCCCTGGTCGGCCTTCATCATGATCCACAACCGCCGCCATCCCTCCATCACGTCCACATCGTCCAGCGCCATCTGCGGAATCACAAAATCCTTCGTCAGGACGAGAATCAACGCCGTGGCCACGAAGAAAACGAAGAACATCAGGAAAACTATGACTCCTCCCGAGATTAAGGCAGGCAGGTGCTCCTTCGGTTCTTTAAACCATCCATGGGCAAAAGCCACGGCCACCGGGATCCCGACCAGAATCGCCACACCCGCCAACGCCAGCAGAACGTAGAGCAGCTTCCAGACGAAATATCGCCAACCGGCGCCAAGCCTTCTGCTCCAGCTCCAGCGAATGCGGCATTCTCGGGTGACGATGCTGTCAAACAGCACAAAGCGCATCACGCTCCCGATATACAAGAAAATGATTCCGATGGCGAAAGCGGCGACGACTCCGGTGGTGATGAACGCGGCGATCAGCGCGGGATCGATCCCCAGCGAACCAGGCAGCCCATGAGCCGCGCCGGCGTGGCGGGAAAAATCAGAGTAGGAATTGCCGCATCCGTTGCCGCCCAGTTCGCCCGCCAGCAGCCCCACGAACGCCATCTTCGTCCACTGGCCCAGCCGGAAGCGCTGAAAAAGTTGCCGCCGCGTATGTTCGATGGCGGGAGTAATCGCGTCGGTGGCGGTAATAGGCACCATTCACCTCGGGCCTGCGGAATACCTGGAGCAGCAAAGTATAGCAATCGGGCTGCACGGCAAAATAATCCGAAAACCACGTATCACAACAAGATGGCTCACAGAAGTTCGTGACCCAGCTTCCGTGATCCTACTTAAAGATACGCACCGAAAGCCCCGAAAGTTCCCCCTGGCCGTAACCAGCCAGCTCTAACCCGTTACCTTCAAGCGCTTACGCATGAGCTAGTGTTCAAGTCCAGCGCTCGGAAACTGACGGCTGATGGCTGACGGCTGATGGCTGACGGCTGATGGCTGACGGCTGATGGCTGACGGCTGACAGCTGATGGCTGGCAGCTGCTTCCCTCACACTCGCCAGTAATCCGGCCGCCAGTTCTGAATCGCTTCCTTGATTTGCTTGCCCTTCAGCTTTTCGTTCATCGCACGCTCCGCCAGCTTCGGCAGTTCCGCGTCTGAGGCAAAACGAAGCGCGACGAGTTGCCCCTCAGTCAGTTCAGGAATCCGCGAGCGTAAAGGCTCGGACAAGAGCTGCGTCAACCGCAGACGCTCTTCCAAACGAATCACGCGGTCCTGCACTTTGAGCGAGTACAACCGCGTTTTGGTCACCAGCACAATGCAGGCGACCGCCAGGACGATCAACAGGAAGGCGTGAAAGTTTTCGCGGAAGTCACTGTGGGCCATGTGCGCGAAAAAGTGAATCAGCGTCATGATCAGCGCCACAAAAAACACCGGAAGCAGAAAGAAGTGAAACAGAGGATCAAGACGCGTGTGATTGGCGAAGGTCTGAGGTTTCTTTTCGGCCATGCGAGGTCTCCTGTCTGCCGTCTGAAAGGAGCCAGTGTAGCAGACACAACCCAGTGTCCCACACCCGGCTGCGACGACAGTCTCGGCTGAGTGGTCGAGACTTTAGCCCATCGCCGCAAACCCCGCCGCAACCAGTTTCGCCAGCACATACCAGCCCGCAACGATCATGATCGCCGTCGAGCGTTTCACTTTGCTGGTACAAGCGAATCCGATGCCAATCAGGATTATGGTCCAGATATTAATCACGTCCAACGAAGACGCCAACACGCGGACAAACTTGCCGACACTTTCCGGATCGAGGAAATAACCCAAGTTGGTTCCGACCGCGTTATTAATGTCGAAACCTTCCGGATTGGTTCCGGCAACCATCGAGACGATCGACAGAATGGCGTGAATCACCCCGGGCAGGCTCGCATACATGACGATGGCATACGCCTGACTGAACGACGTTTCCGCTCCGGCTCCGATGTTAAACGTTGCCCATAGCGCCGTAGCCATGATGAGGAACACCAAGAGGATCACCAGCGGCGTGGCATAGCCAATGTAGCTGAAGATCTTCGCTGAAAACTGGAGTCGCTGCGCCTGCTGTTCGGGGGTGAGTTTGTCAAACTGTTCGGAGGAACGCGCCGATTGGGCGAGCTGATTCCTGGTGACTTGCTCGAACCCAATTTTCTTGCCGACGGTAAAGATCACCGCAAGCGAGAATATGGAAATCAAAACCCACGGTCCCCACCAACTGGCATTGCGCCGCAGATCGGTGAAAGTCTTGGAAGGCGCGATATAGGTGTTCAGAATCCGCGCGCCCTCGGACATCGGCGCAGCGGCTGCTTCTGCTGGCATCGGAATCTGTGGAAGTGGATCGGCGGCCATGCGTATCTCCTGACAAAGAGTCGAAGGCATTCTAGTCGCGCAAGCTCGCAGACACAAGCTCAGTTCCCGCCCTGGTATCGCAACTTGTCATTCCGAACCGGGCCGAAGGCGCGGTGAGGAACCTGCTTTCAGGCGGCGGCAATGAGCCCGGCCCCGGATTTAAGATGGGCCTATGCAGAACGCCACGCCCCTGGCCGTCGCAGTCCTGATGGCCGAACTTGTCCCTGCAGCCGCCTTCGGACTGGGCGCAGAAAGGATGACGCGCACCATCAGGCGCTGGCCCGCGGTCGGCCGCATACTGGCTCCCGCGGTATTGGTCGTGCCGTACGCCGTTCTCGCGGTTGCAGGACACATCTTCCGCTGGGAATGGTGCGCCCTATATGCTGCACTGCCGGTCGCGATGGCGTTCATGGAATCGCAAGCGTCCACAGCCGATCCCAAGGAGCGCGGCAACTGGCGAGATGCCTTGATCCTGCTCGCTCTGGGCCTGGCCGTGGATCTGCGCTGGTTCGACGCCGCGTGGCCCGCCGGCCTGCGCGGATTGGGCAACTTGCTATTGATGGATGCGGGCCTGTACGCATTTCTCGGCGTGCGCGGCTTGAGCGGCACAGGCTTCGATTTCCATTTTCGCTGGGCCGATTGGAAAACAGGCCTGCGCGAGCTCCTGCTGTTTGCTCCCGCGGTATTGATCCTGGGAATCACTCTCGGCTTCATTCATCCGCACGCAAACGTTCCCTCCATCGCTAAGGCTCTGCTGGCCTGGGGCGGAATTTTCATATTTGTCGCCGTGCCCGAAGAACTTTTCTTTCGCGCCTGGGTGCAGAATTTCCTGGAGCGCAGAGTCGGCAGGCGGTGGGCGCTGGTGGTCGCGTCCGTGTTATTCGGACTCTCGCACTTCAACAAAAGAAACGCGATGGGGCAGCTCTTCAACTGGCGCTATGTCCTGCTCGCGACGATCGCGGGAATTTTCTACGGCCGCGCCTGGCATGAGAACCGGCGGGTGCCGGCATCGGCCATCACACACACCTGGGTCGACTGGTTATGGTCGTGGTGGTTTTGAATGACATGATTTTGGACGCGTCCCGCCCAATCACTGCCGGTACCGCAAATATCCCAGCCCCACGCGCATATGATGATGAATCGCATCGGGCACGCAAACGGCGAAGCAAAGTCCGAGCAGTCCCTGCGCCAGGCCGAGCGCATAAAGGTTGTGATAGCGGCGGAAAGCTGCGCACGAAAAGAGTCCCCAGGCAAACGTCGCCGCCGTAAGCCAGAGATTGGGCAAGTGCGCCGCGGCAAACAAAACCGTGGTTGCGATCACAGCCGGCGCATCGCTGCCGAAAAGGCGACTAAAGCGCGGCAGGAAATAATCGTTCAGCAGGACCTGCTGATAGATCGTCCACACAACATAACCCGCAATGTGGGACAGCTCAGGATGAAATAGCGGGTGGAACGTGCCCAAATGCCGAGCAACCAGCACTCCCACGATGCCGAGAACAGCGGCCGCGGGAAGAATCCATAATGATCGAATCAACCCGCGCAGGCCGAAACCAAGCTCCTGGCGGCTGGGGCATCGTGCCACCACAATCCCAAACGTCACCACCAGCACCACCGGCGAGAGCATCTGCTGCGCCCGCGTCGGCAGCCAGATCGCGAGAATAATAAGTCCGTACCCGAGAACAATCTCAATCCGGTCGCGGATGGTGCCGCGTTCGCTTGCCATGCAAAAAGTATGGCACGGGCGGCCCGTTACCGCTCCCCGATCTACAGCGGTGTGAAAACACGTTCGCACGGCGTGAGGTGGCGAAAATGATATGCTGCCGTTTCTTGTGGTCCAAAGGAGATTTCCGGATGAACCGACTCAAAGGCCTCGCTGCGCTGCTCGTTTTACTGATCTCATCATTCGCGGCAGGTCAGACGACGACTTTTTCAGTTATCTTTTCCGGCAAGAATATTGGCCATCTGATCGCTGAGACCAAGGGCGATCTAACCAACGTTGACTATGACTACAAAGACAACGGCCGCGGTCCGACGATCAAGGAAGTCATCCGCACTGGAGCTGAGGGGTTGCCCGTGGAGTGGTCGGTCCAGGGCACGACGACCTTCGGGAGCAAGGTCGAAGAACACTTCAGCCAGAGCGGCTCGCGTGCCGAGTGGGCGGACTCGACAGGAAAGAATTCGGCCACGATCCGCGAGCCAGGTCTTTATGTGACGCAGGGAGGCAGCCCGTGGTCAGAACAGATTTATGCGCACGCCCTGCTGCACGCGCCCAGCCTGAGTAAGGCCATCTTGCCCAAGGGAACGCTGCGCCTGGAAAAAGGCGAAACCCTGACGCTGCAAGGCGGGGATGGGCCGGTCCCGGTGACACGCTACGATCTCACCGGAATCCAACTTTCGCCAACGACGCTGCTGATCGATGACAAGGGCGACCTGTTTGCCGAGGTCGGTCCCGACTCCATTTTGATCCGCAAAGGGTATGAGGGCGAAGACGCGCGCCTGCGTAAGTTGGCCGCCGACTGGTCGACCGAGCGCTTCGCCAGGATAGAGAAAGAAGTTGCGCATCACTATGCCGCGCCGGTGCGCATCAAGAACGTCCGAATTTTCGATCCCAAAACTTCGGCGCTGACCGAGCCTGTCTCGGTGGTGGTGCGGGGCAAGGAGATTGCCGCGGTCGAGCCGCTCACCAGCCCGCCCACCCCGGGCGAAATAACCGTGGATGGCGCCGGCGGAACCTTGATCGCAGGGATGTACGAAATGCACTCCCATCTCAATCAGGACGGAGCCCTGTTGAATCTGATGGCGGGCACAACCACGGTGCGCGACATGGGAAACGACAACGCGGTGCTCGACAAGCTGATTGAGAGGATGGATGCGGGAGAAATCGGCGGCCCGCACGTAGTCCGCTCGGGATTTATCGAAGGCAAAAGCCCGTTCAGCGCCACCGCCGGAATTCTGGTCGATAGTCAGGAGAAGGCGATCGACGCGGTGCGCTGGTACGGCGCCCGCGGATACTGGCAGATCAAGATTTACAACAGCATGAATCCGGCCTGGGTGCCGGCGATGACCAAAGAAGCTCACTTGTTGGGCATGCGCGTGGCCGGACACGTGCCCGCGTTTTCCACCGCCGATCAGATGATCGAAGCCGGTTACGACGAGATGACGCACATCAATCAATTCATGCTGGGTTGGGTGATCGGACCGACCGAGGACACGCGCACGCTGTTCCGCCTGATCGCCTTGAAGCGGCTGCCGGATCTGGACCTGAACAGCGCCAAGGTCCAGCACACCATGCAACTGATGGTGGACGGGCACAAGGCCATCGACCCCACCCTGGGCATCCACGAACGCCTGCTCTTGAGCCGCGACGGGCAGGTTCCTGCCGGGGCGGTCGACTATCTGGATCACATGCCCGTGGGCTCTCGGCGCAATGCCATGAAGGCGCTGGCTGACACCTCGGCTCCCGGCGACGATCAGGCCTACCGCGGAGCCTTCGACAAGATCATCGAAACCGTGCGCATGCTGCATGATCGCGGCGTGTTTATCGTGTTCGGCACCGATACCGGCGGATCGTTTACCTATCATCGCGAACTGGAGCTGTATCAGCGGGCGGGCATGACCCCGCCCGAGATTCTCAAGCGCGCCACCTATGACTGCGCCAGATATGTCGGGCAGGATCAGCGCATGGGTTCGATCGAGAAAGGCAAGCTGGCCGACTTTTTTCTGGTCCCGGGCGATCCCACCAAAGACCTGAAAGCGATTAAGACCATCCTCATGGTGGTGAAGGACGGGACATTTTACTATCCCACCGAAGTCTATCCGAAGTTTGGCATCGAGCCATTTACCAGCGTGCCGGCGATCACCCAGCCAGAATGAAGCTCGATAGAGCGCCGCTACGTGGACGTTGCCGATCCCGTTGCCGCCGAAATTTCCGGCGTAGCTTCTAGCAGACTGCGCGTGTAGGCATGCTGCGGGCGTTCGGTAATCTGAGTGGCATCTCCAATCTCCACAATTTTTCCCCGATACATCACCGCGATCCGCGTCGAAAGATAACGCACCACCGGCATGGAATGGGAGATGAACAAATACGTGAGGCCAAATTCGCGCTGCAGTTGCGCCAGCAGGTTGACAATCTGCGCGCCCACGCTGACATCAAGCGCCGAGACCGGCTCATCGCACACAATGAACCTCGGCCGCAGGGCAAGGGCGCGCGCAATCCCGATGCGCTGACGCTGCCCGCCCGAGAACTCATGCGGATACCGCCTGCAGGCCGACTCATCCAGCCCAACCGCGCGCAGCAGTTCCCTGACGCGGTCGCGCATTCCCTGCCTGGTAAGCCCGTTCGAGGATCCGGCTTCACGATGCCCGCCTTCGCGATGAATGATCAGAGGCTCGGCGAGAATCTCTTCCACACGGAAACGCGGATCGAGCGAGGCAAACGGATCCTGAAAAATAATCTGCATATCACGGCGCAGAAGGCGCATTTCACTTGCGCCGGCGGCCAGCAGGTCGCGTCCATCGAGGAAGATGCTGCCCGACGTGGGCTCGATCAAACGAAGAATCAGCCGTCCCAGCGTGCTCTTGCCCGACCCCGACTCGCCCACCAGACCAAGAGTTTCTCCAGCCTGAATGTCGAGCGAAACGTCATCCACAGCGCGGACTTCCCTGCCCAGCCCCGCGCCGGGTCCGAAGCCGAACGGCGACTCCGTGGGCGAAAAGATTTTGGTCAGGTTGCGAATTTCAAGCAGGGGCATGGGAATTAGTCCATCTTAATCAGATCAATGTTTATCAAAAATTCTCTATTCGCGAATAAAGAATGATCAGCCAAGAATGATCAGCCCGCCGCAATCAGCGGCACCGCCGCCAGCGCCGCCAAAATACCGACGATCTTCCACCACCCGAAATGCTCCTTCAAGAAGATTCGAGCCAGCAACACGGTGACAGCCGGGTAGAGCGAGGTAATCACCACGGCTTCATCCAGGCGTCCGCGCCGGCTGGCATAGATGAACAAAGCGCTCGCGCTGATGTCGAAAACCCCTGCCAGCAGGCCAAGCGACGCGCTGGGCACGTCCAGCTTGAGCGAAGCCCGGGTCGCAATCACCGCAACCGAAGTCGCAGTGAAAGATCCCACGCGCGAGATGACGGCAATCCACAAGGGAGAACCGCTCGCCTGATGAACGCAAAGATAAAATCCCGCAAAGCCCACGCCCGCCAGAGCGGCAGTGGCAATACCTTTCGGGTGTCCCGCAGTGCCAGTTGCAGTTTGTGAGTCGGGGCGCGTGATGAGCCATATCGCGAGAATGGCGAGAGCAAATCCGGCAACCGACCACCGCCTGGGTGCGCCTTCCAGCGCGATATCAACCAGCGTAGGAATCGCGGCCCCCAGCAATGCGGCAATGGGCGCGCTCAAGCCCATTTGCCCGGAGGCCAGTGCGCCGTAGAAAATGGCCAGCGCGAATCCGCCGATTGCCCCCGCAGCCAGCGCCCACAGGATGCTGGCGCGGTCGGGAAATGCGCCGTGCCACAGCAGAGCCGCGGCCAGCATCACGACGAAGGCGCACATGTGCGAGAACGCCGTCAACACGAAGGCATTGGCGCGTCGCGAACCGCACCCACCGGCAAAGTCAGATGCGCCCCAGACGATAAAGGCGACCACACTGAACAACGCCGCGGGCAAAGAAGAGATGGACGGCACGAGCAACGAGGGTAGCACGCCACTCGCATGAAACGGGCCGGCAGGATTCCACTGCCACCTGCAATTACGATTCTTCACTCGGGTTCACAGCTACGATCCGCTGGCTTCCTACGCCAAATCAGGTTAGGCTAGTTCTGACCTTGGAGAATCTATGAAAAACGAGGATCTATGAAAAAGATCTGGATCGTGCTGGCCTGCCTGGCATGCAGCCTGCCCACTTTTGCGCAAACCGCCGATGAACCGGCATCCAAAGACGACGTCATCTTGCTGCTCAGAACCATGCAATCGCACGACACGATGGAAAAAATGATGCAGGCGATGATCAAGCCGATGGAGCAGATGACGCATGAACAATACGCGAAAGATAAAGACAAGCTGCCGCCGGATTTCGAAGCACGCATGAACAAATTGACCGAGGAAATGTTGAAGAACATGCCCTTCGACGAAATCATGCAGGCCATGATTCCGCCCTATCAGAAGCACTTCTCTCACGGCGACATCGAGGCGCTCAACGCGTTCTATGCTTCCCCCGTCGGCCAGAAATTTTTGCATGAGACGCCCGAGGTCACGGCTGAGGCGATGCAGGCGTTAGTGCCGATCATGACCAGGTACAGCCAGCAGATGCAGGACCGGATGCAGAAGGAAATCAAAGACCTGGAAGAGAACCCGCACAACAAATCGGGCGCAGCCTCCGCTCCGCAAAGCTGAAGGGTGGGACGCTCATTCCCCACCGCCAGCGCATCCGCCGTGCTAACATTTCCTGAAGCGTTCCTTCGCTACGGGCGAACATTCATGTTTGCGAGCATTCAGGTTCTGAGGCGTTCGAGTTGATCGAGCTGGCACCGTCCATTCTTTCGGCTGATTTTGCCCGTCTCGGCGAGCAGGTGCGCGCCGCCGGTGAAGGCGGCGCCGCGGTCATTCATGTCGACATCATGGACGGCCACTTCGTCCCGAACCTGACGCTCGGACCTCCGGTAGTAAAATCGTTGCGCAAAGCAACCGACTTGCCGCTCGATTGTCATCTGATGATCGAGGACCCCGACGATTTCATTCCGGTGTTTGCCGAGGCCGGCGCCGACTGGATCTCGGTGCACCAGGAAGCCTGCCGGCATTTGAACCGCACTTTGCATCACATCAAGGATCACAATTGCCTGGCGGGCGTGGTCATCAATCCGGCCACTCCGGTGGAGACGCTTTCCGAGGTGCTCGACCTGATCGACTATGTGCTGGTGATGTCGGTGAATCCGGGGTTTGGAGCGCAAAAGTTCATTCCGTCCACCGCGCACAAAATCCGCCGCCTGGCGCAGATTCGCGCCCAGCGCGGATTGAGCTATCGCATTGAAGTCGATGGCGGAGTCGCTCTCGACACCGTTGCCGAAGTGGTGCAGGCGGGAGCAGAAATTCTGGTGGCAGGCAACGCCGTGTTCGGCAACGGCGATCCAAAGAAGAATGCCGAGGCTCTGCTGAAGGCAGCCTCCGAGGCGGCCATGTTGAAGGTCTAAGTTTCAAGTTTCAAAGTTTCAAACACGGAGGGCCTTGAACCTTCCAAACAGCAAGTCAAAACCTGGATAAGCACGGTACGAACTTTGAAACTCTGAAACCTTGAAACTTTGAAACCTGAGCTTAAAACTCTTATGCTGAAACGAATTTCATCCCTCGCAATCCTGGGCATTCTGCTGGCTCTCACGGCCGCTTGCACCAACAAAAAGTCGGTCAACCCGCTGGCCAATGTCGGATCCAAGCAGCCCGATAAAGTCCTGTTCGATAAAGCCATGGACGCCATGCGCCACAACCGTTTCGACGTAGCCCGGCTGACGCTGCAGACCCTGATCAACACCTATCCCGACTCCGAGTTCATCGCGCGCGCCAAGCTGGCGGTCGGCGATTCCTGGTACGCAGAAGGCGGAACTGCCGCCCTGGCTCAGGCCGAGCAGGAGTACAGCGATTTCCAGATCTTCTTCCCCAACATGCCCGAAGCGGCCGAAGCGCAGCTCAAGATCGCGAACATCCATTATCAGCAGATGGAAAAAGCTGATCGCGATTACACCCACGCCAAGCGTGCCGAAGACGAATACCGCAAAGCGATTCTGAACTACCCTGACAACGCCAAGATCGTGACCGAAGCCAAACGCAAACTGTTGGAGGTCCAGGAGGTGCTGGCGGACCGCGAATTCGGAATCGGACGCTTCTATTACCTGCGCGAGTCCTATCTGGCGTCGATTGCGCGCCTGCAGTCGCTGGTCGACAAGTACCCGCTCTACAGCCGGGCGGACGACGCTCTCTATCTGGTGGGAGCGAATTACGAAGGCCAGATTGCGCGTCTGCGGAATGCGCCGATCTGCGATGCCAAGGGACTGCCCCGCGGTTGCGTGAGGACGAATGAAGCGAACCGAGCTGCGGGGATCGGCGAGTTGAGCAAGAAAGCTGCCGAAGCCTACGACAAAATTCTTACGCGATATCCCATGATGGACCGCGCCGACGATGCCCGCAGGCGGCTGACCGCCTTGCATCAGCCGATTCCGCGTCCCACCAAAGCCGCGGTGGCACAGAACAAGAAGGAAATCGCCAGCCGGGGCGAAGCCTCCATCGTCGAACAAGCGTTGGGGATGATCAAGAAAGGACCGGATGTAGCCCGGGCCGCCACCCTGGGCGAGCCGACCCTGGTCGATCCCGAACCGGTTACCGTCCCGGACATTGTGCGGCGAGCATCTTTGCCGTCGCCTGGGACATCGGCTGGCGTGAGCGACAACTCGGTGGGTGTGGAAATAAGGAATCCCAATCAGCCCGCCGCAGCCACGCCCCCGCCCGATCAGCCTCCGTTGGGCGCGGCCCCGTTCGGACAACCAGCCGGGACCCCCCTGACGCCGGCTAGAACCGATCCCAATGAGCTGAAGCCAACCGCACCCAGCGACTCCAATGAACTCAAACCCGCCGGCGCCGATACTTCTCTGCCTCCTCCCACCCAGGTGAACGAAATTCAGCAAGGCCAGTCGTCCTCATCAAAAGACTCGGCCGCGTCCGGCGAATCCGCTCCGGCCAGCGACCAGGATCTTTCCAGCAGCAAGAAAAAGAAAAAGAAAGGCCTGAAAAAGCTCATACCGTTCTAAACCAAGTCCCCGCCTTCACCACGATGTCTTTCCGAACCGGCGCGAAGCGGCGGTGAGGAACCTGCTGTGCACTCATACCGTTCTAAACCGAGTCCCCGCCTTCGCCACGATGTCATTCCGAACCGCAGCGAAGCGGCGGTGAGGAACCTGCTGTGCACTCACTCCGTTCTAACCCGAGTCCCCGCCTTCACCACGATGTCATTCCGAACCGGCGCGAAGCGGCGGTGAGGAACCTGCTGTGCACTCATACCGTTCTAAACCGAGTCCCCGCCTTCGCCACGATGTCATTCCGAACCGCCGCCAAGCGGCGGTGAGGAACCTGCTGTGCACTCACTCCGTTCTAACCCGAGTCCCCGTCTTCACCACGATGTCATTCCGAACCGGCGCGAAGCGGCGGTGAGGAACCTGCTGTGCACTCATACCGTTCTAAACCAAGTCCCCGTCTTCACCACGATGTCATTCCGAACCGCCGCCAAGCGGCGGTGAGGAACCTGCTGTGCACTCACTCCGTTCTAACCCGAGTCCCCGTCTTCACCACGATGTCATTCCGAACCGGCGCGAAGCGGCGGTGAGGA
>Ga0302325_10004499_pt1 | contig 32193 bp, 25 predicted proteins | sample Palsa_T0_2_FD_201948 | JGI IMG/M metagenome (GOLD analysis project Ga0302325, IMG submission 201948) | Peat permafrost microbial communities from Stordalen Mire near Abisko, Sweden - Palsa_T0_2 | ecosystem: Environmental > Terrestrial > Soil > Palsa > Peat permafrost | place: Sweden: Abisko... | reverse complement strand
ACGAAAACGAGCAGCGTTGCCACTATATTCAGGAAAAGCTCCAGTCCCTGCTTTGCCCCCTGCGTGACGGCCTCGATGGCGCCGTGCACGTCTTTGTCTACCACGAGTGCTCCCGGCGTCGGCGGCGAGGTCTCGGGAATCATGATGCGGGCGATCACGATCGAGCCCGGCACGGTGATGATGGAGGCGACCAGCAGGTGCCCGGCCGCGTTTGGAATAGTGTGCGCCAGCATCGTCGCGTACAGCACGAGCACAGTTCCGGCGACGCCGCCAAGACCCACGCACATGACTGTAAACAGCTCACTACGCGTGAGCTGGCTGATATAGGGCCGCACCAGAATTGGCGACTCGATCATTCCCAGGAAGACGTTGGCGGCCGAGGATACCGCCACCGCGCCGCCGATGCCCATGAAGCGCTCGAACAACCACGCAAAGCCTCGCACGATGGCCGGCAGGATACGCCAGTAGGTCAGCACGGCGGCCAATGCGCTCACGACGATTACGAGCGGCAGAAATCTAAACGCGAATACAACACTGGCGCCTGCGCGGGTCTCCTCATATGGCAGCGGGCCACCTCCCAGGAATCCGAACACGAAGGAACTACCGGCTTCCGTGGCGTGTTGGATCGCGAATACACCTCGATTGAGCTCATCAAAAATCGGCGTCGCGATCGGCAGCTCAAGTAGCATCGCCGCCAGGGCAATTTGTGCCGCTGTACCAGCCGCGACGAATCCCCATGGAACGATTTTGCGTCTCTCGCTGATGAGCCACGCGATCAAACGCAGCGCGACGACTCCGATAGCGCTTTGTAAGTGTGCTTGAATCACCGATTCAAATCGTGGGTGAGCGACAGTCAGTTTGCAAGAGATCTGCCACGTGCGACAGAATTCGGCGCGCGCTCGCGCTGCCAGCGTCTGCGCTGTGCGGCGGCGCCTCGGCAGTGACCATCCAGGGGCAGAAGCGTCTTCAAGCGCTGCAAGTCGCTATCGTAGAACATCGTTGTATGAATGCCGCGCCCATCCCAGATAGTGCGGATTCATGGTATTGGCCTCGTCGAGCGTGCGCAGCATCTGCGCAAGGAGATTCCCGTAATCCGGCGTGCGTAAAGCGATGACCATCCTCGCTAGTCTTGGGTCTGCCAGACCCTGGTATGCCATCGTGAGCATTCTTTGACTCGTTTCGCGCAGCTTCTCGACTTTCTCTTCCGGACTCTTACCGTCATTCGGGCTGTTCAGCTCGTAAAGCATCAGCGTAAAGCGGGGCAGCGAAGCCAGAAGTAAACGTCGTTGCGCGGCATCGCCTTTGAGCAGTTTGCTCTGTATGTCGGCGTTGACCGTGAGTCCGCGTGGCTCAGCGAGCACGCGTACCGAGTGATAAGTCTCCACCAGACCGGGAAGAAAGCGCAGGTTGCCTTCGCCCTTGTTTTCCGGCCGTTGCTGCGGCTCGACGTCAATATGGATGCCGTCGAACCCGTCCGGCGCGTGGCGCTGGTTGAAGCGCAAGATCGTCTGCACGTGCTCCAGGAACTTCGCCCGCGCCTTACCGCCTGCGTCGGCCGTCGTGCTCGATATCAGCGCCTCGACCCGGATATTGGAACGATGCAGTAAGCCGATGAGATGACCGACCGCCTCGTCATCAGACTTGCCCGCCTCTTCGGAAACCGACAAATAGACTTCATTGACGCTTTCGGCACGGCAGAAGTCGCGCAGAGATTGCGCGGCCTGCGGAGCGCGCAGCACGGCGCGACCTTTCCAAACCCACAGACCGTGAGTCGGCGTCGCGACTTCACGACTATCGGTAGGACAAGCTGCGACCCCAATAAACGCTGATGCGAAAAGCAGCAGGAAGGTGCGCACAGCTCGCAAGCCTGACGGGCGGGGAATTGGCTGGCTTAGTCCCCTAGAGTTCAATGAGGCCGGCCTCCAGAAATTATGGTCAGCTCCAAGGCAGCGAGGCGGCGCGCGCTCGCGCACGGCCGCTCGACGGCGCAACTACGCCGCCTGCGGCGTGGATGGGTGAAAGCGCTTTGCGGCCAAAATGCCGAGTATGAGAAAGATCGCGATGACGAGAGCTTGCGCAATGAAGAACGGGGGCTCGGATCCCTTCGGGGCCAGCGCGTGCAGAAACGGCAGTTTCTGGAACGCCTGCACGACACCTACAAATGAGTTCAGATACAAAGCGATGACTGCCCCAGCAACGTAAACCCAGCGCCACGTTCCCGCAAGGTGGTAGATATAGAGTGCGAGGATCGTAACCGCGAGTACCACGAGGGAAATGACCCCCACCCCGTCAGCTGCATCGAAGCCCGTGGAAGGAAACATGAAGCCCGTCACGCTCGTAGCGACTGTTGTCGCGAGAAAGAGTGCAGTCCAGGCGGTGTGCCTCGAGGCACTCAACATGCCGAGCACGACTATGATTCCGGTGACGATGCCGATCATACTGAGAATAACGTGAAACGTTGTAAAGGTCGGTATGGACATTCCGATGATCATTACGCGTTCTCCCCAATATTTTTGTTCAAAAGAGTGCGGTGGAAAGCCGCGTCAATTGTAGCACCGGTATGTTGATTCGCACTTCAGCGCCGCACGCATCGCCGCGGGTGCGTCATGAGGGTCGGCTGGTGAAGGGGCGGGTACGCCCAAGCGTGGGAGGCCACCGCGCATCGGGGTCCCACGTGAGGCGGCACCGCGTCGCAGCTACCCATGTGCAGCGTGATACTGATAAGGAGTGCGCATCCTCGTGCCTTACGAGAGAAATCCAATGCGGGCCGGCCCGGGGTCGAGGCAGGAGCGCCCGGTCTGCGCCCTTCCCAGCCAGCAGCGAAGATCGAGACGATTTGCGGCTCCGGCGCAGGACGGGGGCGAAGGCTGTCCCGCCGGAGAACGAAATTCGTGCGGCAAAGACCGTTTGCATCACGTTATGAACGTTGCGTCCTTGCGTGTCAGCACGGATCCTTCGAAAATGCCTCCGAGAACAGCCGAGGATTCAATAGCCTAGTAGTCTTCGCCTTAGCCGCCAGCCGACGCTGCCACTTGGCCCCGCGGGTCAGGCCAGTGGATCGCTGCAACAGGGATGCCAGCAGGAGTCGGATATGAAGGATGAAGAAACCATCGAGATGGGCGCCGTCACCGGCAGGCTCAGAGCCCTATCGCAAAACATGCATCTCAAGATTCTCATCGTGGACGACGATGAGCTTGAACGGGTTCTCATTGCGGACCGACTCGAGGCTCGCGGCTTCGATGTCATGCGCGCGGCGAACGGCGAAGAGGCGCTCGCCCTTCTCGAGGGCCCGGGTGTTCCCGTACTGCTGGTAGATTGGTCGATGCCGGTCATGAACGGAATCGAGCTTACGGAACGGCTGCGCGCTCGCGGGTTCGACGATTCATACATCATCATGCTTACGAGCCGGGACAGCACTCTTGAGTACGAGGCAGGATATCGGGCTGGCGTCGATGACTATCTGACGAAGAAAGTTCGCGATACAGAATTGCTTGCGCGCATTCATGCGGGCTTCAGCACATACTCCCTGCGGCGCTCGTTGAAGGATGTCCGCGCACAGCTTGCGGCCGCTTTGGCCGACAAAGCGGCCTGACTTCCCGCACGCTCAGCTTTTGAGCAAGTGGCGTTGCCAAACCGGCAGCGCACAGTGCGCGTCCAGAGCATCCCCGTCCATGCCAATGATCGACGGCAGGCGCACATCGGCGTCGCGACCAGTCGCGCGTCATGTTTGACACCTGCAGCCGCGCAGCTCGACGCCGTATGGCCGCTCGAGCGCGCCTTCGTCGTTACGTAGCCGGAGCGGTCGAGTAAAAGCCGCGGATGGTGGCACTATTCAGCACGTGCCCGTGGGCTCCCGCTGCGGCGAGCGCATGCAGCAGAGTTTCCGCTGCGGCAGGGAAGTCCGTCGACGCCGGCAGATCCAAGAGCTCATCCAAAGCGTAGACCGTGAAGAGATAATGATGATTTGCCGGCGTGTAATTCGGCGGCGGGCAAGGGCCCTCATAGCCGACGCTGCCAAAGTCATTGATGATCTGCGTACCGTACGGAGTGCCGCTGACGCCTGCGTTCGCAGGTAGACTGCGGACCTCGGGCGCGATGTTATACATCCCCCAATGGGTAAAGGAGGCCGTCTCATCGAACCCCATGACCACAAAGCTACGCGTGCCCCAGGGTGCATGCGTCCACGAGAGCTGCGGTGATTGATCGCCGCCCGGGGCTCCGTTGGATGAACACGAATTGACACCATTGACCGCGTAGTTATCGATCATGCTGATCGGCAACGTGGAATTGTTCTCAAAAGTGGCGCTTTTTACATAAAATCCGTAATCGAGGCGACCGTTATCCTGTGCATTTGCCGACCCGAGGAGGCTCACATAAAGGGCGCTCACTGCGAAGTACATGTGCGCCGAAAATAAATTGGCTTTTCCCTTAAGGATTTTCATGTTGTTCCCCTCTGACAAGTGACTTGGGAGTTCGCGCATTCATCAAGTCTGCGACCGCAGGCCGAATCCCGTACCGCGCATGCAACCATACCGCAGCGTGAATCATGGCCGCAATTTGTGCGGATGGCCGTCGAGCGGGGATTTGAGGCGCCCGCGGGACCGGATTTCCATGAGAGCAAAGGCGTAGCGCTGCGCGCCACCGGGAGCAAGTACAACTCCCACGGTCCCGAGAATGCCGCAAATCCCTTGCGTGTTGCCGCCAGAATCAGGGTTCGGTAAAACTCCCCTCACTACCATGGCACGCCGTATCGAAGACTATGCCGTCATCGGCAACTGCGAAACCATGGCGTTGGTGGCGCGCGACGGATCCATCGACTGGCTATGTGTGCCGCGGTTCGACAGCCCCGCTTGCTTTGCTGCACTGCTCGGCGACCCCAGCCATGGGCGCTGGCTCATCGCGCCATCCGGTGCCGTCACCGGCGTCACGCGTCAGTATCGCGGCGACACGCTGATTCTGGAGACCGTGTTTGAGACCGCAGATGGCGCAGTTTCGATCATCGACTGCCTGGCGCGGCGCGCAGGGGTGTCCGATCTGCTGCGCATCGTCAGAGGCCGCCGCGGCACCGTGTCGATGCGCACCGAGCTCGTGGTCCGCTTTGAGTATGGCTCCATCGTGCCGTGGGTATCACGCCAGGAGGATGGCCGGCTGCAGCTGACGGCCGGCCCCGACCGCTTGCTCCTGGATACGAGCGTTAGGCTGTGCGGCGAAGACATGCGATCCGTCGGGGAGTTCGACGTTAAGGCGGGCGAGGAGATTGGCTTCGCACTCAGCTGGACGCCATCCTATCGCGCCGCTCCTGAGCCTCTGCGCCCGGCGGAAGCTCTGACGCAGATCGAGTCGTTCTGGTCGGAATGGACCGCGGCCTTCAGGCCCATTGGAGAGTGGTCCGACGCCGTGTTGCGCTCGGTACTGACGCTGAAGGCGCTGGCCCACTGGGAGACCGGCGGAATTGTCGCTGCGGGTACCACCTCGCTGCCGGAGCGGCTGCTTGGAGCACGCAACTGGGACTATCGATACTGCTGGTTGCGCGATGCCGCCTTTACTTTGTACGCGCTCATCGGTTCGGGGTTCCTCGGTGAGGCGCAAGCCTGGCGTGAATGGCTGCTACGTGCCGTCGCCGGAGATCCCGATGACCTGCAGATCATGTATGGCGTGGCCGGCGAACGACGCCTTACGGAGTACGTCATTCCGTGGTTGCCCGGCTTTGAAGGTGCCGGTCCGGTGCGTGTGGGCAATGCAGCCGCAGGCCAGATGCAGCTCGACGTTTACGGCGAACTTATGGGCGCGTTCTACGTCGGCCGCTGCGCGGGTCTTGCGGTTGAAGACGCCAGTTGGGATCTCGAGTGCGCGCTCATGATGCACCTTGAGAAGATCTGGGATCAGCCGGATGATGGAATTTGGGAAGTTCGCGGGGGCCGCAAGCATTTCACTCATTCGAAAGTCATGGCGTGGGTTGCCTTCGACCGTGCTGTGCGTTCGGCGGAGGAGTTCGAACTCGCAGGGCCGCTCGATCGATGGCGGCGCATTCGCGCCGCCATTCATAAGGACGTGTGTACCCACGGTTTCGACTCTGCGCAGAACTCCTTTGTGCAGTCCTACGGCACAACGGCTCTCGATGCGAGCTTACTGTTGATGCCCATGGTGGGATTTCTGCCGCCATCGGACCCGCGGGTGCGCGGCACGCTGGCGGCCATCGAGCAGCACCTGATGCGCGACGGACTTGTCCTGCGCTATCACACCGAGACGGGTACCGACGGCCTGCCGCCCGGAGAAGGCGCATTCCTTGCGTGCAGCTTCTGGCTGGCTGATAACTACGTGCTGCAGGGACGCTACGATGAGGCACGCGCCCTATTTGAACGCCTTTTGTCGTTGCGCAACGATGTGGGATTGCTTGCGGAAGAGTACGATACCTCCGCCAAACGGCAACTGGGGAACTTTCCGCAGGCGTTTTCCCACCTCGCGTTGATCAACACCGCCCGCAAGCTCTCAAGCACTGGCGGTCCGGCTCACGATCTGCCCGGCCGCGCCGTGAACAAATGATCACCGTTCATCACCTGAACAACTCCCGGTCGCAAAGGATCCTGTGGCTTCTCGAGGAGCTCGGCGTTCCCTACGAGATCAAGCTCTACACGCGCGATCCACGCACTCTGCTTGCGCCTCCTGAGCTTCGAGCCGTACATCCGCTTGGCAAATCACCGCTGATCAGCGACGACGGCACGACGGTCGCCGAGTCGGGAGCCATCGTCGAATACCTCGTGGAGCGCTACGGTAACGGGCGATTGATCCCCGCGCCGCGATCGCCGGAGCGCTTGCGCTATACCTACTGGTTGCATTTCGCGGAAGGGTCGGCGATGACGCCACTTTTGCTGAAGCTCGTGTTCGCGCGCATCGAAGCGGCGCCGATGCCGTTTTTTGCAAAGCCGATTGCCCGCGGGATGACAAAAAAAGTGCAGGCCACCTACATCGATCCCAATCTCGCGCGCCACTTGGATTTCATGGAGGCGCAGCTGGCAGAGAACGGCTGGTTTGCGGGCGCAGAATTCTCTGCGGCAGACATTCAAATGAGTTTTCCCGTCGAGCTGTCGCGCGCCCGCGGTGGCCTTGATGAGAAGCATCCGCGCCTGCTGCAGTTTCTCGAGCGCATCCACGCGCGGCCCGCCTATCAGCGCGCTCTTGCTGCCGGGGGCTCCTACGCCTACTGCTAGCCGGCCGGGCGTCAGTGCCCGTCGTGGCTGAGCCGTCCGCACGAGCGTAACCTTGAGCGTGTCAGGCGGCACGGAACTTGCTCACAACCCTCTGATGTCAGGCCCAATGGAAATCGGATCAAGTTGACGGCGCTCATCCAACAGCACGGGCCGCCGCAGCAATTGAATGCGACGGGCGATGCGCCACGGTTGCTGCTCGCCGAGGACGCTCCCATGGAGCGGCAGCTGTTGCAATCAGTTCTGGAACAGGGCGGTTATGTCGTCGATTGCGCGGCGGACGGGCTCGAGGCGTTGGAGAAAATAACCCGTGAGCCGTTTCACATTCTCCTCACGGATTGGGAAATGCCCGGCTTGGATGGCGCCGCCCTGAGTCGCCGCGTCCGCGAGGCTGAACTTCCAGGTTATGTATACATCCTGCTGTTGACTGGGCACGGTTCCTCGGACCTCGTCGTGGACGCGCTCGGATCAGGCGCCGACAATTTCATCCGCAAACCGGTCGATCCCGCAGAGCTCTTGGCCCATGTGAACGCGGGCTACCGCATCGTTCAGCTCGAGCGGTCGCTGCGCGCGGCGAATGAGGAGATCCGGCGGCTGACGATCACCGATTCGCTGCTCGGTACGTTCAACCGACGCCACCTCGACGCTGAGCTCGCGAAGGAAGTCGAAAGGGCGCGCCGCTATGGCCACTGCCTGAGCACGGTCATGGCCGACCTTGACCGTTTCAAGCAAATCAATGACCGCTATGGCCATATTGTTGGGGATGAAGTGCTGCGCGAATTTGCCTGCCGGGCGCGCGCGTCCATCCGCCAGGGCAGTGATTGGATCGCGCGTTTTGGCGGCGAGGAATTCGTTATCGTTCTGCCGGAGACGCCACTTGCGGGTGCCATGGCGACCGCAGAAAAAATCCGAGCGCTGCTGCATGCGACGCCCGTCATCACCAGCGCCGGGCCCCTAACGATCAGCGCAAGTTTTGGCGTCGCGGCGCTCACACCATCGAGCGATGCGACGGTGGTTTCCCCTGCCGGGCTGTTGCGACGGGCCGACAGGGCGCTCTATCGCAGCAAACTTGCGGGGCGCAACCGGGTCATGCATTCGGACGACTAGCTTCGATGCTGAGCCGGCCCGCAGGCGCCGGCTTACTGCGTTACTTCGTGTCCGGAGTTGGAGTTGCAGGAGTCTTCGCGGCCTTCTTGTCCTGGATGGACAGCAGCTCGACTTCGAAGAGCAACGTCGCGTCGGGGCCGATCAAGGCGCTAGCCGCGCGATCGCCGTAGGCAAGCGATGCCGGCACGAACAACTGCCACTTCGATCCGACCGGCATCAGCTGCAGGGCCTCCGTCCAGCCTTTGATGACGCCGCTTACCGGAAAAGTCGTGGGCTGGCCACGCTTGTAGGAGCTGTCGAATTCCGTGCCATCGATGAGCGTGCCGCGATAGTTGCACGACACTGAATCAGTCGCCGTCGGCTTGGGGCCCGTGCCCGCCTGCATGATCTTGTATTGCAGGCCACTTGGCAGGGTCACAACGCCGGGCTTCGCCTTGTTGGCGGTGAGAAATTCTTCGCCCTCTTTCTTATTCTTCTCGGACGCCTTCGCCATCTTCTCCATCTGATTCTTGCGCAGTCCGGCCTGCAGCTCCATGAGCGTCGCGCGCTCCTCCTCAGGCGTGAGCAGCGGCTTGCTGCCGGTCAAAGTGTCCTTGACGCCCCGCACCAGCAGAGTCGGATCAATGTCGACCGACTGCGCCTTGAGATTTTCGCCCAAGTTCATGCCGATGGCATAGCTTTGCTTATCCTTCGTCGTGGTCAGAGTCGTGGACTGCGCGCCCTTGGCGGCCGCCGTATGCTTGGGTGTCGGTGTCGCCGTGGCATCCGGCTGCGACGGCGGTGTCGCGCCCTGCTGCGCCCACGCGCTCCCGACCAGCAGCAGCACTGCCGACAAAACGAGTGCGGAAGTCATCGATTTCTTCATGGTTACACCCAATTTACGGGCGGCTATCCTAACCTATCGGCGTTCGCGCCACGCAACGCTTGCTCAGCCGGCCCGGAACTCGCTTGCGAGCACCTCGATAAGTGTCGGCCCGCGGCGACGCAACGCCGCGTGTACGGCCTGCGTGAGCGCGGCCGGGGTTGCCACCTGGACGCCGCTCGCCCCACAGGCTGCCGCGAGAGCGGGAAAATCCGGATTCTGCGCGACGACCGCAATCGGCTCGATGCCGGCCGCAATCATGTCATCGCGAATCTGTCCCAGGGCTGCATTGTTCCACACCACGATGGGTAAGCTGTGCCCTATCTCAACCGCCGTCATCAGTTCATGCAGGGTGAACTGCACGCCGAAATCCCCAGCCAGCGTGACGATTGCGCGCTCGGGGGCTGCGATCTTCGCCCCGATTGCCGCCGGCAGCGCATATCCCAAGGTTCCGTAGCCGGAGGGGTGAAACCAGGTTCCGGGCATATCTGCTGCAAATGCGTAGTTGCCAAGGTATGCGATCTGCGTCATGTCACTGAACACCACCGCATCGGCGGGCAGCGCTGCGCGCAGTGCATGGAGGGCGCGCATGCGTGTGCGAGTGTGTTCGTCGAAGCGCTCTTCGATGCGTGCGCGGTGCGCCATTGAATTCCCGCTAGCGCTACGCCAGCCGGAACGTGGTTTGACACCCTGCATGATGGCAGCGAGTGCCGTTGCAGCATCGCCCCAGATGCGCACCGCTGCCGCGTATTGATCGGAAAGCTTAGCCGCGTCAACGTCGATGCGGATGAGCTGTCCCGCCATGGGCAGCCGCGTCGTCGTGTACACGTCGGTTTCGCTCAGTTCCGTCCCCACTGCCAGCACCACGTCCGCTTTGGCGATGAGCTCCTGAGTCTCGGGATACGGCAGCGAAGCGCCCAAGTTGGCCGGGTGCGCTTCGGGCAGCAACCCCTTGCCAGCCGCACTCGTGACGAGGAAGCCATCCAATGCTTCGATCAGCTGACGCAGTTGTGGCGCCGCTGCTCGAGCGCCGCCACCAGCAATGACGAGCGGGCGGCGCGCGCCTGCCAGGAGCGCTCGTGCTCGATCTATCTGACCCGGTTGCGGATGTGGCAGCAGGCTTGCATCGTCAAAGCGCTCCACGCCGAGCGTTGTCGTCTCGGCCAGCAGATCCAGCGGAATCTGCAAATACGCAGGGCGCGCCCGGCCGACGTGCAACGTAGCGAACGCGACGCGCAGCTGATCGCGGACGTCTTCGGCCGAATCGGCCGTGTGCGCCGTGTCGAGCACCGCTGCGACCAGCGCGCGCTGCTCGGCAAGCTCGTGCAGCACACCCCATTTCTTGCCGAGCGACGCGCGCACAGGAGTACTTGCAACGATCAGCATCGGAACCGAGTCCGAATAGGCCTGCGCCGCAGCGGTCAGGATATTGGTGACGCCCGGCCCCGAGATCACAAAGGCTGCGGCGGCCCGGCCGCTCACGCGCGCATAGCCGTCGGCCGCAAATCCCGCCGCCTGTTCGTGCCTCACCAGCACGTGCCGCAGCCCGGATGCGGCGAGCCCGCGATAAAGCTCGAGGGTATGCACGCCCGGAATGCCGAACACGGTATCGATGCCATTCGCGGCGAGCAGCTGCGCGACATAGCGGCCGATAGTCGGCGGCGTGGTGTTCATGAAGCTCCCCCGGCGGTTGCGCACTGTAATATGCGCTGGCCACCTCTAGCCACTCGCGGGAAGGAGTTTACGGCATGCAGTTTTCCGCACTAGTCGGCCGGATCCGCGGCGACGGCGCGGACGCCTGGGTCACACACTACGAGGCGGTTGCCGCGCGGGATCGCGGTGAGGATGTCATTGTCCTCAGTGTCGGCGATCCATCGATCGATACGCCGACGCCCGTCGTTGAATGTGCAATTGAGCGGCTGCGAGCCGGCGACACGCATTACACGCCCGCGCCGGGCCGGCTCGCGCTGCGTGAGGCCGTTGCGCGCGCGCATGCGGCGCGTACACATCAAGCGGTGAGTGCTGACAATGTCATCATTCTCGCCGGCACGCAGAACGCGCTGTTCGTCGCCTCGCTGTGCGTGGCCGGTCCCGGCGATGAAGTGATCTCCTTCGATCCCATGTACCCGACCTACACCGCGACCATTGAAGTCTCCGGCGCGCGCATGGTGCGAGCCCGTCAACCGGCAGAGCAAGGCTTTCGACCGGATCTTGCGAACCTCGAAGCACTCATTGGCCCGCGCACCCGCGCAATTTTCTTCGCGAGCCCCAACAATCCGACCGGTGTCGTGTTGAACGAATCGGAGCTCGACACGATAGGCACGCTTGCGCAGCGGCACAGCCTGTGGCTCATCGCGGACGAAGTGTATGCGGGCCTTGCTCCGGGCGGCCGTCAACCCAGTCTTGCAGCTCATCTGCCCGAGCACGTCGTGACTTTGGGCAGCCTGTCAAAGTCGCATGCCATGACCGGATGGCGCTGCGGCTGGCTCATCGGTCCGCGGCAGCTCGTCTTTCACGCCGAATCGATCGCCATGTGCATGCTGTTTGGCCTGCCGGGCTTCATCCAGGAGGCCGCGCTCGTCGCCCTCGCCACGGCGGCCGAAGCCGAAAGCAGCATTCGTGCCTTTTGCCAGGGGCGGCGCGAGCTGCTGCTGAGCGCCCTGCGCGACGTTACCGAGATTCGCCTATGCCCGCCGCAGGCCGGCATGTTCATGCTCGTCGACGTGCGTGGCAGCGGATATTCGGGGCGCGAGTTCATGCGCGCGCTTTACCAAAGCCAGCGAGTCTCGGTCATGGATGGCGGGGCTTTCGGACGTGAGACCGAGGGTTTCGTGCGCATCTGCTTCGCGACCGATGAAGCGACGCTCATTGAAGCCTGCCGGCGCATCCGCGTGTTTTTGAAGGATGGCCCGGCACACGCCTGCCACGAGCGGCGCGCGGCCGGCTAGGCTCAGCGCTGCGCGAGCTCCTTACGCAGTTTCGAATGCCGTCGGCCGTACAGTGCGTACACGGCGAGGCCTGCGCCGATCCAGACAACGAGCCGGATCCAGGTTCCTTTGGGCAGGCTCAGCATCAATGCGAGGCAGCTCAGTACTCCCAGCAGCGGTATGACCGGCACCCAAGGCGTGCGAAACGGGCGCCGAGCTGCAGGAGCGATGCGTCGCAGGATCAGTATGCCGGCGCATACGACGGCAAAGGCGAGCAGCGTGCCGATGGAAATGAGCTCGCCCAGGAGACCGAGGGGCGCGAATCCGGCGGTGATGGCAGCCACAATGCCGGTGACGAGCGTTCCTATATAGGGAGTGTGATGATGCTTGTCGATGCGGCCGAGCGCGGGAGGCATCAGCCCGTCGCGCGCCATGGCGAAAAATATGCGCACCTGACCGACGATGCTCACGAGCACCACGGAGATGAGCCCGAGAATGGCAACAATCGCAATGACACCTTTGAGCCACACGAGCGGCATGTGCGAGGCATTCAAGGCGTAATACAGAGGATCCGGCACATCGAGGCCGCGATAGTCCGTAAGCCCCGTGATGACGAGGCTGACGCCGACATAGAGCACGGTGCAGATGAAGAGCGACGCGAACAGGCTCCAGGGTACGGTGCGCTGCGGGTTTCTTGCCTCCTCGGCAAGCGTCGATACGCCGTCGAACCCGATATAAGCAAAGAACAGCGTCGCGGCGCCGCGCGCCACGCCGGACCAGCCGAAGTGTCCGAACTGGCCCGTATTGTCGGGCACGAAGGGATGCCAGTTCTGAACGTGCACATAGCTTGCGCCGGCCGCGATGAGGGCGATCAGCGCCAGCACCTTCGCAAGCACAATCACCGTATTGACGTTCGCCGAGGCCTTAGTGCCAAAGAGCAGCAGCGCCGTGCATCCGAGCGTCACCAGCACGGCCGGCAGATCGACAAAGCCTGCGGTCCTCACCAGATGGTCGTGCATGTCCACGGTGAGCGGCGAACTTGCGATCGCGGCGGGCACCACGACCCCCAGATCCTTCAGTGCCGCGGTTACGTAGCCGGACCAGCTGATGGCCACAACCGACGCGGAGAACAGCCACTCGAGCATCAAGCTCCAGCCGATAATCCACGCCACGATCTCCCCTAGGGTTGCGTACGCATACGAATAGGCGCTGCCGGCGATCGGCACCATGGCCGCAAATTCGGCATAGCACAGGCCGGCGAAAAAGCATGCGACGCTTGCCAGCACGAACGCCGCTGTGACCGCGGGCCCCGCCTGATGCGCGGCGACGTCGCCGGTGAGCGAGAAAATACCGGCCCCAATCGTGCAGCCGACGCCGAACGCCGTGAGGCCGACGATGCCCAGCGAGCGCTTGAGCTGTTGCGGACCCTCGCCGAGCGCCTCATCGCACAGCGTTCCGACCGTCTTGCGCGACCAGATTCCCACGAGCAGCTCCTGGGAGAGCCCACGCCGACGTGCCTCGTGCGGGCGGGCGATCTCTCAAAACCGGTATCCCAAGCCGACGAGCACGATATCACTGTCGTCATCGTCGCGGGTCGTGACTCTGTTCCATATGGCTCGGGCGACCCAGCGGCTGCTGATCGTATAGGCCATCGTGATTCCCAGGATGCCGGCCGGATCGGTGGCCGAACTCGCCGTGACGGCGTTCGATCTGTCCGCAATGATGAACACGCCCACGCCAGCGCCGACCGAGAAGGCGCTCGTGAGCGGCGCTTCCGCCCACAACTGGACCGCGGCGCCCGAGTGCCAATCAAGCGGAATGTTCTGCGCCACCGTGTAGGTCAATGATGCAGCCAAATACGTGGTGATCTTGGTGCGGAAGCTCAGCGCTTGGGCAAAGGATCCTTCGGAGCGAAAACTGTTGAGGACGGCACGACCGGCCAGGGCATCGACTTCCGAGCGCGGCGGATCAACTGCAAACCATGAATCGGACTGCAGGAATCTTGAGCCAGGAGTGTTGCCGAAGCGATAACCCACCCCTGCCAGCAGCGCAGCCGAGCGGACTTTGCCGGCGGCCTCGATATCGTTCAAACGCAGCATCGCAAACCAGCCGTGTTTGAAATACCAATCCATGGCCGCACTCGCTAACACGCCCCAGCCATGGGCGTTCTCGTATTCGAGGTCGTTGCCAGTGGCCGTGGTGATCAGCTCGGCATCGGTCGTGTCGTAGTAATGATAGGGCCCTATGCCGGCCTCGAATACCGGACCTGTGCCGTCCTGGCGACTGCGCCACCACAGCTGCGCCGCCTGACCGTCGCGGTGATGATTGATCAGGTGACCTTCGTTGAGCCAGCTGAAGCTTGCCGCCAGATGCGCGCTGAACGGTTGCCGATATTCGATTCCCCACGTGTAGGTGGTGCCCACGTCGGGCGAGGATTGTTCGTATCCTGCGGTAAAGTCCAGCTCGCCGGCGCGCGTCGCGGTCGGCGTCAACAAATACAGGCTCGGCAGCGCGCCCAAGAGCCGTGCCAGTTGCCGCGACCACGTAGTTGTTGTTCCGACGTTGTTCCCCAAACGCGTGATATTTGCCGGCGGCCTCGTCGGGCTGCGCGGCGCTGTGATTGTGACCGCATCGGGAACTAGAGTTCAAGGATTGCGAGGCGCAACAAAGATGCCTTGCAGATCGCAAGTATTCTTCGGAAATCTACACATTCGCCAACAGCTGAATTGGCGCACTTCAAACGCAGAAGTGATCGCGCGGGGCCGCGTCCTTGCGGCCAATTCCAGCGAATTAACAGTCAGCGGATTATTCGTGCTTTTCCTCGGCGGGCTTTGGTGCAGGCGGCTTGGGCGCCGGAGCGGGACGCGCCGCTTCAGGATGCGGAGCTGCCGCGGGCGCCGGGCTCGCCGGTTTATCGCCTGCCGGTTTGTCTGCCGCAGTACTCTCCTCGGGCTTGGGTGCCGGCGCGGCTTTGGGCTTCGGCGCAGGGGCCTTCTTGGCTTGCGGATGCGGCGCCGGTGGTTTGGTCGCCGGTTTGTCTTCCGCAGCGCTCTCCTTTGGCGGTGCCGGGTGAGCCACGGCCTCGTGGCTCGCAGCTGGTGCGCGCTTGGCAGCCGGCTTCGCCGCCGGTTTCGGAGCCGCTTTCGCAGCGGGGGCCGCGTGACTCGCGGCGACTACCCCCTTGCCTGTGAATACTCCGGGCTTGGCCGTCGCTGCGACCGCCGGAGCGCCGTGATTTACGGATGCGAGCAGCGCGTGATTAGTGCTTGCCGCGTGAACGTTCTGCGTCTGTTCCGAAGTCGGCGGGACATGGTGTTCCTGGGCTGCGGCCTGCTCAGCCTGCGTGGGTCGCGCGCTCGTGCCGCCGGTGCCGCCGTTGAAGCTCACTCGCGTGGTGTTATTGACGATGACGGTTTTGTTGTAGACGTTGGTGACATGCACGCCGCCTACGTTCACGACGGCGCTGTTGTAGAAGAAGCCGCCACCGCGCCATTCCCCGCCCTCAAATCCGGCGCCGCCGTAGCCGAAACCATAGTTCACACCGCCATAGAAGCCGATGTGCGGTCCCCAATAGCCCTCATTGAAGGCATATACGCCGTTATTCCAACCCCAATACCCGGGGGTCCAGAGCACACCGACCGAGGGAGGCTGAACCCACGTGCCAGGCACCCAGAAATAGCCATCCGCCCCCCACTGCCAATATCCGGGAACCCACATGTAGCCCACATCCGGAAGAGGCGGCTGTACATAAACGGGAATCTCGGGCGGGGCGACGGTGATCGATACGTTGATCCCAACACCAATCTGGGCGTGGGAAGTGATGGGCAGCGCCAGCACGAGCAGCAGCGCCGGAAAAATCAAACGAATATGAGCAAGACGCATACGGGCCCCCAATTTAGTAGGACGGAAACGCTTGAGCGTCACTATAGTTCCTCCGCGAGCCCCGCATCCTTACTTAACCTTAACGGACGGCCGACCGCTGCGCGCTCACGGCCTGACCGGGCGCCGGGGGCGGTTTTGGGGCCTTCAGGGTCCTTCTACGGCATACCCCATGGCGCGAAAATTCTCGAGAATCCCCCCGGGCCCGATGAGCTCATAGATCGGCTTCAGGGCGAGAGTCGAGGTATTCGTTGCCAGAGCCGCCTCCGCGCCCTGCATCCACTCCCTGGCAGCCTTTGCGTTCAAGTCCTTGAAGCGCGCGGAGCTCGACAGGGCCGCCAAGCACACGGATTGCTGCTCCGGCAGCGGCAGCTTGCGCAGCGCATCCACGTCCCCCACCGCCCAGGCCGCCGCCCGGGCCTTCATGGCAGTGAGGTCCGATTCCAGCCGGGTAACGGTCGTCTCGAGGCAGCCGATCTGCGCCGTAACCGGGATCTGACCAATCTCCTTCAGCAGGCCGCGCGGATCATCGATCGGCAGCGTCATCTTGTGCAGTCGTACGTGCCGGCGCTCGGCAAGTTTCAGGACTGAATTCTGCACCTCGTGATGGAAGCCCAATCCCGACGCGTCGATCCCCTTTTCAAACAGGCGCAGCGCCGCGAGCATCGGGCGCAGCTCCTCCATATCCGTGTCACGCGGCGCGTACTTGTTGCGCAGCGCCGAAAAACGCGCGTACAGCGCTGGCGGCAGAATCGACTGCAGCGTCGCGTGATTGGGATTCTTCTGAATGCCGCGCCATTGCCAGTACAGGCGCAATGCCGCGATCGGATTCCAGCTGAATCCAAATGCAGGACGCGAGGGCAGCACCTCCTGCGACTGTGCCAGCACATCCTCGACCTCTCTGGATCGCCAGGTCATCTTTTGGGGAAGCGGCTCGAGCGTGCCCATGATCCACAGCACGTGGTCATCCTTGGACACCTTCCACATGCTCGGGCCGGGTCGCTCGCCGGTGACTTCAATTTCTACGACGGGCGCAGATGGCTGTGCCGCGGGCTCGGCACCACCTGTCGCGGCGCGGCCCGGCATAGTGAGCGGCAGCGCCACAGCCAGTGCGGTCAACAATAATCTGCGGCAGGTGATGATCATCATGCTTCGTGCGTACCATGGGCCGCGTGTTCCTGCAATACCCGAGAGCTGCGCGCGCTCCTGAAGCCGCGAACGTTTGCGCATCCGTACGCGGGCGCCGCGACCGTAGCGCCGGGTCTGCCGGAGAATTATCCTTGCCCGTAACTCTCATCCCGCACGGTACAGGTTCTAAGTCTCCAGATGCCCGCCAAGCCCAACTCGCAAGCGACAGTGGACGCAGTGGTCGCGCACTCAGTGCCTGGTGCCGGCTCCGGCATCGATCTGCGCAATTTGGATCCGCAGGTTCGTCCGCAGGATGACTTCTACCGCTATGTCAACGGCGCGTGGCTGGCGGCAACGCAGATTCCGGCGGACCGATCCGAGGTCAGCGTATTCTCCACGCTCGAAGACACCGAACAGGAAGCGCTGCGGGTTCTGGTGGAGGATGCGGCACGCACTGTCGCAACGTTGGCCGACGCCAATCGACGCAAGATCGGTGATCTCTTTGGCGCATTCATGGACGCCGCTGAGCTCGAGCGCCAGGCACTGCAGCCCCTCGGCGCCGAGCTTGCGCGCATCGAGCGCCTGCAGGACAAATCCGCGGTTCCAGCGCTCGTTGCGCACTACAACGCGCTTGGCGTGCGGACGCTCTTTGCCACGCATGTCATCCAGGATGCGCGCGACTCGACGAAGTACGCCGTCGGCATCGAGCAGAGCGGCTTGGGCCTGCCCGATCGCGATTACTATCTGCAAGACGATGCCAAGCTGACACAGATACGCGGCCGCTATCGCGAGCACATCGAGATGCTGCTCGAGCTCGCCGGCGTCGCGAGCGCCGTGGCCGATGCGCAGGCGGTCCTGCTACTTGAGACGCGGATCGCGCAAGCTCAATGGACGAAAGTCGAGAATCGCGATCCGGTAAAGACCTACAACAAAGTGGAGCTTGCCGACCTCGCATCACTGATGCCCGGCTTCGATTGGCGCGCGTACCTTGCCGCCGCCGAGCTCGACGGCAGGATCGACTATGTCGTCGTCGGCCAGCCGAGCTACCTTGCGGCGCTCGGCGGAATCTTGCAGGCGACGGAACTTCGCGCATGGCAGGCGTATTTTCGCGCGCAGCTGCTCGGCGCCTTTGCGCCCTACCTGAGTCAGGCTTTTGTCGATCTGCACTTTGCATTCTACGGCACCGAATTGAGCGGTATCCCCGTGAATCGGCCGCGCTGGAAGCGCTGCGTCGCGCTCATCAATCGCTGCCTCGGTGAGGGCCTCGGCCAGCTGTATGTTGAGAAGTATTTTCCGCCCGACAGCAAGACACGCATGCTGGCGCTCGTCGGTAATCTGCTCGCGGCCTATCGCGCAAGCGTCGCTACACTCGACTGGATGGGGCCGCAGACCAAGCATGAAGCGCAAGCGAAGCTCGCCAAGCTCGTCACCAAGATCGGCTATCCCGACAAGTGGCGTGATTACTCCGGCCTTGAGATCCGTGGTAATGACCTCGTCGGCAACGTCATGCGCGCTGCCACGTTTGAGTACCGCTATGCGCTCGGTAAACTCGGCAAGCCGATCGATCGGGAAGAGTGGGAGATGACCCCGCAGACGATCAATGCCTATTATGATCCGCAGAAGAACGAAATCGTGTTTCCCGCGGCGATCCTGCAGCCACCGTTCTTTGATGCGCGTGCCGATGACGCTGTCAACTACGGCAGCATCGGTGCCGTCATTGGCCACGAGATCAGCCACGGCTTCGATGATCAGGGCAGCCAGTTTGACGCGCAGGGAAATCTGCGCGACTGGTTCACGAGCGACGATCACGAGCGCTTCGCCGCCAAGACGGCGGCCATCGCCCGGCAGTACGGCGCCTACGAGCCCGTGCCGGGCTACCACATCAATAGCGCTCTCACGCTAGGCGAGGACATTGCTGACAATGCCGGGCTCGCCGTGGCCTATCGGGCTTATCGGCTGTCGCTCGGAAAAGATGCCGCGCCCGTGATCGACGGCCTGACCGGCGAGCAGCGCTTCTACATGGGCTGGGCGCAGGCTTGGCAGGCGAAGGTGCGCGAGAACACCGCGATACTACGCATCAAGGCCGACCCGCACTCGCCGCCGCGGTTTCGGATCCTGGGGACGGTTGTGAACCAGCCCGGCTTCTACACGGCATTCAATGTGCAGCCCGGCGACAAGCTGTATCTGCCGCCGCAGGAGCGGGTCACCATCTGGTGACGAGCCGCGCTCGTTGGCAGCAGATCTCCTTGCGTCAGCCGGCGCTTAGCTTGCGCAGCTGCACTTCGAGGCTTTCAGTGGCTGCAACCCAGGCGCCCTCTGCCATTCCCGTCTGCCGCGCGAGTTGCGCCTGCTCCTCAAGGAGTTTGCCGAGGCGTTTTTTGTTGCTGTCCGCATAGATTTCGGGCGCCTCGAGAGAGGCTTGCACTCTGGAGCGCTCGCGCGCGAGGCGTTCGAGTTCCGCTTCGCACTTGGCGACTGCCGCTCGCAGAGGACTTAAGCTATTGCGGCGCTCGGCTTCTTCCCGCTTGCGCTGCCGACGCGCTTCGGTGGTTGCGGGCTTGCGCGCGGCAGGTTCCGCCGCGGCGCTGTCCGCCGCCATCAGCCACTGCGCATAGTCCTCAAGATCTCCGTCAAAGGCGGCGGCGCGTCCGTCATGGACGATGTAGAACTCGTCGGCCACGGTGCGCAGCAGGTGCCGGTCGTGCGATACCAGCACGACCGCGCCTGCATAGTCCTGCAGGGCAACTGCCAGGGCCTGCCGCATTTCAAGGTCAAGATGGTTGGTGGGCTCATCGAGCAGCAGCAGATTGGGCCGCAGGTAGGTCACCAATGCGAGCACTAGGCGCGCCTTCTCGCCTCCGGAGAACGGGCCAACCGGCTCGAACACACGGTCACCGCGAAAGCCAAAGCCGGCGAGAAAGTCGCGCAGCTCCTGTTCGGTGGCGCGTGCGGCGAGCGCGGCGCCCACGCGCCGCAGATTCTGCAGCGCTGATTCCTTTGGCGCGAGTTGCTCCAGCTGATGCTGCGCGAAGTAGCCAATGCGCAGGTCGCGGGCTTCGGTGCGGGTGCCGCACAGCGCGGCGAGCTCCCCGGCCAGGAGCTTCATATAGGTCGACTTGCCAGCACCATTGCGCCCGAGGAGCGCGATGCGATCTCCCGGTGAGAGCGTCAGTTTGACATGCTCGAGGACTACTCTTGCGCCATAACCTGCGGACTGATCCTCGAGCGTCAGCAGCGGGCGCGGCAGCTTCAGCGGCTGGGCGAACGAGAATTCGAACGGCGAATCCACGTGTGCCGGCGCGATGCGCTGCATGCGCTCGAGCGCCTTCAGGCGGCTTTGTGCCTGGCGCGCCTTACTCGCCTTCGCACGGAAGCGTTCGACAAAGGACTCCATGTGCTTGATCTCGCGCTGCTGCCGCGAAAATAGCGCGGCTTGCTCGGCAAGTTCCGCCGCACGCTGCTCTTCGAAGGCGGAGTAGTTGCCGCGATACGCGTGCGCCATGCCGTGCTCGAGATTGACGACGCGATTGGCCACCCGATCGAGAAACTCGCGGTCATGCGCGATCAGGAGCAGCGTGCCGGGATAATCGCGCAGCCAGGTTTCCAGCCACAAGATGGCGTCGAGGTCCAGGTGGTTCGTCGGCTCATCGAGCAACAGCAGATCCGAGCGGCACATGAGCGCCTGGGCCACATTGAGCCGTACGCGCCAGCCGCCGGAAAATTCCCGTACCGTGCGCGTTTCATCATCCGATGCGAAGCCGAGGCCATGCATGAGGCGCCCGGCGCGGCTGCGCGCATCGTAGCCTCCGGCTGCCGTGTAGCGCGCGTAGAGCTCTCCCAGGCGGATGCCCGCATCGCCGCTGTGTGCGTCGGCGGTTGTGCTTTCGATGGCACGCTCAATGGCGCGAAGCTCCGGATCGCCATCGATGACGAATTCAAGCGCTGCGCGTTCGCTTGCGACGAGTTCCTGCGAGACGTGCGCAATGGCCAGCTGTGCAGGCATCTCGAAGGTTCCCGCATCCGGTTGCAGTTCGCCCTGCACCAGGCAGAGCAGACTCGATTTGCCGCTGCCGTTCTCACCGGTGATCGCCACCTTCTCGCCGCGAAACAGGCTGAAAGTGGCGCCCGAGAAGAGTAGCCGCGGACCGCGGCGTATTGCGACGTCGTTGAAATTGAGCATGCGCGCGAGTCTAGAAGTTGTTCGCCAGAGCGCCGACGCCCGTTGTCACGGCCATCGCGAACGCGCCCCAGAACGTGACGCGCACGGCACCCACGGTGGCACGGGCGCCGCCGGCGCGCGCCGCGAGTGCGCCCAGGAACGCGAGGAACACGAGCGACACGCCGGCGACCCAGGCAATGAGCTGCGGTTGCGGAGCCCACAGCGTAATGATCAGCGGGAAGGCGGCGCCAATGGCGAAGCTGGCCGCAGATGCGAGCGCGGCCTGCAGCGGACGCGCACGGCTCATTTGCGAGATGCCCAATTCGTCGCGCACGTGAGCGCCGAGCGCGTCGTGTGCCATGAGCTGATTGGCAACTTCACCGGCGAGGGTGGGATCAAGACCGCGACCGACGTAGATCGCCGTCAGTTCCTTGCGCTCACCAGCGTCGTCGGTCTTCAGTTCCTTGCGTTCGCGCTCGATGTCCGCCTGCTCCGTGTCGGCCTGTGAGTGCACGGAGACATACTCGCCGGCAGCCATCGACATCGCGCCGGCGGCAAGGCCTGAGACTCCCGCAATCAATACGTAGTTGCGCGTGGCATGTGCCGCCGCCACGCCCAGGATGAGACTGGCCGTGGAGACGACTCCATCATTCGCGCCCAACACCGCGGCGCGCAACCATCCAAGGCGCGCAGTGCGGTGTCTTTCTCGATGGCGGACATACATATTCTCAAGGCATCCTGGCTGCCTACCTGCGAGGCGGGCATCGAGTATTGGCGGGGATGGCCCGCGTCGCCATGCCTGCCAAAGGCATGAGCCCGGAGGGGTCTGGATGAGCTGCGCGCTTGGTGCAGCGGCCGAGCACTGCGCTCGCCTGCCCGGCAGGCTTCGGCAACGCGCGCCGAACCTTTAGTGGATGGTCACCGACGGGTCCATCAAGCGCAGCGCCCCGCTTGCCGTCGTCTTACCGGTGCGATCGACGTCTTCCTTCGTATAGCTGCGGCCCGCAGAAGCCGAACATTCATCTGGTGCAAGTTTGATCCGCGTGGCCGTGTCGCGCATGCAGGTGGTGGGCGAAGAGGCGTGCGCGGGTTGGGGGGCGGGCTTCGCATCATCCGCGCTCGCAACTGCCGTACACAGCAGCGCTCCCAGCATGACCAGGGCCAGCGTCGATGACTTCAACATAGCGCACCTCCTTGACACCGATGATTCTAGCCCTTTGCAGAGCAGCATGGGAGGCATTTTACCCCATGGGAATCATGAGCTTACGCAACTCCGCGGCCTGCCGCTGTCCGGCTCTCGTTCCCAGAGCGTCGACTTAGCGTTTCTTCTCCAAATTTCGCAGCAGGTCCGCATCGCGCTTGTCCTGGCCGCCGCTCTTGGCATGCTTGAGAGCCGCCTTTTCGGCCGGGCTTAATTTATCGGTTGCCTGGTCAGCTTCCCCTTTGATGGTTTCGCCCGCCTTCTCCTTGTCCTCGACAAATTTGCGCGTTTCCTTGTTGTAGCGTCGCGCGGCCTCGTAGTCGCCTTCGCCCTGGACTTTGTTCGCCATGATGATTTCCTCAGGTTGTATGCCAATTGCTAAAGCTAGCAAGGAATATTCCGGATGCTTGCTGCAGAGGAAGTTTACCGCAGCCCGAAGACGCCGACGCTATTGACCGCTCCCAGGAACACCTGGCCGTCCGCGATGGTCACCGCGATGAATTTGTTACCTGCCGCGAAGCTGTCGCGCCCGTTGGCCGCCTGATTGCTGTTGTAAAGCTCACGCGCGAGGTTTGTGGCGTCATAGGCGTGCAGCACTGCCGGATTGGTGTTTTCAGCGGCCCAGACGATTGCATTAGACGTGCCGTTTGCGGATATGGTCGGCGAGGCACCGGGGTAGCCGAAGGAGGTGCTGGTCTGCGATGTGGGTGCGCTCGTGAGCTTCGCGTTCGTGATCCCGAACGCCTTCAATGTTCCACCCACATCCGCGTAGTAGACGGCGTTGTTGAAATACGCAGGCGTCGACCACACCCCGCCGGGCAGCGCGCCATCCAATTCCTGCCAGTTCTGATTGGCGGTCGCGTTGAACTTGCCCATGGAGTCGCGGTTGATGACGTAGATGTTGCCATCCTTGCCCGCGCCCACGACGAGGTGCCGCACCGTATTGCTGTCGTCGCTGAGATCCGGCAGCAGCATCTCGCCGCCCGAGCCTAGGTCCAGGTCGCTGTTCGACTCGGCGACCTCGTTCCACATGGTGAAATAATCAGCGACGCCGAGCGTTGTCCCCGCTGGCGCAAGCTTGAGAAATGAATTGCCGTAGTCCTGCTGGTTGGGAAAACCCTGCGCATCGAGCGTCGTCTCAAATGCCCCGTTGGCAGTCAACAAATAGATGTTTCCGGCGCTGTCGGCTGCAGGGCCGCCGCCCGCCATCCAGATCGCGGGGCCGGCGCCGTTGCTATTGGGGGCGACGTTGAGAACGCTTTTTTGGGCCAAAGTCATCGCGTCGTAAGCGATGATCCAGCCGGTGTAGGGGCTGTGATCGCAGTGCGAGGTCCAACTGGTGTAGATCACGCCCTGACTCAGCAGGAGCGCCGCGCGCTCCTCGTACTGATCGGCGGCAAAGCCCGCAGTGGCGCCCCCGGCGATCGGGTAGCTCGCGGAGATCTCCTTCGGGCCGCCGAACAGTTCCGCGCCGCTCGTGACGTCGAGCGCATGCAGGCGCTGGTGGTAGACCGCGGAGGAGTCCTTCGACATGGCGACGACGTATATGACGCCCTGCGGGCCGGCCGCGCGATCAATGACGGGCGTTGCGGTGATTCCGATCTCAGGAGTCACCTGGCTGCAGCTGCGCGTGTCGCTCGCGACTTCTCCGGGAAGCAGGACCGAGGTGCGCCACAGGGTCGCGCCCGTATCGGCGTCCACGGCGTAGACCAAATCGTGCTCGGTTGCTATGAAGATGACGTTATGTTTGACGGCGCCAAGCGCCAGCTGCGAAAGATACAAGGGCTGCGCATCGACCTTGCCGTCGACTGACAGTACGCGCAGCAGGCCAAACGTCGTTGCATTGACGTTTGCCGGGGTCAGGATCGACTCGTTCAAATTCTGACCGGTGCGTGCCTGATCATTCCTCGACGTCGCGACGTCAGTAGCGGCTGTGAGCGCAGCCGTCGCGCCTACCGCCAGTGCAGCCGAAGTGCTGCTCGCGCGGCCGGCTGCGTTGCTCACGACGACGACAAATGCCGCACCGTTGTCGGCCAGCGTCGCGGAGGAGATTATGTAACGTGATGTCGTAGCCCCTGCAATCGGCGCGCCGTTCTTTTGCCACTGATAGGCAAGCGGCGCGGTGCCAGTCGCGGTCACCGTAAACGTAGCCGCCTGTCCCACCAACACGCTTTGCGAGGCCGGTTGTGCTGTGATCGACGGTGGTGTTGCTGCTGCGGTACCCGTTGCTGCTGCGATACCCGATGATCCGCCGCCGCCGCACGCCACCATGCCGAGCGGCAGTACGAGCCCGATGAAGCACCTGAACGTTGCAATTCTGCGGGGAAATGCCTGATCCCAATGAAAGCGCAGCATAGGTCGTGACGACGTCTTGGTTTATCGACATGAGCGAACGCGACAGCGCGGCGGAAGTTCCGCAATTTCAATTTGCGAAACAGCGCTCGGCCGAATGTTCCTGCCCGACGTGGCGTGGTCAATCCGACGGCAAATTCCCGCAGCAGCTACAGCATCTGCAGCGGCTGTGCGCGGGTCGGCGCGGGAAACAGCCGTTCAAGCTCAGCGATCTGCGCCGCGGTCAGTGGCTGCTCGAGCGCCGCGAAGTTTTCTTTCAGACGTTCGCGGTTGCCGGTCTTCGGAATGACGATGACGTCCGGATGCGTAAGGAGCCATGCGAGCGCTGCTTGCGCGGGCGGCATCGCGTGGCGCTTCGCAAAGCTTACGAGTTTTGATTGGCGCAGCAGTCTGCCCTGTTCGATGGGCGAATACGCCATGACAGGAATGCGCCGCTCACGCAACCACGGCAGCAGATCCCATTCGATACCGCGCCGTGCCAGATTGTAGAGCAATTGATTGACGGTGACGCCTTGGCCGCCGGCCAAGGCCCATAACTCCTGCATGTCCGCCAGATCGAGGTTACTGACGCCGTAGTGGCGGATCTTGCCCGCGCGCTGCAAAGCGAGAAACCCCGCCAGCGTTTGCGCGAGCGGCACCTGCCCGCGCCAATGCAGCAGATACAGGTCGATGCGGTCGGTTTGCAGGCGACGCAGACTGCGCTCACAGGCGGCGATGCAGCCCTGCTCGGAGGCGTTATGCGGGTAGACCTTGGTAACGAGGAACACCTGGTCGCGCCGCCCGCGGATCGCCGCACCGATGAGTTCTTCGCTTCGACCATCGCCGTACATTTCCGCCGTGTCGATCAGCGTCGCGCCCAGATCGAGTCCCAGCCTTAGAGTTGCGATCTCCTCGGCGCGCCGCTTGGGGTCATCACCCATCTGCCAGGTCCCAAGGCCAAAGGCGGGCACCCGTTCTCCCGAGGGCAAGGTGACTGTACGCATCGCACGCTGCCTAATCCGGATCGAAACTCGAGGAAGGATATGCGCTTCGCAGCGAAGTTAGAATCGCGCCGCGGGCGCGCACAAAACTTTCCATTGGGCGCCGCAGCGGATTACCCTAGCCGCACCGCTGCACGATGGGATCCGCCATGCGACTTGCGCTCACTGCGTTCGGCAATTTTGCCGCCACATGTCTTGTGACACTTCCGGCGCTTGCAATCGCGAGCTTTAATTATCCGGATGCCGCACGCGGTGACCATGTCGATCAGTATCACGGCGTCGCGGTTCCCGACCCGTACCGCTGGATGGAGGAGATCGATTCGCCGCAGACGCGCGCCTGGGTGCAGGCGCAGGGCAAAATCAGCAGCGCGTATCTTGCCGCGCTTCCCCACCGCAACGAGATCGCGCAGCGCCTGAAGGAGATCTGGAACTTCGAGCGCTGGAGTGCGCCGGAAAAATACGGCTCAAACTGGTTCTATACCCACAATGACGGCCTGCAGAATCAGGCGGTGCTGTTCATCACCTCCGATCCGGCCGACAAGGGCCGCGTGCTCCTCGATCCCAACGCGCTCTCCGCCGACGGCACCGTGTCGCTGCGCGAGATGGCGGTCAGCGATGACGGGCGGCTCCTCGCCTACGCACTCTCGGACGGCGGCTCGGACTGGCAGATCTGGCACGTGCGCGACGTCACCACCGGAGCGGATCTGCCCGATACCCTACGCTGGTCGAAGGCCGGCGGTGGCAGCTGGCTGAAGGATGGCAGCGGCTTCTACTACACGGTTTATGATGCGCCGCGCGCGGCTGAGGTGCTGAAGGCGGCCAATCAGTACGAAAAGCTCTATCTGCACAAGCTTGGGACCGCGCAATCGCAGGACGTGCTCACCTATACGCGGCGCGACGATCCTGACTGGTTTGTCACCGGCACGGTCAGCGACGATGGCCACTACCTCATCATCCAGGCCAATCATGGCGATGAGGTGCAGAACACGCTTCTCGTGCAGGACCTGACCGTCAAATCCGCGGCGCTCACGACGGTGATCGCCAAGCCCACGGCCGTCTACAACTGCATCGGAAATATCAGCTCCACGCTCTACGTCGTGACCGATGACGGCGCGCCGCGCTACCGGCTCATCGCCATTGATCTTGCGCATCCTGATCGCGAGCACTGGCGCACCGTCGTGCCCGAGGGACGCAATACGCTCAGTGCGGCGAGTCTCGTCGGCGGACAGCTCATTGCGCAGTACCTGCAGGACGCCCACAGCGCCGTGCTGCGCTATGCGCCCGAGGGCAAACTGCTCGGCAGCGTGGAGTTGCCGGGCCTCGGGACGGCGCAGGGCTTCGCCGGCCATCCGCAGGACCAGGACACCTACTACAGTTACAGCAGCTTTACGACGCCGACTACGATCCAGCGGCTCGATCTCAAGAGCGGCGCGAGCTCCGTGTGGCGGGCACCGCAGCTGGCGGGGTTTCAGACTTCCGACTACGAGACTGTGCAGGTGTTCTACTCGAGTGCGGACGGCACGCGCGTGCCGGTGTTCATTACCGCGCGCCGCGGCATCCGGCGTGACGGCACTGCGCCGACCATTCTCTACGGCTATGGCGGTTTCAACATTTCCATCGTGCCGGCGTTCTCGCCTGCGATCGCGGCGTGGATCGAGCGCGGCGGGGTCTACGCGGTGGCGAATCTGCGCGGCGGCGGGGAGTACGGCCGCGCCTGGCACGAGGCGGGAATGAAGACGCACAAGCAGCACGTGTTCGATGATTGCATCGCCGCTGCCGAGTATCTCATCGCGCAGAAGTGGACCAACCCCCGACGGCTCGCCCTGCGTGGTGCCTCGAATGGCGGCCTCCTCGTGGCGGCAGTCGAGGAACAGCGTCCCGATCTCTTCGCCGCCGCGATTCCGCAGGTCGGCGTGCTCGACATGCTGCGCTTTCGCGATTTCACCGTCGGCAAAGGCTGGGAGTCCGACTACGGCTCCATCGACGACGCGCAGGAGTTCAAGGCGCTACTGGCGTATTCGCCTTATCAGAACGTCAAGGCAAACGTCGACTACCCGGCAACGCTCATCATCACAGGCGATCACGACGATCGCGTGTTTCCCGCCCACAGCTTCAAGTTCGCAGCCGCCATGCAGCACGCGCATCCCGAAGGGAAACCCATATTGATCCGTATCGAGACGCGCGCCGGCCACGGCCAGGGCAAGCCAACGGCGATACAGATCGATGAAGTGGCGGACGTGTACGCGTTCATCCTGCATGCCATGGGCGCGTGATCGGCTCGGTTGGGTCAGTTCGGCATCCGCGCTGCCGAAATCCGCAGGACGTCCCGGTCACTTGCAATACGGCGCCAAAGGTCGTGCGACCCGCAACGGCGATTATGTCCGTCCGTTCAAGCTCAGCATCGCAAGCGTAGCGGCAACTAAGCTCCACCCGTGCACTCGGGTGATGAGGTCCGGTATAGTCGGAGAATTACGACGGCGCCTACGCCGCTAGCCACCACCACCGCGTCAGGAAATATCATGCGTCTTATCGTTGGATTGCTCACGTGCTGCTGCGCCTTCACAGTGTCCCAGGCTTTTGCTGACGAGCCCCCGGCTCAGACATCATCTGCGGATCAGCCTGCGCAAACGTCGTCGCCGGCCGCCACTCCGAGTGCTGCAGCACCGGCCAGCAGTACAGCGTCTGCTCAGACTACAGCGGCGAGCAAGCCCGCAGCCTCCGCCGACGCAACCGACGAGGCGACCGACAAGCGACTGCGCTCGCAGGGCTACAAGCCCGAAGTACGCAACGGCACGAAGATCTACTGCCGCAAGGAAGCGGAGCTCGGCTCGCGCTTCGAATCCAAGATATGCGGGACGGCCGAACAGCTGTCGAATGCCAACAAAGACAGCCAGGACGCCTTGGACAAGGTCCAGCGGCAGTCCGCGCCGGTCAAGTCAAACTGAGTCGGTTACCGGCTCGGCGTGAGCGCGGCTCCGATTGCCCGGATCGCGCTGTGTTTGAGCACCTGATGCTGTTGTGACTTCGGGCGCGCAGACTCGCGCGTGCGCCCGCGCTGCGCGCGGGCGCTCTCACATCCGCGTACCGCACGGCATTTCTTGACGTGTTTTGCTTCTGAGATCCGGTATATTCCGCGCCGGAAGCATTCACCGTGGGGACGAGAATGCGGGCGCTGCATCAGCGTGGGCCGATGATTCTGGCGCTGCTTGCCACCGCGGTTGCGGGCTGCCATCGTAGCCCGGCACCGGCAGCCGCCGTCACTTCTGCGCCCGCGCCGCCCGCGCGCAGCAACGGCTGGGCAGTTTTCCGCGACGACTTTCTCGAGTCGTACTTCAAGGCCGAGCCGGCGTTCGCCGTGACGACCGGTCGGCACGAGTTTGACGGACAGCTGCCGGACTGGAGTTCGGCTGGGATAGCATCCGAGCTCAAGACCTTGCACACCGACCGCGATCGCGCCCGGGGATTCAAGGACAGCGCGCTCAGCGATGCGGAGCGCTTTGAGCGCGACAGCGTCATCGCGCGCATCGATCACGATCTGTTCTGGATCGAGACCGCCGAGAAGCCGTTTTTAAATCCCGCCTACTACATCGACAGCCTCGATCCTGCTGCATATCTCACCCGCGCCTACGCACCGCTGGAAACGCGCATGCGCGCCTTCATCACCTATGAACGCGCGGTCGTGACTGCCGCCGGGCAGATACGGGCGAACCTGCGCCTGCCGCTTGCGCGGCCGCTTCTTGAGCACGGCTTGGCGGCGTTCAAGGGATTCGCAGACTTCTACCACGACGATGCGGCGAAGGTGTTTGCGAGCGTGGCGGATGAGGCGCTGCAGGCGCAGCTTCGGCAATCAAGCAACGCCGCCGAAGCTGCGATGCGTGATCTTTCCGCGTGGCTCGCCGCCAACCGTAAGAGCGCCAGCGGCGACTTCGCGCTCGGCGAGCGCAGGTTCACGCAGATGTTGGCCGTAACCGAACGCGTGACAACGCCGCTGGCGCAGCTCGAGAAAGTTGCGGACGCAGACCTCGCGCGTAATCTGGCGGCGCTGCGCGCCGCCTGTACGGTATTCCTGCCCGGAAAAACACTGGCGGCCTGCGTCGAGAAGGCTGGACAGAACAAACCCGCAGGCGGTTCCGTGGAGGGCGCCCGCCGGCAGCTCGCCGAGCTGCAAAGCTTCATCGAGGCGAAGGGGTTGGTCTCGATTCCCGGATCCGAGCAGGCCTTGGTCGCGGAAGCGCCCGCCTACAAGCGGGATAACTTCGCGTACATCGACATTCCCGGCCCATTCGAGAAGGGTGCTGCTTCGGTGCTCTACATCGCGCCACCGGACCCCTCATGGAGCCTCAAGATTCAGCACGACTACCTTCCCGGCCGCGCCGACCTGCTGTTCACTTCCGTGCATGAAGTGTGGCCGGGGCACTTCCTGCAGTTCCTGCATTCGAACCGCAGCGGCGCGACCGTCAACCGCGTGTTCATCGGCTACGCCTTTCAGGAAGGCTGGGCACATTACGCCGAGGAGCTGATGTGGGAGGAGGGGCTGGGCAACGGCGACCCGGAAACGCACATCGGTCAGCTTACGCATGCACTGCTGCGTAACGTGCGCTTTGTCTGCGCCATCGGCATGCACACCCGCGGCATGAAGCCCGCCGAATGTGAAAGGCTGTTTCGCGAGGAGGGGTACGCGGATGCGGGGGACGCCCGACAACAGGCCGAGCGGGGCGCTTACGATCCGGAGTATCTCGACAACACGATGGGCAAGCTCATGATCCGCAAGCTGCGCGATGATTGGACTCGCACGCGTGGCGGTGAGGCCGCGTGGCGTGACTTCCACGACCGGTTTCTTTCCTATGGCGGTCCGCCCATTCCGATGGTGCGTGCAGCCATGCTGGGAAACGACGCCGGAGCGCTGTTCTAGGCTACGAGCGTGTCGCCCGCAAGAATCGCCCGGGGCTTTCGGCGCGTCCTGAACGCGCTCGGCCCGGGCGTGACGACGGGCGCGGCCGATGATGATCCTTCAGGAGTGGCGACCTACTCGGTTGTCGGTGCGCAGTTTGGCACTTCGTTCCTGTGGTCGGCGTTCGTCACCTGGCCGCTCATGGGCGGCGTGCAGATGATGTCGGCCCGCGTCGGCATGGTGACCGGCATGGGGCTTGCGGGGGCCATGCGCGAGAAGTTTCCGCGCTGGATCGTCGGCACGATTGCCGTGATCCTGCTGGGAGCCAACACGATCAACATTGCCTCCGATCTGTCGGGGATGGCCTATGCGGCGGAAATGTTGGGCGCAGGCCCGTCGCGTGTGTACGTGTGGTTGTTTGGCCTCGGGATCTGCGCCGCGACCGTATGGCTGCGCTATCACCAGCTCGCGAGCGTTCTCAAGTGGCTCGCGGTCGCCTTGTTTGCCTATGTCATTACGGCGTTTCTGGTGCATCCGGACTGGCCGGCAGTGGCGCGCGACACGGTTTTTCCAACCTGGCCGGGCGGCTCGGCCGCCTGGGCGGGCCTCGTGGCGGTGCTTGGCACCACCATCAGTCCCTACCTCTTTTTCTGGCAGGCCGGCCAGGAAGTCGAAGAGGAGCGGGCGAGGGGACGGCGCTTGGTCGTGCATCGGCGCGGCGCCACTTCTCGGGAACTCGTCGACCGGCGCATCGATGTCGGTGTGGGGACGTTTTTTTCCAATCTCGTCATGTTTTTCATCATTCTCACGACGGCTCTCACGCTGCACCGGCACGGCATTCTTACGATCAACACGACGCGGGATGCGGCGACGGCGCTGCGGCCGCTGGCCGGCAACTATGCTTACTTTCTGTACACCCTGGGTATCGTCGGTACCGGATTGCTCGCGATCCCGACGCTGGCGGGCTCGGCGGCGTACGCGATTGCTGAGACCTTCGACTGGGCCTTTGGCCTGGATGAGAGGTTCGAGAATGCGGTGTCGTTTTATTCGATATTCATCCTGTCGACGGTGGTCGGTGCGGCGCTCGACTTCTTGAACGTAGATCCGATCAAGGCGCTGCTGTGGTCGGCGATCATCAATGGCGTCCTGGCGCCGTTCGTGCTGGTGGCGCTGCTGCTCGTCGCGAGCGATCCACGCATCATGCACGGCCAGGTGAGCTCCCGCCTGACGCGCGTGGTGGTGGCGCTTACGACGCTTCTCATGTTCGGGGCCGCCATCGGCATGTTCATTTTCTAGCGCACAGGGCGCGCCCCACTTTCTTCCGGTAAATCGACGAAAAGGTGCATGTGCTGGCAAACTCCTGTAATCTGGTTCCCGGCTCGTGACCTATCCGTTCTGTCAGTCCTTGGCTCGTAGCGCCACCCCGGTGCCTCCTTCCGCCAAAGCCCGCCACTTCGAAAAGCGTCGTCGATCCAGGAGGCAGGGACTTCCTGCCGATGTTC
>Ga0302325_10004497_pt1 | contig 32195 bp, 29 predicted proteins | sample Palsa_T0_2_FD_201948 | JGI IMG/M metagenome (GOLD analysis project Ga0302325, IMG submission 201948) | Peat permafrost microbial communities from Stordalen Mire near Abisko, Sweden - Palsa_T0_2 | ecosystem: Environmental > Terrestrial > Soil > Palsa > Peat permafrost | place: Sweden: Abisko... | reverse complement strand
CGAGCTCCGGGTGGTACCGCTCGGCCGCGTGCAGAGACCACTCGCCCTCGAAGAGGACCACCGGCCGGTCGCGCACGTCGATCGTGACCATGCCGAACCCCGCGCGGGCCAGCTCCTGCACGTCGACAGGCGCTCCGTCGACCCGCGAGACCCAGCGCGCCACCTGGTGCGGGACAGGCTCGACCCGCGCCTTGACGTCGTATTCGCTGGCCATGCGATACCGGACGACCTCGAGCTGGAGCTGGCCCACCGCGCCGAGCAAGAGCTCGCCGCTTCGACCGACGACCGGCCGGTAAAGCTGAATCGTCCCCTCCTGCGCGAGATGCTCCATGCCCTTCAAGAGCTGCTTGCGACGCAGGGGGTCATCGGGGACGAGGCGGGCGAAGTACTCCGGCGCAAAGCTGGGGATGGGCTCGAAGATCACGTCCGGGCCGTCGGTCAACGTGTCGCCAATCTCGAAGACGCCCGTGTCGTAGATGCCGATGACGTCGCCCGCGAAGGCCTGCTCGACGATGGTGCGCTCCTGGGCGACGAACTGGGTCGGATTGTTGAGCCGCATCTCGCGGCCCGTACGCACCTGTCGAACCTTCATTCCCCGGTCGAAGTGGCCCGAGCAAATGCGCAGGAACGCGACGCGGTCGCGATGGGCGCGATCCATGTTCGCCTGGATCTTGAAGACGAACCCGCTAAAGCCGCTGGTCGAAGGATCGAGCGAGCCGGACACGGTCGCGCGGGGGCGCGGCGACGGCATGAGCTCACAAAAGGAGTCGAGGAAGGACTGGAGTCCGAAGTTGTTGATGGCGCTCCCGAAGAACATCGGGGACACCTCTCCGGCCTCGAACTTCTCGCGGTCGAAGCGGTCTCCGGCGACGTCGAGGAGCGCGAGCTCGTCGAGGAGCCGAGCCCGACCCTCTTCGCCGACGATCTCGACGATGGCCGGGTCGTCGACCGGTAGCCATTGGCCCTCCACGATCTCGGCCCCGACGGCAGCGCTCGACCCAGCCCGTGCGGGGTCGAAGACGTGAACTCGTCGTGTGCTGCGCTCGCAGACGCCGACGAACGTACCGCCGCGGAAGATGGGCCAGGTGAACGGGTAGGCGGCGATGCCGAGGACGCTCTCGACCTCTCCGACGAGATCGAACGGGTCGCGACCGGGCCGATCCATCTTGTTGACCAGCGTGAAGATCGGCATCTTGCGCTGCCGGCACACGCGAAAGAGCTTCTTGGTCTGCGGCTCCACGCCCTTTGCGCAGTCGAGCAGCATCACCGCGCCGTCGACCGCATGAAGGGTGCGGTACGTGTCCTCGCTGAAGTCAGCGTGGCCCGGCGTATCGAGGAGGTTGATCCGGAAGCCGTGGTAGGGGAACTGCAGGACGCTCGTGGTGATCGAGATCCCGCGCTCCCGCTCCATCTCCATCCAGTCGCTCACGGTAGACGCCCGCCCGCGCTTGGCCTTCACGGCGCCGGCTAGCTTCACCACACCCCCGTAGAGCAGCAGCTTCTCGGTGAGCGTCGTCTTTCCCGCGTCGGGGTGGGCGATGATCGCGAACGTCCTTCGCCGTGCGATCTCGGCCCGCAGTTCAGTCTCGTCCATGACCCGTCGACCGACCCTATATACCGGAACGGCGGGGCGTGCTCTCGAAGGGCCTGCGCGGGGGTCACGCCATCGCGCGCCTCCCCGAGGCTGGCGCGCCAGCGGCGATGAAACCCCGGCCGTACCGCCTGCTTGTGGCGTTTCTGTTCTTCACGAGGCAAACGCGCATGCGGGCGGGACGCAACAACCTCCGGGGCCGAGCCGGCGGAATGCCCATCGGGCACGCGCGCCGCCTCCATCGCGCTCGCGCAGCGCATGGGGCTACGAAAATTGCAGCCTGGTACCACCGCGCGTTCGCGGAAATCTCGGCACCTACACCTTCCGCTACTCGCCGACTTCGAGCCGAAGGGGGGCCGTATCGAAGCAATCTTCCAAACTCGAGAGAGAACTCACCATGGCCAAGCTCAAGATACCGGTCACATCGTCCGATCACGTCGCGGGCCCAGAGCAGGCGGCCGTCACCCTCGTCGAGTACGGCGACTATCAGTGCCCCGGTTGCGGCGAGGCCTACCCCATCGTGAAGGAGCTCCAAAGGAACCGCGGCCAGAGCCTGTGCTTCGTGTTCCGCAACTTCCCGCTGACGGAGGTGCATTCGCACGCCGAGGCCGCCGCCGAGACGGCCGAGTTCGCGGGCGCTCACGGCAAGTTCTGGGGGATGCATGACGCGCTCTTCGAGAACCAGGACATGTTGGGCGCAGAGCTCTACAGCGCGCTGGCGGAGTCTTTGGGCCTGCCCGTGGGGGAGCTCGGCGCCGCGTTCCGGGCAGGGACGTACCGCCCGCGTGTGCGCAACGACCTTGCCGGCGGCGTGCGAAGCGGCGTAAGTGGCACGCCGACGTTCTTCATCAACGGCGTCCGCCACGAGGCTTCCCTCGACTTCGACACCCTGTCGGCGGCGCTCGACGCCGCTGCGTCAGGCGCGGGCCGCTGAGGCGAAGGCCGGCAGCAGGGTCACCTCGGTTGGCCGCGCATCGGATCGCCGCCTGGCCGCTCGTCCCGTATCCTGGGCGGAGCCAACGTGAACACGATCGACCTCGAGACCGAGAGGGCCAACGAATACCCCCAGACGCTCCACACGCGCGGGCACACGTTGCACGCCGACGTCACGCCTCCCGACAGCGCCGACTCGGCCCCTGGGCCGCACGACTACTTCGACGCCTCCCTCCTTGCCTGCAAGGCACTCACGGCCGTCTGGTACGCCAGGCGCCACCAGATCCCCCTCGAGCGCGTCGCTGGACACGTCGAGCGCGACGCGAGCGAGGAGCGGCAAGGAAAGTACCGCCTGCGCGTCCGGCTCACGTTCCTTGGACCGCTCACCGACGAGCAACGGGCGACCCTGCTCCGCGCCGTCGCGGCCTGTCCGATTCACAAGCTCATGACGACGACCGAGGTCGACATCGAGACGGTGATGGCGTGAGTCCCGGCCCGACCAGCCGACGCCTCACGAATGCGACCACGTCCAGTCGCGGATCTCCGGCATGTCCTCGAAGTGCTCGCGCGTGTAGCTCTCGTGCTTCGCGAGCATCTCTTCGCACCACGCGATGAGCGGCCCCGCTTGCCCGTACCCCGAGCGGCGCAGAGCCTCCATACAGAGGTGAAAGCGGCTCATTTGATTGAGGACGACCATGTCGAAGGGCGTCGTCGTCGTTCCCTCCTCCATGAAGCCGCGCACGTGAAAGCGTTCGGCGTTCGTACGCCCGTGCAGCAGGGCGTGGACTGCGCGCGGATAGCCGTGGAACGCGAAGACCACGGGCTTGTTGGCCGTGAAGAGCTCGATGAACCGCTCTTCCTCGAGGCCGTGGGGATGGACGACCGGGGGCGCCAGGCACATGAAGTCGACGACATTGACGACCCGCACCTTCAGCGTCGGCGCGTGCTTGCGTAGCAGCCAGGCCGTCGCCGCGATCTCGAGCGTCGGCGTGTCTCCCGTCGCGGCGAGCACGACGTCCGGCTCCTCGTCGATCCGGACGTTGCTGGCCCAGGGCCAGACGGACGCGCGCGCCGCGCAGTGCGCGATTGCCGCCTCGATGTCGAGCCACTGGAGCTCCGGCTGTTTGTCGATGACGATCAGGTTGACGTAGTTGCGGCTGCGTAGACAATGGTCGATGACCGATACGAGGCAGTTTGCATCGGGCGGAAAGTAGATGCGGATCACCCTGCCCTTCAGCGCAAGGACGGTGTCGATGAGTCCCGGTCCCTGATGGCTGAAGCCGTTGTGGTCGTTTCGCCAGCACGTCGACGTAAGGAAGATGTTCAGCGATGGGATCGGATTGCGCCAGGGGAGCTTGATCGCTGCCTCGAGCCACTTGGCGTGCTGGACGGTCATCGAAGCGCTCACCATCGCGAACGCTTCGTACGTCGCGAAGACCCCGGTGCGCCCCGTCAGGGCGTAGCCTTCGAGCCATCCTTGGCAGAGGTGCTCGCTGAGCACCTCCATCACGCGCCCGTCCGGAGCGAGGTGGTCGTCGTTCGGCAGGATCGGCAAGAGCGTGCAACGGTTCTCGACGTCGAAGACGGCGCCGAGTCGGTTCGAGTTCGTCTCGTCCGGGCAGAAGAGGCGAAAGCCCCGGTCGTTGGCTTTGAAGATGTCCCGCATCATCGCACCTGCCTGGCGCGTCGATTCACGTCTCTCGCTGGCGGGCTGCAATACCTCGACCGCATAGGAGCGAACGTCGGGGATCTCGAGGGGGGCCACGTTTGCGCCGCCGTTCGTGTGAGGGTTCGCGCCCATGCGACGGTCGCCCTCGGGAGCGAGCGCCGCAAGCTCGGAGACGAGTCGACCGCGCGCGTCGAAGAGGGTGTCTGGCTCGTAACTCTTCATCCACCGCTCGAGCATCTTCAGGTGCTCGGGGTTGTCGCGGACGTTTGGGAGCGGGACCTGATGAGCACGAAACGTCCCTTCGACCCGCTGCCCATCGACGATCTTGGGTCCGGTCCAACCCTTGGGACTGCGCAGGACGATCGCCGGCCAGCGTGGCCTCTTCGCGAGGCCTGCCTTTCGCGCCTCGGCCTGGATCGCTCGGATGCGCGCGTAGCAGGTGTCGAGCGTCGCCGCGAACGCGCGGTGCATCGCCATGGGCTCGTCGCCCTCGACGAAATGGACCTCGTAGCCGTGCGCTTCCAGGAGGCTCCGGACATCGGCCTCCGGCTTGCGGCCCAGCACGGTCGGTCCGGAGATTTTGTAGCCGTTCAGATGGAGGACCGGCAGGACCGCGCCGTCTCGGACCGGGTCGAGAAAATCGATGCTCTTCCAGGAACCCTCCAGCGGTCCCGTCTCCGCCTCACCGTCTCCCACGACGGCAATGGCGAGTAGGTCGGGGCTGTCGAGCACGGCGCCGAAGGCGTGCACGAGGACATAGCCGAGTTCTCCGCCTTCGTGGATCGAGCCGGGAGTCGGGACACTGACGTGGCTCGGTACGCCGCCGGGGGTCGAGAACTGACGGAAGAGCCGGCGAAGCCCCGCAAGATCCTGCGACACATTCGGATAAATCTCCGAGTAAGTCCCCTCGAGATAGACGTTGGCGACGATCGCAGGGCCGCCATGCCCCGGGCCCGTGAGATAGATGACATTCGCGTCGTTGTCGCGAATGAGCCGATTCACGTGGACGTAGATGAAGCTGAGGCCCGGTGACGTCCCCCAGTGACCTAGCAGTCGCGGCTTGATGTGCTCCGGTCGCAGCGGCTCGCGCAGCAGCGGGTTGTCCTGCAGGTAGATCTGTCCGACAGTGAGATAGTTGGCGGCCCTCCAGTACGCGTCCATGGCGCGGAGGAGCCCGGCGGACGTCGCGACTATGGATGTGGGAATCATCGTAGTGGGCCGCCCACGAAGACGTAGCGCATGGCGTCCTCCTCTGCACCTGCAGTGGACGTGCCCCGGCCCGTGCGGAGCCCGCTTACACTCGCGGCGTCGGCGATGGGTCGCGGTAACGCCGAAGTTGCAGACCCGTCGCCATATCGGTGCGTTTGCGTATCGGCTCCGGGTAACTCGTGAGAAACACGTCGAGGGTTGGCGACACGGCGGCGCGAATCAGGTGACCGCCGAGGGCGCGCCCATCTTTTCGACCGAGCACGACGTGCGTATGGACCACGGTCTTGCGATCCTCGTTCCTGCAGATGTTCCCGGCGAGCGTGATCACCTGCATTTGTTCGGAAAAGCTCGTGGCCTCGTATTGTCTTCGACTCAGATCGAACCAGGCGACCTCCGGATCGCGAACCGCCCCCATGGCCGTGAAGTGTGCGCCGGCGATGTCCTCGTTCTGGGCGAAGTCGGCCATGGCGGTTGCGATCTCATCGCCTCGAGCGAGGACGAGCACGTAGTCCTTCGAGCCGTCCGGGTGTGACGCAATCATCCGGTGCTGGGTTCCGTCTTGCCCGTCCCCGGGCGAGCGGCGCCACGCGGCAGCCAACGCGCCGGCGGCGATCGATCGCAGCAGTGTTCTCATGGCTCGAGGAGAAGCACACGGCGTTCCCAATGGGTCTGTGACGACGACGCCTACGAGTCCGCACGATGCGCGCGCCGTCCGGGCTGCTAAGACGTCGGACATGGTCGACCAAGTCGCTTACTGGAACGGCCCCACGGCGGGCCGCTGGGTACAGGAGCAAACCAGGCTGGATCGGATGCTGCGCCCCTTCGGGGAGGCCGCGCTCGATTCGGCGGCGATCACGCCCCGCGAGGCCGTGCTCGATGTCGGTTGCGGCTGCGGGGACACGCTGCTCGCGCTAGCTGATCGTGCCGGTGCACACGGCCGGGTGGTCGGAATCGACCCGTCGGCCCCCATGCTGGCGCGCGCCAAGGAGCGCTGCGCCAACCTACCGACCGTGTCCGTCATCGAGGGGGATGCATCGAGCACGTCTCTCGGGCCGGGGTCGTTCGACGTTGTCTTCTCGCGCTTCGGGGTGATGTTCTTCCCCGACCCCGAGCGCGCGTTTCAGCATCTTCGGGGCGCACTTCGAGCCGATGGTCGCCTGTCCTTCGTGTGCTGGCGTCGTCTGGCGGAGAACCCGTGGGCCTCTGTTCCGTTCGACGCCGTTGTGGAGGTTCTCGGTCGACCGGAGCCGCCACCACCGGACGCGCCCGGGCCGTTCTCGTTCGGCGATCCAGCTCGGGTGCAGCGCATCCTGGGCGCCGCTGGATTTCGAGACGTGACGCTGCAGCGATTCGAAGCAAAAGTTGCGTTCGGCGCGTCCCCATCCCTCGACGAGGCGGCGCAAGAACTCGCCAAGCTAGGCCCGGTTGCTCGCCTTCTCGAGGACCGCGATGCGGCCGCCGTTTCCCGGGCGATCGCCGCGATTCGGGCGGTGATCCCGCCTTACGCGAGCGCCGCCGGCGGCGTCGCTCTTCCGGGCGCCGCTTGGCTCGTGACGGCGCGGAACGCCTCCTGACCGGACATCATGGACCCCACGGAGCGCTTCACGTCCCGCGCCAGCGACTACGCAACCCACCGGCCGGCTTACGGCGATGACGTCCTCGACTTCGTCCTCACCGGGCTGGGGCCCGAGCCCCGCGTGGCCGACCTCGGCGCCGGGACGGGAATTTCCTCTCGCCTCCTCGCGGCCCACGGTGCACGAGTCATGGCCGTGGAACCAAACGCGGCCATGCGTGCGCAAGCACAGCCGACGCCGGGCATCACGTTCGTGGACGGCACGGGCGAGCGAACGACCCTCGGAACGTCGTCCGTCGACGCCGCGACGGCGTTTCAAGCGTTTCACTGGTTCAACGCCCCGGAGGCTCTCGCCGAGATTCGTCGCATCGTTCGCCCGGGCGGCGCGGCGGCCCTCGTCCTGAATGAGCGTGACGAACGCGATCCTCTCTCCGCTGCATACGGAGACATCGTGCGCCGGTATGCCCTCGATGGCACCGAACGGCGGCGCATGGAAAGCATGGATGCGTTCGAGGCGCTCTCCGGCACGGTCGAACGGCGACGATTCCCGAACCAGCAGACCCTCGACCGCGACGGTCTCCTCGGCCGGACGCGAAGCACTTCGTACCTGCCGCACGATGGCGCCGCCGCGGAGGCACTCGAGCATGAGGTCTCGGAGCTGTTCGCACAGCACGCGACGGACGGCCGTTTGCGGCTCGCGCTGGTGACCTGGGTCGTACGGGCGAGGATGCCGTAGGGCGTGGGCTGCCCTATCCCGGGTACCGACCGGTGACGTAGTCCGTCATCTCCTCGAGCTGCTGCTCTCGATCGCGAATCGTCCAACGAACGAGATCTCCGATGGAGATGATTCCGACGATACGGTTCCCGTCGACGACGGGAAGGTGGCGCACCCGACGCTCGGTGAGAAGCTCCATGGCGTTGCGCGGCGTGCAGTCGCGGGGAACGCAAACGACTTCGTGGGTCATCACGTCGCCGACGGGGGTGCAGGCAGGGTCCCGCTGCTCGAGGACAACGCGTCGCATGAGGTCGCGCTCGGAGAAGATGCCGGCGAGGCGACTATCGTCCATGACGAGCAAGGCGCCAACGTGTGCGAGAGACATCGCTTCGACGGCAGCGAGCACGCTGCAGTCGCGGCTGACGACATGTACGTTGTTGCCCTTTTCTTCCATAATGAGGTCGAGCGGGTCCATTCGAACCTCCTTCGAGATCGTGTCTCGTGCCGGACGTCTGGTGCAAACGCTGGTCCACGTCGGCCCGAATTCGCGAGACCGCGATGCATCGATGCATCGTGGCTTTGGCGTCTCATCAATGACATTGGCAACTCTGCCGCAAACCGAGTTGTAACCTAAGGCGCCTCACAGCGACTCTCTTGCATGCAGGTCGGGCGCCCAAGCAGACCCCAGCAACACCACTCAGCTCGAGTTACTGGAAACGTCGCTTCGATCGCGGCAGCGCCTCCGACGGCATGCGTCATGCGACACATGCCGCCCAATCGCGATGAGGAGAGCTCGTCCCACACTTCTCATCGTGCTGGCGCTCGGGGTCTCGCTGTTGATCTCGAGCTGCAACAGGCCCTCCCAAGAGATCACCCTGCAGGGGTCGGGGGCCACGTTTCCGGCGCCGCTCTACAGGCGCTGGTTCATCGAGTACTACGCGGCGCACCCCGACGTGCGGGTCAACTACTCGCCTATCGGCAGCGGCGCGGGCATCCGTCAATTTACCGCGGGTCTTACAACCTTCGGCGCAAGCGACGCAGGGATGTCGCAGAAAGAGATCGACAAGCTGCCCAAGGAATATGGCGGCGTGCGGCTCTTGCCGATGACAGCGGGCGAGATCGCGCTCTCGTACAACGTCCCCCTTGCCGCACCCATCCACCTTTCCAGAAGCACATACGTCAAGATCTTCCTCAGGGCGATCACCGACTGGAACGACCCCGAGATTGCGAAAGACAACCCTGGGGTCGAGCTGCCCACCCAGAAGATCACGGTCGTGACGCGGGCCGATAGCAGCGGAACGACCTTCGCATTCACGACGCACATGGCTGCGGTCGCGAAGGCCATGCACCTCGAGTGGCCGCCGGGGGTCGACAAGTCCGTTCCCTGGAGAGAGTCCATCGCGGCGCAGGGCAACGACGGCGTGGCAGCGCTCATCCAGCTGACTCCGGGCGCCATCGGGTATGTCGAGTACGGCTACGCCAGGCTGGCCCACCTGCGTATGGCGGCGCTGGAGAACGCGTCGCATGAGTTCATCCTGCCCGACGAGACCGGAGAGGGCGGGCAGCGCGCCCTGGAGGGCGCCGAGATCCCCGCGGACCTGCAGATCCGAATCTCCGATCCGACGAACAGCGGGGCCTATCCGATCGTGACGTACACGTGGCTCCTCTGCCGCAAGCACTACGACGACCAGCGCGAGGAACGAACTATCGAGGCGATCTTGCTCGATTGCCTGACGGACCCGAAGCAAGAGGTTGCTCGCCAGCTTGGTTACGTGAAGTTGCCCCCAAACGTGGTCGACCGATTGCGGGCCGAGCTCACCCAAACGGTCGCCACGCGTTGACCAGGGCCCGAGCATGAGCGCCATGGATTCGACCCGGGTGGAACGCGTAGAAGCCGAGGGCATCGCTCGACCACCGACGAGCCGCGAGATCGCGGTCGACCGATGCTTCCGCTGGGCTACGCGCATCTTGGCGGGCTTTTCGGCCCTCCTCGTCGCGCTGATCGTGCTGCTGATCGCAAAGCAGGCCATTCCGGCCATCCGCAAGTTCGGGTTCGACTTCGTGACCTCGACGCGGTGGGACGCGGGGAAGAGCCAGTTCGGAATCCTGCCCGAGCTTTTCGGCACGATTCTCAGCTCGGCGATCGGGGTCGCGCTCGCGACCGTGTTCGGCGTCGCGGTGGCGGTGTTCCTCACGCAGCAGTTCATCCCGCGTTGGCTGGAGAACCTCCTGCACAACGTCATCACCCTTCTCGCGGCGATCCCCAGCGTCGTGTACGGACTCTGGGGCATCTTCGTCGTCATCCCGGCGATCCGCCCGGCGTGCAACTGGATGCACGCGCACCTGGGCTGGATCCCGATCTTCGGCACGCCCCTCGTGAGCGTCGGGATGACGCCAGCGGGGATTGTGCTGGCGATCATGATTCTGCCCACGATTACGGCGGTCTCGCGCGACGCCATCGCCGCCGTAGACCCACTGATGCGCGAGGCCGCCTTCGGGATGGGCGCAACGCGGTGGGAGACGATTCTCGGAGTCACGCTGCCGGCGTCCAAGCGAGGCATCTACGGCTCCATCGTGCTCGGCCTCGGGCGCGCACTCGGTGAGACGATGGCGCTCGCGATGCTGATCGGGAGCACGAACGTCATCAGCCCATCGGTCTTCTCGCCCGGCGACACGCTTGCGGCGCTCCTGGCCAACAAGTTCCCCGAAGCCGCGACGCCCGTCGACCTCGGTGCGTTGATGTACGCAGCCCTCGTGCTCCTGATTCTCACGCTCCTCGTGAACGTCGCCGGAGAGCTTGTCCTGCGTCGGGATGTGACCCGCCTGCGTCGGGAGGAGGCCGTGCACAAGCCTCCGAAGAACGAGACGGTGGCGTAGATGGCCGCCGTCGCGCATCCTTCGATGTTCGCGAGCCCTCCGACCGCCAGCCCGATCGATCTGCGCCAGCTCGATCGGTCGCTGCGCCGGCCCCGTACCTTCGTCAGCTACGCCCTCAGCCTACTGTGCGGCTTGTTGGCCGTCCTCGCGGCCGTCCCGCTCCTGTCCGTGCTGCTGATGCTGATCGTCCGGGGCGGCGCGCGCCTGAGCCTCGCCCTCTTCACCGAGCTTCCACCGGTCGCCGGGGTAGCCGGCGGCGGAATCGGCAATGCCATCATCGGCACCTTGCTGGTCGTCTTCATCGCGGCGCTGATCAGCATCCCCATCGGCGTCCTCTGCGGCGTGTACCTCGCGGAGATCAACCCCGACGGTCGCTCCGCGTCCGTCGTCCGCTTCTGCGCCCGGCTTCTCACCGGGTTGCCGTCGATCCTGGCCGGTGTGTTCGCGTATGGCACCGTCGTTCTGGCGACCGGTCGGTTCTCGCCCCTGGCGGGAGGGATCGCCCTCGCGCTCTTGATGCTCCCGCTGATCGTGCTGACGACCGAAGAGGCCGTCCGTTCGGTGGGCCAGGAGATGCGGGAGGCCGCCATCGGGATGGGGGCCACGCAGACGGAGCTCGTCTGGCAGATCCTGCTCCCGACGGCGGCGCCCGGCATCCTCACGGGCATACTGCTCGCGCTCGCGCGCGGCGCCGGCGAGACCGCGCCACTGCTTTTCACGATGGCCTTCAGCGACTACTGGCTGAGCCACAGGTTGATGGAGCCTACGGCGTCACTGGCGGTCTTGATCTTCAATTTCTCCAAGTCGCCGTTCGAAAATCAAAAGGAGATCGCCTGGGCCGCCTCGCTGGTGCTCGTCCTCATCGTGCTGGTCTTCACGGTGGGCGGTCAGGCCTTGTCTCGACGCGCCCGGAGAATGGCAGGAGCCCGAATATGACCACGCCCATGACCACGACAAACGTCCTGCCGGGCCCCGAACGTATGCCGCCGAGAAGTGAAGCACCGGTGTTCGATCTCGACATGAAGGCGCTCTACTACGGCCAGTTCCAGGCCGTCCGTGACGTCCAGATGGCCATCGAAAAGCGCACGATCACCGCCTTCGTCGGGCCCTCTGGCTGCGGCAAGAGCACCGTCCTTCGTTGCCTCAATCGAATGAACGACTTGCAGCGCGGCTTTCGCTTCCAGGGCCACGTCCGGTATCTCGGCAAGGACATCTACGCGAAGACGATCGATCCCGTCGCCGTTCGGCGCACGATCGGCATGGTCTTCCAGAAGCCGAACCCCTTCGCGATGACGATCTACCGAAACGTGTCGTACGGTCTGCGCCTGAACGGCTACCGAGGCAACGTAGAAGAGAAGGTGGAACAGGCGCTTCGGAGCGCGGCGCTCTGGGACGAAGTGAAGGACAAGCTGCACGCGAGCGCGCTCGCCCTCTCGGGCGGCCAGCAGCAGCGCCTGTGCATCGCCCGCTCGATCGCGACCGAGCCGCAAGTCCTCCTCATGGACGAGCCCAGCTCGGCGATCGATCCGGTGGCCACGCGCAAGATCGAAGACCTGATGCGAGAGCTCAAGACCCATTACACGATCGCGATCGTGACCCACAACTTGCAGCAGGCGAGGCGTGTCGCCGACAAGACCGCGTTTCTCTACGTCGATGCGACGGGTGGCCAGCGCACCGGCCATCTCGTCGAGTTCGGCGACACGCCGCAGATGTTCGAAGCCCCGAAGGAAAAGGAGACGCAGGAGTACCTCCGAGGCGAATTCAGCTAGCCCCCCCTTTCAGCTAGCCCTTGATGAAGGCCATCACATCGGCGTTGAACCGTTCCGCGAGCGTCATGGGCAGGCCGTGGGGGGCACCGGGATAGACTTTCAAGATAGAATTCTTCACGATTTTCGCCGACAGGCGGGCGGCGTCGTCGATAGGGACGATCTGGTCGTCTTCGCCGTGGATGATGAGCGTCGGGATGTCGATCTTCTTCAGGTCTTCCGTCAGGTCGGTTTCCGAAAACGCCCTGATGCTGTCGTAGGCGCCCCGCACCCCGGCTTGCATCGACTGGAGCCAGAACTGATCGCGAAGGCCCTGGGAGACGGTCGACCCCGGGCGGTTGGCGCCGAAAAAGGGCGCGGATAGGTCCTTGTAGTATTGCGAACGATTGGTGGCGACCCCCTTTCGGATCTCGTCGAACGCCGTGCGCGGCAGACCGCCTGGGTTGCCGGGGGTCTTGAGCATGAGCGGAGGAACGGCTGACGCGAGGACGGCCTTTGCGACTCGACGGGTGCCGTGCCGCCCGAGGTAGCGCGCGACCTCGCCTCCGCCCGTCGAGTGCCCCACCAAGACAGCGTCCCTCAGCTCGAGCTTCTCGATGAGCTCCGAGAGATCATCGGAATACGTGTCCATGTCGTTGCCGTTCCATGGTTGGCCCGACCGCCCGTGACCGCGACGATCATGGGCGATCGCGCGATACCCGTTGGACGCGAAGTAGAAGAGCTGTTCGTCCCAGGCGTCGGCGTCGAGGGGCCAGCCGTGCGAAAAGACAACGGGCTTTCCCGTGCCCCAGTCTTTGAAGAATATTTTCGTGCCGTCTTTGGTCGTGATGGTGGTCATTTGGGCGACTCCTTTGAAATGGCTCATGTCGCGGCCCCGCCCCGCGGTTGCGGAAATGGGAACCCGGGCGCGTCGACGATGCGTACCCCGTGCCAGCCTCGCTCGTGGTCATGCGCGTCGCGCATGGGCCATTTCGAATTCGAGATCGAGTCGGCTCAGACTTGGCCGCGGTTCTCGACCCCGCTCTCGCGGGCTGGCAACGCGACCGTATCGGCCGGTGCGCGGAAGACCGCCATCACGTCGAGCTCCCGCGAGAAGAACCATCCGAAGAAGGCCATCAGCAGCATCCGTGGAGACAGCATCCGCCACGTGAAGGGGGCTCCCTCGAAGACCACGTCGATCGCGTCATCGAAGCACCGCATGTACAAGAGAAAGAATCGCTGATTGAGGCCGGGGACGAGCAGGTTCGAGTACTGCTTGGCGTAGTACCGTTCGAGCCGCCACCCGAGCGACTCTCCGGACGCCAGGAGGGCGCGCTTGGACAGAATACAGACGTGATACGGCTGGTGGAGGGTGTGGATGAAGTCGTCGGGGCGCGCGAGGTCGATGGCCTCGGCGTTCGGCGTCCCGATCGCGACCATGGCGCTCGGCGCCGTCAGGCGGGCGAAGACGCGCAACAAGTCGACCGGGTCATAGACGTGCTCGATCACGTCTTGGGAGACAATGCAGTCGTACTTGAGGTCGAGCAATGCCGGGTCGTCGTGCGGCGGCGCATAGGCGTCGTATCCGAACGCGTTCGCGTACCCGCGTCGCCGCAGATACTCGACGAAGATGCCGTTGCCGCACCCGTAGTCGAGGATGCGGTGGCCCTTGCGGAGCCCCGCGCGACGGAGGCGGCGGAGCATGTTGTCGAAGCACCAGATGACCATCGCGCCGAGCTTGCCCACGTGAAACGGGTAGTTCTCGTAGTAGCGCGCGAGATCGACCTCGTCGGCCGCGTGGATGCTCAGGCACGTCTTGCAGCGCCAGACGGGGAACTGCTCGCCCCGAAACGCGCGCACGTTGGAGCGCACGACGGCCGTCTCGGGGTCGCGCACGTCCGGATCAGAACAGACGTTGCAGCGCGCCACGGCGGGTCTCATCCAAGCTACCCTATACGCGGAGGACGAGCACCACGCGCTGGCATATCGATCGCATGTTCGTCGGTCATGCCGGTCACTCAATCTGAAGCACAATCCGCGACGGACGGTCTCTACGACCTGGAGCAGGTCCGTCGTCAAGCCAAACAGTCGATCCTCGATGGCGCCGTCACGGCGGATTACCCGCTCGACCTCGCGCGAACCCATGAACTGCTAAACCAGGCGCTGGCCGCCGAAATTCAGTGCGTCCTGCGGTACAGGCATCACCAGATCGTCGCCAAGGGTATCGACTACCCGCAGGTCGCCGACGAGTTCGAAGAACACGCCAACGACGAGCACCACCACATGATGCTCATCGCCGAGCGGATCGACCAACTGGGTGGTAACCCCGACTTCAACCCGGCCACGGTGACGGCGCGGGCCGCGACCGAGTATGGCTCCAGCGACGTCCTCACCACGTTGATCGAGGAGGATCTCGTGGCCGAGCGTGTCGTCATCGAGATCTACCGAAAGCTCATTCAGTGGTTCGGCAACCAAGACCCGACGAGCCGCCGGATGATCGAGAAGATCCTCTCCGATGAGGAGGACCACGCGAACGATCTCTCGGACCTCCTCACTACGCTTGGTCCTCGACCGGCGAATGGTGCCTGAACCGGCCGCGCGACGCTGCGGCTCACCTGCTGCCGGCCTTCTGGCGGCGCCTCCACCGTATACCCTGCGCGCGCAACGCGCTAAGTCGTCGGTTCATCGATCGGGAGCATGCGGGAGGCCGAAATGAGCACGGTGCTGGTGACGGGTGGGTCGGGCTTCATCGGGAGCCATTGCATCCTGCAGCTTCTGGCGGCGGGCCACACGGTTCGCACGACGATCCGTAGCGTGAAGCGCGAGACCGACGTGCGGGCGATGCTGCGCGAGGGGGGCGCCGAGCCCGGCGATCGTCTGTCCTTCGCCATCGCCGATCTCGAGAAAGACACGGGGTGGGCCGAGGCGGTCGCGGGGTGCGAATACGTCCTGCACGTCGCGTCGCCCTTCCCGGCCGGCATCCCCAAGAACGAGGACGAGCTCATCGTCCCCGCGCGTGAAGGGGCGCTCCGCGTGCTGCGCGCGTCGCGCGATGCCGGGGTCAAGCGGGTCGTGCTCACGTCGTCGTTCGCGGCGATCGGTTACGGCCACCCGCCCCAGACCAAACCATTCGACGAGACCAGCTGGACCGACCCCACCGGCGACGACGTGCGGCCCTACGTAAAGTCCAAGACACTGGCCGAGCGCGCGGCCTGGGAGTTCATCGCGAAGGAGGGCCGCGGCTTGGAGCTTTCGGTCGTCAACCCGGTCGGCGTCTTCGGCCCGGTGCTTGCCGCTGACTACTCCACGTCGATCCTCATCGTGCAGCGGATGATGGACGGTGCGGTGCCCGGCTGCCCTCGGCTCTCCTTCGGTGCTGTCGACGTGCGCGACGTCGCCGACCTGCATCTCCGCGCGATGACCAGCCCTGCGGCCAAGGGCGAGCGCTTCCTCGCCGTCGCCGGTGACTTCTTGTCGATGATCGAGATCGCCCGAATTCTTCGCGCCCGCATGGGCACCGCCGCCCGCCGCGTCCCCACCCGGCAGGTGCCCAACTGGCTCGTGCGCCTCGCAGCCCTGCGCGATCCGACGGTCAGGCAGGTGGTCCCGGAGCTCGGCAAGATCAAGAACGCGACGAACGAGAAGGCCAAGCGCGTGCTCGGATGGGCGCCGCGGTCCAACGAAGAGTGCGTGGTGGCCACAGCCGAGAGCCTGGTCCGCCTGGGCCTCCTCAAAGACAGCGCCAAGAAGGCCGCGTAGCCGCGCATCGCCGTGTACGCTGGTGCAGCGATGTGGAGCCTAGGGCAGGCAGCCATTCAGGCCGCGGTCGTCACGATGCTCGCGTGCGGCGGCGCGCCATCGGGCGACGCCGCTTCGCCGACATCCGGCCGCACGACACCCGGTGAGCGCTGCCTCGCGGGGGCCGACGTGAAGCGCGCGGTCAACCCATCGGAGCCCGATCGCATCCACGTGAAGCACGTGCTCGTGCGCTACGTGGGCGCGAGGGGTGCGTCGCCCACCGTGACGCGCTCGCGCGAGCAAGCGTGCCTACGCGCCGAAGAGGCGCTGGGCAAGCTGCAGGGCGGCACGTCGTTCGGCGACGTCGTTGCGACCTATAGCGACGAAGCGGGCGCCTCGACGCGCGGCGGGGACATCGGGAACGTCGAGCGCAGCGACGTGGCCCCCCCGTTCGCGGATGCCGCCTTCGAACTCAAGCCCAGCGAAGTGAGCCAGGTGGTCGAGACGCCCTACGGGTTTCACGTGATTCTGCGCGTCGAATAGTCTCTCTGACCGCTCTCCTCGACGGGCGCCCCGTCCGACTCCGGCGCGGGAGGGGGCGGAGTCTCGTCGAGCGCGGTGCGCGCGTGCGCGAGCGCGGTATTCGAGGCACGCATCAGGCCCGACGAAGGCGGCGACTTGACGATGCCGGGAGGACCGAAGCCCGGCGCCGACGTTCGCGCGTGACGAACGAGCTCCGCATGGACCTCTCGGAGGTCGCGTGGGCGTTCGCGCCGCTCGTGTCCAAGCATCCGGTCGACCAAGTCGGAGAGGCTCGGGGGCAGCGACGGAACACGCTGCGACAGGGGCAAGATCCCATAGGTGACCAGGTGCTTGAGCATCTGGCCGATGTTCTCGCCGCCGACCGGCCGGACGCCGGACAGGGCCTCGTAGAGGATGGCGCCGACGGACCAGATGTCCGCGCGATGGTCGACGTCCCGTTCGCCGAAGCCCTGCTCCGGGGCCATGTAGCCAGGCGTTCCGATCAACGCCCCCGTCGCGGTCAACCCGCCGCTCTCCTCCTCGCCCGTCATGAGCTTCACGATCCCGAAGTCGAGAACTTTGACCGAGACCCGGTCGCCCTCGTTGGCCAGAAAGATGTTGTCGGGCTTGAGATCGCGGTGGATGATCCCTTGGGCGTGCGCCTCGCCGACGGCGGAGACGACCGGGAGCAGGACATCGGCGGCATCCTCGAGCGATAGCGTGCGCTCGCGCGCGAGCCTGTCTCCGAACGTGCACCCACGCAATAGCTCCGTGACCATCACCGGCGTCCCGTCGCCGAGCTCGAACACGTCGAAGACATCGACGACGTTCGGATGGGAGACGGAGCTCGCCGCCCGCGCTTCGCGCAGCAGCCGCTTGCGCATCTCCGGCCGGGCGTTCAGCGTGGGCAAGAGCAGCTTCACGGCCACCGGTCGCTCGGTGAGCAGGTGCACCGCCTCCCAGACCTGGCTCATTCCGCCTTCGCCGAGCAGCTGCGCGATCCGGTATCGGTTCGCGAGCACGAAGTCGGGGGCGATCTCGGCCCGCGTCGTCGCTCCGGGCGTGGCGCCGGCCGGCCCACTCCGCCCGACGCCGCTTCGCCGCCGCACGGCGCGCTCGACGACTTCCAGCAAGTCACGCGCCGCGATCGGCTTGGTCACGTACTTGAACGCCCCGTGCTCCACCGCCAGCATCGCGGTCTCGAGCCCGGGGGCGCCGGTCATCAGGATGACCGGGACGTCGAGCCCGCGCTGCCGGAGCAGCTTCAAGAGGTCGACGCCGTTCAGGCTCGGCATTTCGATGTCGCTGATCACGACGTCGAACGTGGCCGTCGCGAGCACCGTCGCCGCCGACGCCCCATCCGCGCACGCCGTGACGGCGTAGCCCGCCCCCCGAAGGTGACGAGCGGTCGCGCGCAGGAGCGCCGGCTCGTCGTCGACCAGCAGGACCGAACTCTGCTCGAACCGCCGATCGTCGAGCGCCACGGCCTCGTCCTGGTCTGGCGCGCCGCTCATCGTTTGCCCTCGTCGGGGACCCGCCATTCACTCGCCATCACCCCGGCCACCTTGTCGAGCAGCGACGCGGGGTGAGCGGCTTCTCGAGCAGCGCGACGCCAGCACCGAGGAGGCCATGAAGGACGAACGTGCGCGGCGCATACCCGGACATGAAGAGCACCCGCCCCTTTCTTGGTATTCAACACGCATTAGTGGACCATCTTGGATTCGAGCGCAACGAGGGTTCGTCGCTTTTTGCGAACGCCGGCGTGCTCGCCGTGCGGCAAAAAGCCTCTGCAACCATTTCGCCCATGGCATACGGATGCGCATGCGCGAGCGACGCTGGATGTGGGGCCGAAGGAGACATCTCGCTACGTAAAGCGAGCAATTATGAGTGTAGTGTCAATGGGATGTCGCCCGCGAAGAAGCGCGCGACCCTGCCCGTCGCACGCGCATTCGCGCGCCCGACCGGCCCATGAGCCCGCTTCCGTGCTTCGCTATGATCTGGCCCTTCGGTATCTTTTTTCTCAAGTTGAGAAGTCCCGGCCAACCATTCCCGATAACAATTTGTTCGCCGCGCCTTGCGTGCGGCGGGGTTTCGGAAGATGGTGAATTTTGCATGAAGCTAGGGGGGCCGAGGCAGGCAAGGGGAGGCACGTCTGGTGCTGTTCGGGGCACGCAGGCTCGCGCTGTCGGTCCAGTACACGCGCCGCGTGATTCGCAGGCACCCTCGGACGATCCGCCAAGTCACGACAGGCTGACCACGCGGCCTGCGCACAACCCGCCCGAGGGCGCGGCGCTCGTGCGCGCGTTCGAAGGGCACGCGGGGCCGGTGCTGTCGCTCGCCGTCAGCGCCGACGGCCGGCACATGCTCTCGGGCTCCCAGGATGGAACGCTCAAGGTATGGCTGGCCGAGAAGCAAGACGCGATCGCCACGCTCGGCGCATGCGGCGTGCGCTCTGTCGCTCTCAGCGGCGATGGCCGCCTTGCGCTCTCGGGATCGGACGATCGGTCGCTCAAGCTCTGGGACGTCCGTGAAGGGCGACTCCTTGGCACCATGGTCGGTCACGAGGACTGGATCACGAGCGTGGCGTTCAGCGCCGACGGCAGAGTCGCTGCATCGGTATCGTACGACGGAGCGATCAAGCTCTGGGACGTGGCCACACGCTCGCTCCGCCGAAACTTCGATGGGCAGGGCGACTGGCTCCTCTCGGTGGCGTTCAGCCCCGATGGCCGCACGGTGCTCTACGGATCGAACGACGGCATTCTGACTCTGCGCGACGTCGAAACCGGTGCAGTGCTCGTGCGGTTCGCGGCGCACCGCGACGCCATCTACTCGGTGGCGTTCTTCGGCACGGGCGGTTGGGCCGCCGTCTCCGCATCCGCCGACGGCAGTGTGAAGCAGTGGAACCTTGCCAGGGGGTGGCTCGTGCGCAAGCTCGATGGGCACACCCACTGGGTTCGCAGCGTCGCGGTCCGGGGCGGTCTCGCTCTCTCCGGCTCGTACGACAAGACGATCAAGTTGTGGGACCTCGAGTCCGGGACGCTCAAGCAGACGTTCGGGGGGTGCACGGATTGGGTGATGTCGGTCGTCCTGGGCCTCGATGGACGGACCGCGGCAGGTGGCTGTTACGACGGGAGCATCAAGCTCTGGCGCGTGTCGCCCTGAGAGAACTCGCGTCCGGCCGACGATAGTCAGCCGACCGCGTCGCAGCCGTTTGCGACAGCAGGAACGGTGCTGGCAGCGTCGTTGGGTGTCCGGCCGGTTGTCGGCGCATCGCGCCACTGTACGTTGCCGGCGTTCATTCGCTCCCGACGTCAATCGTTATTTCGTTGTCCAAAGCGACCTCTTCCCAACATGGCGCGGTGCGACGTGTTACTGACAGGCTGGGAGGGCGATGATGAAGGCGCTGCTGGTGGGAGTCTCGACCGGATCGCTGACCGTCGTCGCCAAGGTTCTTGAGGCGCGGGGCCACGAGCGAGTCGTGATGGAGGACGGCGCCCGCGCGCTCGATGTCTTGCGCCGCGAGTCGCCCGCGCTCGTCGTCGTCGAGGAACCGCTCGCGGACATGACGGGGCAGGAGTTCTGTCGGCTCGCGCGAGCCTGTGCGAAAGGGGCTGACGCCGTCATCCTCGTCATCACGGCGCGCGAGGACGAGCTTCCGGCCGTCCTCGATGCGGGCGCCACGGATCTCTACACGACGTCGCTCGGACCAGCGGCGCTGGAGAGCCGCGTGCTGATCGCCGAGCGCCTCGTCGCCGAACACGCTCGGCTCAGGGACCGCGAGCTCCGTTTTCGCCGACTCTTCGAGTCGGGAATCACGGGCGTCACTATTTCGGACTTCGACGGCAACTTCAAAGAGGCCAACGCCGCTTTTCTCGGGATGCTCGGCTACACGCACGACGACATGGTCGAGGGCAAGCTGAACTGGGAAAGCATCACGCCGCCCGATCGACTGGTCCCCGACATCGAGGCGCGCGCCCAGCTCCGCGCCACGGGCTTCCTGCCGCTCCGAGAACGAGCGTACGTCCACAAGGACGGGCGGCACATCGCCGCCCTCGTGGGCTCGGCCGCGCTCGAAGGCACGACCGAGTGCATCAGCTACGTCACGGATATTTCGGCAAGGAAGCTGGAAGAGGAGGCTCTGCGCGCGTCCGAGGAGCGCTACCGCACCCTGTTCGAACAATCCCCGTTCCCCAAGTTTCTCTACGACTACGAGACGCTGCGATTTCTCGCTGTAAACGAGACCGCGATCCATCACTACGGCTACACACGGACCGAATTTCTGCGGATGACTTTCGCCGACATTCTGCCCAGAGAAGACGGATCGGCCTTTCTCGCGAGCCTCTCCGTCGGCGCCGGTGCATGCGGCAAAGGATCGTGGCGACACGTGACAAGAGAGGGGGGCGTCATCGACGTGGAGGTCACGGTCCAGAAGTTCGTGCTCGACGGGAGGCCGTGTGGGCTCGCGACCGCGCTCGATGTGACCGAGCGCAACCGAATGGAGGCGCAGCTCCGTCAGGCGCAGAAGATGGACGCTGTCGGGAATCTCGCCGGCGGCGTCGCGCACGACTTCAACAATCTCTTGTCCGTCATCATCAGCTACAGCGAGATGCTGGCCGCGCCGCTGAAGGCCGGCGATCCGATGCGCGACGACCTGGAGCAGATTGCCGGCGCCGGCAATCGCGCGGCGGAGCTCACGAGGCAGCTTCTTGCCTTCAGCCGCCAGCAAATTCTGCAGCCGAAGATCCTCGACGTGAACTCCGTCATCGAAGGCATCGCGAAGATGCTCCGGCGCCTGGTGGGCGAGGACGTGGAGCTGACAGTCGTCAGCGGTTCGAACCTCGGGACCGTGAGCGCCGATCCCGGCCAGGTCGAACAGGTCCTGATGAACCTCGTCGTGAATGCTCGTGACGCCATGCCGACGGGCGGGCAGCTGACCATCGAGACCGCGAGCGTCGAGCTCGATGCCGCCTACGCCGCGGTTCACGACGGCGTCAAGCCGGGGACATACGTGATGCTCGCCGTCACCGACACCGGCGCGGGCATGAGCGCCGCCACGCGCGAGCGGATCTTCGAGCCTTTCTTCACGACCAAGGAGAAGGGAAAGGGCACCGGCCTCGGCCTCTCCACGGTGTTCGGCATCGTGCGGCAGAGCGGCGCGAATATCTGGGTCTACAGCGAGCCAGACGTCGGGACGACCATCAAGGTGTACTTTCCCCAGGTCACGGCGGCCTGCGCCACCGCTCTCGATACGACGGCCCAGACGCCGACGAAGCGGGGGACCGAGACGATCCTGTTGGTCGAGGACGAAGAGCCCGTCCGCGCCCTCATGCGCACCATCCTCGAGCGGCACGGGTACCACGTCCTCGAAGCACAGAGCGGCGGGGACGCGCTCCTCATTTGCGAGCAGTACCGGGCGACGATTCACGTTCTGCTCACGGACGTCATCATGCCCCGCATGAGCGGCAGGCAGCTCGCCGAGCGCCTCGCCGCGCTCCGGCCCGAGATGAAGGTGCTGTACATGTCCGGGTACACGGACGACGCGATCGTCCGTCACGGTGTCCTCGATTCGAACATCGCGTTTCTTCAGAAGCCGATCACCCCCGTGAACCTCACACGGAAGCTGCGCGAAGTGATCTCGCACCGAGACGTGGCCGTCGGCGTTCACTGAGCCACGGCTGAAGCAGCTTGCCAGAAGCCGCTGGCCGGGCGATGCGCCCCGGGGAAATGAGCCGACGACTTCCAGCCGCGCCGTGGGCCTATCTGCTCGTGACCGGATGCACCCTGGCCGGATCGAGATTGGTCCACGCCCGCCCGCCGGACGCGAACGCGTCTGGCCCGACCTCCGCCGCCGAGGCGGCTCCCACACCGGGCGCGCCCGCGGCACCGGCGCCCGCTGCGCTTGCCACCCAGGCACCTGCCGCGCCCGCCGGGCCGAAGCCTCTGGACGTGCGCGAGCCTCCCTTCGACGGGGAGGACTTCTCCTGGCTCAATGGCTCCAATCGGCAGCCCGAATCGCTTCTCAAGCTGGGCCCGGTGGTGCTCTCGCTTTATGTGGACGCGTTCTACGCCTGGCAATTCAGTCAGCCGATCGATCACACGATCTTTCCGACGACGACGGCACCGCGACACAACGAGTTCGGTTTCAACCTCGCGTCGATTGGCATCGAGCTGCCTCCGAATGCCATCGATTCGCCCAGCGGCGGACCCGTCGGACAGTTCAGCATCCAATACGGCGCCATCACGGAGGCGGTGGGCGGACAGGATACGACGGTCAATCGAGGGTTTTATCTGTCGACGACCGCGCTGCAGGCAATTCGCACGGCGTCCGCCGGTTGGCACTTTCACTTTCTGCACGGCATGAACGTCGAGTTCGGCATCTTCCCCTCGTACGTCGCGCTCGAGAGCTATCTGCCGCAAGAAAACTGGAACTACACGCACCCATTCGTCTCCGACTTCACGCCTTACTATTTCTACGGCGGTCGCGCGCAGACCTACCTCACCGACCGACTGAAGCTCGAGCTCTGGGTCGTCAACGGCTGGCAGACGTACGGCCAGTGGCAAGAAACCAAGTCGGGGGGCTACATCCTCAACTGGCGGCCGACCGAGCGCTTCATCGTCGCCAACGTCCTCTACGTCGGACAGACGTCGCCCGTCGATCCCGGCGCCATTCGCTACTACACCGACAACTACGCCCAGCTGCAGTACTTCAAGAGTCCCCAAGGATTCGTCACGAGTTCAGGGATCTGCCTCGTCGCCGACGTGGGCTACCAGGCGCGCACGCTCGCCCCTGGTGGTCCCATGGGCGGCGCATCGATCACGCATCGCACCGAGGTTCGCGGGGGCTGGGCCGTCACGGTGCGCGGAGACGTCTACTACGACAAGACCCGGGCGGTGACGCCGCAGCTGCCCGTAAGCGCCCCTTACAACATGCCCGAGTACGTCATGCCCGACGCGAACAGCCCCTTTCTCGGCGGCGGGTTCACGGGCACGCTCGACTATCTCCCGAGCCCGTGGCTCCTGTGGCGGCTCGAGTACGCCCACCGGTTCGCGAACGTCCCGTTCTTCAGCGGCCATGGCGGAATCACGGGCAATGGGCCCGACGGAACCGTCAACACCGCACCGAACGCACCACCGTTCACCCCCGATCTGGTCAAGACCGACGATCGGATCGTCGGCAACGTCACGCTTCGACTGTGACGACGCGCCGCGCACTGAGGCTCCTCGGCACCGGGCATCGCGCCCGTGTCACACGACTTGCAGGGTCGGGCGAGCGATGAAGCCCCATCGGATTCGCTCGGACGCGTTCGTGTTCTTCGGCGCCACCGGAGACCTCGCGTATAAGCAAGTCTTCCCTGCTCTGCAGGCCCTGATTCGACGGGGCGGTCTCGACATACCGATCATCGGGGTCGCCAAGGGTACGGGTGGCCTCGAGGAACTCGTCGCGCGCGCCCGGAAGAGCCTGGAAGAGCACGACGGACTCGACGAGGCGGCCTTCGCCAAGCTCCGGTCGAGGCTCCGCTACGTCAACGGCGACTACGCCGACGCGGGCACCTTTGCCGAGCTGCGCAAGTCGCTCGGCGCCGCGAGGAGACCGCTTCACTACCTGGCCATTCCGCCCACCATGTTCGCAACCGTCGCGAAAGGGCTCGCCGAGGCCGGGTGCAGCGACCAGGCCCGTATCCTCCTCGAGAAGCCGTTTGGCCGCGACCTCGCGTCGGCGCGCGCTCTCAACCGCACGCTGGCGGCCCACTTTGCCGAAGGTGACATCTTCCGGATCGACCATTTTCTCGGCAAGGAGCCCGTCCAGAACCTGATCTACTTTCGTGCTGCGAATCCGCGCGTCGAAGCGAGCTTCCGCGGCACGTATATCGACAGCGTTCAGATCACGATGGCCGAGAAGTTCGGCGTCGAGGGACGCGGCAAGTTCTACGAGGAAGTGGGGGCGATCCGCGACGTCGTGCAAAACCATATGCTCGAGGTCATGGCCTGCCTCGCCATGGAGTCTCCCGTCGGCGACGATCACGAAGCCTGGCGCGACAAGCGCAGCGAACTGCTAAAGAGCGTTCGAACGCTCGACGCGGCCGACGTCGTGCGCGGTCAGTTCGACGGATATCGGAAGGAAGCGGGCGTCGCTCCCGGCTCGACGGTCGAGACGTTCGCCGCCGTCCGTCTTCACATCGACAACGAGCGATGGGACGGGACCCCTTTCTATGTCCGCGTCGGCAAAGCACTCCCGACGACGGCCACGGAAATCTTGGTTCGGTTCAAGCGGACGCAGGTCCCGGTGCTGGACGAGTCGACCCTCGCGCCCGCCAATACGTACCGGTTTCGGATCAGTCCCGACATCGACATCGCGTTCGGCACCAACGTGAAGAAGGCGGGGCCTGCGATGGTCGGGCAAAGCGTCGAGCTCGTCGCGCACCACCAAGCCGGAGACGACATGCACCCGTACGAGCGTTTGCTCGGCGACGCCTTGGTGGGCGACCGGACGCTCTTCGCGCGCCAAGACGCCGTCGAGGAGTCCTGGCGCATCGTGGACCCGATTCTCGGGGACGCAACACCGCTATGTGGCTATGCCCCCCAGACGTGGGGGCCCGCCGAAGCGAGTCAGCTCCTCGTTCCGGAAGGCGGCGGCTGGCACGACCCGATGTAGTGCGCGACGCGGCAAGTCAAAACGTGCCAAGCGCCAGCATTCCGTAGCCGGATCCAAACGACGACGGCAGGACCCGGAGCACGGGCTTGGGCGGCGCCGCGGCGGTGGTCGAATGGGTCACGATGCGCTCCTCGGGGTGGAGAAACGCGCCGACGATCGTGATCGCCCCGAGCGCCTGACCGATGCCATCGGCCACGATGAGCACCATATACGCCGTCTCCAAGGGGCAGGACGGCCCCGTCGCCCCGCCACATCCCGGGCGATCGGAGAGCGCCATCCACGGCCCGACAATAGGGACGAACATCTTGTGGTCGGCCGAGCGAGGGCTCTCGGAGGCCACGATCGCCGCCGCCCCGTACGTGACGCCGAGCGTGACGATGCCGGACGACAGCTCGCCGATGCTTGGCCCCCCGCCCTCGTGCACCGTCTCCGTCCGCGTTTGCACGGGTGCGGCTTCCACCGGCGCGGCCGGAGGGCTCTCTTGGGCGCGGCCGGCGCGCGTCCATGTGGCGGACACCGCGAACACGGTAACGACGGTCTTCATCCAGGTTTGGCGATGCATGGCCACGCCTGAAGCATCGTACGTACCATCGCGTTGCCCACTCCCCATCGTCCCCCATGGCGGAGTGAGAACAAGTGAGTCGGATGGATCGAACCGACCTTGCCGATCGAATCGGTAAGTCGCTGCCCCGCGACACTCATTCGTCTTGGCAAAAGGTCGATCGGGCGCCCTCCGACGGGGGAATTGCAAATTGCCAAGTCGGTCCGCGTAGCGGGCGCGAGTGTTGAAAATGGTGCGACAACTGCAAAGCCATGCACGGACCCGATGGACCGTCAACGCTCGTGCTTTCGTTGCCTCGCCGTGGCGCTCCTGCTCGGTAGCGCCTGCTCCGAGGCCAGCCCCCTTCCTCCCTATCTCGTCGGCGGGAGCGCACCGCCAGAGCGGGCGTCCCTCACGGGCGGCTCGGTCGAGGCAGCCGACTCGGGGGAGTCCGTCACGGGCGCCGCGAGCACTACCAGCCCGACCTCCACCGCAACCACGACCACGGCGGGCACCGGCCCCACGGGCTTCGGCACCGACGGCACGGGCACCAGCGCGGGGACGGGCACTCTCACGGGCGTAACCGGCTCGGCCGGCCTCGGCACTGCGGGCACCGGCACGGGCACGAGCGCGGGGACTGGGACCGCAACGACGACCGCCGTTCCCGGTGGCCTCGGCACGGGGGGGACGGGAACGAGCGCGCACTGAGTCGTCTACACTCCGAGGGACCATGACGGCACCCTCCGAGGAAGCAGCAGCGAACGTCGCGGCATACTGGCGGCTCATCGACGCGTTCAACCGCAGCGACCTCGAGGCGGTCGGCGCGGTGCTCGATCCGGGCATCGTCTACACCATCCCGGGGCGCAGCCCCATCGCGTGCCACACGCAGGGGATCCCCGCTCACCTCGACGCCCTTCGCCGGGTGCGCGAGCGAAGCGGCAACACCCTCAAGCTCGAACCGCTGGCCGTCTCCGGCGCGGGCGACCGGGTCTTCGTGTACGGGCGAATTTCGGCGAGCCGCGAGGGCAAGCGCCTCGACGGCGACCACTACGTCGTCTTCCGCTTCTCGGGGGGTCGTATCGTCGAGGGCATCACCCTACCCGTAGACCTCTACGCGTTCGACGACTTCTGGGCGTAACAATCCCTCGCGTATCGTATATTCGCTGAGAAACGCTCGGAGACCCAGAGGCGATGTCGTACAAATCTTGTGTGCTGCCAGGCCTTATCGCGATCCGCTGGGGAGAGATCCCCGAGCCCGCCGATGTCGCGGCGTACGCCGCCGAGATCGTGCGAGCGCGTCAGCGCGAGACGGAGCCGATCGTGGCCCTCTTCGTCATGCCACCCGATAGCGGCGCGCCCCCCGAAGATTTTCGCAAGGTGCAGGCCGCCCAGCTGCCGACGATCATGGCGAACCTCGAATTCGCCGTCGCCGTGTTCGAAGGGACCGGCTTCCGGGCGAGCCTCAAACGAAGCGCCCTCGTCGGCATCTTGCTTCTGTCGCCCAAGCGGTACCCGATCTACGTCCGCTCCAGCGTCGAGGACGCGCTCCTTCGCGACCCGCCCAAGCCGATCCGCTTCAACGGCTACAAGGCGATCCAGGAGTTGCGGAGCAACGGCATCGTCGGCCCCGCGCCCGCGTCATTCGCCCCGCCCCCCCCGTGAGCCGAAGAACTGCGCGAGCGCTTCCACCCTGCGCTCGAGTGTCGGAGGCACCTCGGTAGGATCGACGATGGCGTCGAGGACCACGGGGCCGTCGGCGCGCAGGGCGTCGCGGATGGCACCCCGGAACTCGGCGGGCGTCTCGGCGCGCATGCCCGTTGCGCCGAGCGCCGTCGCCCACATGGCGCAGTCGATGGGCGTGCGGAAGAGCGCGACGCCGAGGTCCTTGCCCTTCATCAGCTGATCGCCATGATGGACCATCCCGTGGCCGCCGTTGTTGAGCACCACCCACACGATGGGCAGACGCTCTTCGACGGCGGTGTGCACCTCGGCGCCGAGCATGGCGAACGCCGCGTCGCCCACGAGCGCGACCGCGCGCTGCAGGCGAGTGCCCGACCGTTCGCCCCCGCTCTCGCGCGCGGCGATCACGGCGCCGATGACGCCCGCGACCGCGCTGCCCATGCACGCGAGGCCCAGGTCGATGAAATACGTGTCGGGCCGGCGCGCCTCGAAGAAGTGCGTCGCCCAGACGATGGCGCTGCCGTTGTCGACGAAGAGCATCGTCTCATCGTCCATCGCGTCGCGCAGCTCTTTGATGACGGCCTCGGAGCCGAGGGGCTCGTGCTCGTACGAATTGGGCGCCCCGACCGGCGGCGGCGCGTTCGAGAGGCCCTTCCAGGGGACGCCCTCGCGTGAATGGACGCCGAGCGATCGGATCTCGGCGAGCAGCTCCGTGAGCGTGGCCCGCGCGTCGCCGACGAGGGCCACGTCGACCGGGTAGTTCTTGCCGATCGACTCGCCCTCGATGTCGATCTGGATGCGGGCCGTCTCCGGGTGCATGTCGATGGTCCACGCGTTGGTCACGAACTCGTTGAGGCTCGAGCCGACGATGACGAGGGCATCGGGCGTCCCCGACGCAAGCAGCCGCTCGACCTGCCCCTGTCCGCCGAACCCGAGCACCCCGAGCGCCAGCGGATCGTCCTCGGGGAACACGCCTTTGCCTTTGGGCGACGTCGCCACCGGGGCGCCGAGCGTGTGGGCGAAGTCGAAGAGCGCTTCGTACGCGTTCGACCGCGCGACGCCGTAGCCGGCGAGCACGCACGGCCGCTTGGCCGACGCGAGGAGCTTCGCGGCAGCGGCGATCGCGTCGCGGTCGATCGAGACCGCCGCGACCGGGCGATACACGCGCGGCTCGAGCGGCTCGTAGCGCACGGGGCGCGAGAGGATGTCGGCGGGCATGCTGAGGTGCACGGGCCCGTGGCGCCCCGAGAGCGCGCTGCGGATGGCCATGCGAACGATGTCCGGCGTGCGGCTGACGTCCGGCAGCATCGCCGAAAGCTTGGTGACGGGCCGGAAGAGATCCACGACGTCGATCCCGTGCACGGAGCTCTCCTGTATCGCCCCCTTGCCGAAGACGAACCGCGCGACCTGCCCCGTCAAGAGCAGCACGGGGAGCGAATCGGTGAAGGCGCTCGCGATCCCCGTCAGCGCGTTGGTGGCTCCCGGGCCGCTCGTCGCGCAGCACACGGCGAGGCCGCGCGTCACCCGCGCCGACGCCGCGGCCATGAACGCGGCGCCCAGCTCGTGCTTCGCGAGCACGAGGCGGATCGTGCCGCGCTCCTGCATCGCCTCGAAGAGCGCCGTGAGCGGTCCCCCCGGCACGCCGAAGACGGACCGCACCCCTTCGGCCTCGAGGATGTCGAGGATCGCGTGAGCCGCCGTCGTCTCGATCGCGGCCGCGCTCCCCCGCCGTCGTGCACCCGTAGCCAGCCCCACTTCGGGGGCCACGCTGCGAGGACGCGCTTGCGTGGCCGGCGAACCGGGAACCGCCGCCGCGACAGGGATCGTCTGAGAGTGTTTGTGCTTACCCAAGTCGTCCGAGTCGCCCGGCTTGGGCCGCGCAGTTTTCATGGACATCCACTGTGCAAGTTACGGGATCTTTCCGCATTACGCACTGCTTCGCGGTGCCGGTCTCGGTAGAGGCGAAGGAGAATCTCGGCGGAAGTACGACACCACCGCCCGGAGCCCGCGCGGACGAGACCGGTTACGGCGGGGGTGCTCTCTCATGTGCTCGTCCACGGCTCTCGTCGGAAGACGCACGAATCATCGAGCAAGACGCGCCCCTCCAACACGACGGTGCACGGCGCTCGCAAGATGGACGCACGCACTATCGAAGAAGCTGCGCCCCTTCGACAGGGTCGGGCCCGACTCTCGTATGAAAGCGCGCGAGCCATCGAAAGAGCTGCGCCCCTCTGACATGCTCGGGCACGACTCTGGATGAAGGACGCGCGAGCCAACGAAACAGCTTCGCCCCTCGGACACGCCCGTGCACGACTCCCATCGAAGGATCCGGCGCTGAGGCTCGTCCGAGGGCCGCTGACGCCCGGAGGCACGGCTTTGGACCCGATGCGAAGCGAGGCTCTGCGTCGGGCCACGATCGGAGCGCCATTTGGGCCAGCCGCTGCGTGAAAGCTTGGCTCGGGTAAGCTCGAGGGATTGGCTTCCGAAGCTCGACAGGTTCGCCCTCTCGCTGGGCGCCTCGTCTTTCGACGCGAGGGACGCGGTGCCGAGCGCGAGCGCCCAGCGCCTCGAGGGCAAGACGGCGTGCAACTCCGTCGAAGACACGGGCATCGCGCGCGACGTGATGGCGATGGTGCACAGACTCTTTTGCCATCATGAAGGAAACGCCCGCAAGACGCAGTAGCCAGGCATGACGTGCACGCGACGCATGCAACTCCCGGCTGCGCCTCTCGCCCTGGGCTGCGGGACCAGCGGCGGATCGAACTACAGCCTGCACGTCGGGGTGTTGGGCAAGTGGGCCGAGCCGCCGTAGGCAGCCTTCTCGACGTCGGTGCGGGACCGAGCGCCCCGTTACATCCCGCACGTCGCCGCCGACGAGCAGGTCGTCTGGCACTTGTTGCACCCGTCGCAGAAGTTCGAGCTGACGGGCTGGGGCGAAGTGCTGGTCGTGTCGGTGGAGACGCCCATGCACCAGTTCCAGTAGCTGATCGGGCTGTGATTGTCCGTGAAGACGCAGTCGTCGATGACGAGCTTGGCGGCGGATCCGTCGGCGGTGAGGAAAGCCCCGGCGCCGAACTCGGTCGCGGTGTTGTTCTCGACGAGGTCGCCGCAGAGGGTCAAGTTGACCCCGTCGCCGCCGTCCTTGTAGATGGCGCCGCCGTTGCCGCCGGAGCCCACCTGGTCGCCGTTGCCGTCGTCGCAGCTGCACTCGCTCGAGTCGACGTTGTTGGCTCCGGTCCCCACGGCGCTGTTGCCTTCGAACAGGCTGTTGTAGATGTTGGCCCCCACCCACAGCATCCCGATGGCGCCCGCGTTGCTCGCGCTGTTGTTCTGGAACGTGCTCTGGGCGATGTATGAGAGCGTGCCGGACCCGTCGAGGTACAGGGCGCCTCCGCCGGTGTCGGGCCCCAGCATGGCCGCCTCGTTGCCCGTGAAGACCGAGTCGATGACGCGCAGGCTGCCATCCTGCATGAAGACAGCCCCGCCCTGACCGTCGGTATAACCAGTGGAGCACTGGGCGTTGGGCTGGGTGGTGCACGCGGCGATCTGCTTCGTGCCGCTCGCCTTGCCGTTGCTCAGCTGGATGTGCTGCAGCGTCAGAGTGTCCTGGCTGGTGCGCCAGGTGGCGTGCGACCACGAGATGATCCGGACCGACTTGCCTCCGTCGAGGGTGATCTTGCTACCGCCGTCGATGACGATGTGCACGGGCGACCCGCTGGTCGAAATCGGCGGTGTGAGCGTCGACGTGACGGAGATGGTCACCGGGTCGGGCCCGCAGTTGAATGTGATGACCCCGCCCGCGCTCACCGCGGTGGAGAGAGCCTGGAAGGTGCAGCTCGCCGAGGTGCCCATGCCCACCACCGTGGTGGGGCTGCTGGTGTCGACCGGCTGCGCCTCGGCCGGCAGCGTGAGTGTGGTGCAAGAGCCGCTCGGATTTCCGGCGACCGGAAACCCGCCATCCCCGGACGTCCCGCTGGAAGCCCCCGCCTGGCCGGAGTCGCCGCCCGAGCTCGAGCTCTCGCTCGCCGGACCGGAGCTCGTCCCGCTGGACCCGGCGCCGCTGGACGTCCCATTGGCGCCGCTGGACCCTGATGCCCCGTTGCCGCCGGGGCCGGAGCTCGAGCTCGAGCCGCCGTCGCCCTGGCCCGACGCGTTGCTCCCGTGGGAAGTGGAGCTGCCGCAGCCGATCCCGAGGGCGACGGCGAAGGACACCGAAAGCATGGCTCGTCGTGCGTGCATCGTCGTTCCCCCTCGGGCAGGAGCCTCCATGAGGCACTCGTTGATCCGAAAAGCGTACCACGCGGCCCCTAATCCGCCGAGATGGTCCAGAGGCCAGCGTTGACCCTTGTGGAGAGTGCGCTCCGGTTACAGACCTCGAGAAGGACGGAGGCGCCGGCAGGGACGCGGTGCTCGGCATCATCGGTAAACGCGAGAAGCGTACCGTCGCCGGAGACTCGAACGAGGGCAGATACCTCGAACCTCGTGACCTGCATCAGGGCCGGGCTGCTTCCCGTGGCAGCGACGTAGAGCCTGGTTTCCGTCTCGAAGGGTCCGAGTTGAACGAGCCCAGACTCGCCCGGCTCCAGCGCGCACGAATCCGCGTCCACCTGCATTGGCCGGATAGTAACAGGGACACGCCCCGCACGGCGTCGGTGACGATTCTCCCTTAGTGGTCCGCTCGAAACGTGACGCGAAGAATGCACGTTTTGGTCGTGTTGAGGGCGAAGAGGCGGTAGGTGCCCGGGTCGG
>Ga0302325_10004496_pt1 | contig 32216 bp, 25 predicted proteins | sample Palsa_T0_2_FD_201948 | JGI IMG/M metagenome (GOLD analysis project Ga0302325, IMG submission 201948) | Peat permafrost microbial communities from Stordalen Mire near Abisko, Sweden - Palsa_T0_2 | ecosystem: Environmental > Terrestrial > Soil > Palsa > Peat permafrost | place: Sweden: Abisko... | reverse complement strand
CATCAAGGTGGAAAAATCCGAAGCTGCGAAGATCGCTTACGAGCGCGAGAACCAAATCTGGACCATCGACGAAAAGCAAAATATCACCACCCAGAAACTCTCGGATATCAATAAAGCTCTCACCGACGCGCAAACCGATTTGGTCCAAAAACAAGCCCTCTACCAGATTGCAAAGGGGGGCGATGTTGATCAGCTGCCCGACATTCGTAACAACGCATATTTGAGCGAATTGCTCAAACGTCAGTCCGATCTGGGCGAACAATACGTGGACGCTTCGGCTCAATTCGGCCCGAATTATCCAAAGGTACAGCGCATCACTCGCGAGAAGAAGGAAGTGGACGATGCGATTGCGCGTGCCAAGCAGAACGTAGAGGCGTCCATCGAGACAGACTACAAAACATCCAAGGAGCGAGTCGGGCTCCTTTCCGCCGCGCTCGAGGCGCAAAAGGGTGACGCCAACGATATGTCCGAGAAGTTGGTTCAATATCACATTCTCGAGCACGACGCGGAATCCAACAAGCAGCTCTATGACGGGCTCGAGCAGAAATTAAAAGAGGCTGGCATCACTGCCGGCTTGCGTTCGAGCAACATTCGCATCGTGGACCCGGCTCTCGTACCGTCGTACCCCGCACGGCCGCAAAAGGCGAAGAATATTCTGCTAGCCTTTCTTATCGGTCTTGTTGGCGGAGTAGGTCTGGCGTTTCTCCGCGAATATCTCGATAACACGGTTAAATCGCCTGATGACGTCGAGCGTCTCGCCGGATTGCCTTCTCTTGCGGTCGTTCCATCTCTTCCGAATCTTCTCGGCGTATCACACTCTAGGAAACTGCTGACTGATGGCCAGGGCGACGAACAGGAGTCTCGCGTCGAAATCGTCTCGTTCATAAAACCGAAATCGCAAGTATCCGAAGCCTTCCGCGCGCTGAGGACTTCGTTGTTGCTTTCCCAGGCCGATCACCCGCCTCAGGTTATCTTGGTCACCAGCGCCCTTCCGCGCGAGGGCAAGACCACATCGGCCCTCAATTTGGCCGTGACGCTGGCTCAACTTGGCGACCGAACCCTCATTGTGGATTCCGATCTTCGCAAACCCGGAATCCGCCGGGCCCTCGGTCTCACCGTCGGCCGCGATTTCGGGCTCAGCTCGTATCTCGCAGGCGTATCATCGTTAGACGACGTAGTCATTACCCATCCGCAGATCGAAAACCTTTCGGCGCTGACTACCGGGCCTATTCCACCGAGCCCGGCCGATCTTCTTTCTTCACACCGGATGCGCGACGCAATTACCTATCTCCGGCAGAAGTACAAGTTCATTGTGATCGACTCTCCGCCAATTATGGCTGCTACTGACGCCGTAATCCTCTCGGCGTTGACGGATGGCGTTCTTCTCGTCGTACGCAGCGGTGAGACGCCTAAAGAAGCTTTCACGCGAACGCGCGATCTTCTCCACGCCGTCAAGTGTCGGTTACTCGGTGTGGTCTTGAATGCCGTTGATTCGAGCGCCCCGGATTATTACTATTCTTATCGCTACTATCCTTATGCCTATGGATATGGTTACGGGGAAGACGCCCCCGGCAAAAGATCCAAGTTCCCGGGCGGCGGTTCAGCCCCGACATCATAGGAGGCAATCGTGCGCGCGTTAATCACCGGAGGAGCAGGATTCATCGGATCGCACCTGGCCGAACGTTTACTGGCGCGGGGCGACGAAGTCATCATCCTCGATGACCTTTCGACAGGCAGCGTCGAGAATATCCGGCACCTCAAGAGCCACGAGCGTTTCCAGTGCGTCTTCGATTCCATTCAAAATCGAATGCTTCTTGCCGAACTTGTAGATGAATCTGAAGTCGTGTTTCATCTCGCGGCAGCAGTTGGCGTTCGGCTCATCGTCGAAAGCCCGGTGCGGACCATCGAAACAAACGTCAATGGCACACAATTGGTCCTTGAAGCTGCATGCAGAAAAAAGAAGCTCGTTTTCACCGCGTCCACTTCCGAAGTGTATGGCAAGAGTGAGCGCGTGCCGTTTCACGAAGATGCCGATCTCGTGCTCGGTGCCACATCGATTGGCCGTTGGAGCTACGCCGCTTCAAAAGCGCTCGATGAGTTCCTTTCCGTCGCCTACTGGAAGGAGCGCAAGCAGCCGGTTGTGATCGCGCGGCTATTTAACACAGTCGGGCCGCGTCAGACGGGACGATACGGCATGGTTCTCCCCAACTTCGTACGCCAGGCGCTTGAGGGTTCACCGATTACCGTCTACGGCAGCGGGAAGCAATCGCGTTGTTTCTGCGATGTCTCCGATTCCGTGGAAGCGATTCTCCGGCTCGTCGGAACAAGCGCGGCCATCGGAGAAGTGGTCAACATTGGCAGCAACCACGAAGTCACGATTGAGGGACTTGCTCGCCAAGTAAAAGAGCAGGCGAAAAGTGAATCTCCGATTGAATTAATTCCCTACGACCAAGCCTACGAACCAGGGTTTGAAGACATGCCGCGGCGTGTGCCGGCGCTTGAAAAACTGGAAGGCCTGACTGGTTTTCGCCCGTCTATTCCGCTCACAGCGATTATCGATCGCGTGATTGCGTATCAAACTGCGAAGCGGAACCCGGACGCTGCGCATAAGTTGCAGGCAGGTACGGAGCGGTCGGCTAGCGCGATCGCGATGTGAGTCGCTCTAGTGTCGATCCTTCATGGTCGTTACGCGCTCTGCCGGGAAGGGCGTTTTCGTGGCGGTGTCCGCGAAGCATTCCTAATCCGAATCGGATCCACCTGGGATTCCAATACTTCTGCCCAGGCTGTCGAGCCGTTACCGGTATCCTCCCAGCTTGAATTGAGTCTCCCTCAGAATTTAGTTTCTCCGGTATTCTGGGCTAGGCATCAGACAATCCAAACGGATGACTTGGGACGGTCGTGACATGAATGAAGGCGTGTCCAGAAACAGGGTGTCGGTGGTAATCCCTGTTTTCAACGAGAAGGCGACGATCGCCGAATTGATTCGACGTGTACAAGACGTAGATATTGACAAGGAAATCGTGATCGTTGATGACAATTCTACGGACGGTACGCGCGACGTCCTGCAGCAAATCATCAGCTCTACCGAAGGTCAGCTCGTAGGCGCGGGGAAATTCACGGGCGGATCTGCTTCCATGGTCCGCGGCGATGTTTCGGGCGTCTCGGATTCTCCTGGGCAAACGGCGGCAGCACCGCTCTGTTCCGGAAACCTGCGCGTTTTTTTTCAGGACCGCAATCGTGGAAAGGGCGCGGCGGTGCGTCGAGGCATCCAGGAGGCCCGCGGCGACCTAATCCTGATCCAAGACGCCGATCTCGAGTACGATCCGCGAGACTATGGCGCGCTCCTCGATCCGATCGATCGCGGAATGGCTGACGTTGTCTATGGCTCGCGATTTCTCGGCGGACCTCACCGCGTGCTTTATTTCTGGCACTTAGTCGGAAATAAAACCCTGACTCTCATTTCCAATATGTTCACCAATCTTGGCCTGACTGATGTTTGGACGTGCTACAAAGTTTTCCGGCGGGAAGTCTTGCAAAGCTTTGAACTTAAAGAAAACCGTTTCGGATTCGAGCCCGAGGTGACCGCTAAGGTGTCTCATGGCAGATGGGTCGTCTTCGAAGTGCCGATTTCTTATAATGGCAGGACATACGCGCAGGGCAAGAAAATCACGTGGCGCGATGCCTTTCGCGCCATCTGGTGCGTGGTTCGCTACGGCGTTTTCAAGTAGATGCTCGGGAGCATATCGAGATGTCCTCAAAGCTAGGGATCGGAATCATCGGGTACGGCTATTGGGGGCCGAATTACGCGCGCGTGTTCAACGAATTGGGCGACTCGAGCGTCACGACGATTTGCGATGCTCAGGCTGAACGGCGGCAACGCGCCTCGTCGCGACTCCCGGGTGTTCATGTTTGCGCCAGCGCCGAAGAGCTCCTAAAAAGACCCGATGTTGACGCTGTAATCATCTCGACTCCAGCCTCGACGCACTTCGAATTGGCACGGCTGGCGTTGGCTTCCGGCCGTCACGTGATCGTCGAAAAGCCGTTGGCGACTCAAATAGATGATTGCAGCGCTTTGCAAGATCTCGCCGGCGAATCTGGACGGGTGTTGATGGTGGCTCACACGTTTCTCTATAACCCGGGCGTCCGCAAGCTGCGCGAATGCGTGACGTCACCCGCTTTCGGGCGATTGTATTACATGCATTCGACGCGCACGAATCTGGGTCCGATTCGCGGGGACGTGAACGCGATCTGGGACCTGGCGCCGCACGACATCTCAATCTTCAATTATCTTGTCGATGAAGAACCGCAATGGGCGAGCGCGGTGGGATCGCATTCCCTCGGAAATACTCGTGAGGATGTTGGCTTTATCACGCTCGGCTATGGCAATGGCGTGATTGCTAACATTCACGTGAGCTGGGCCGATCCTAACAAGGTCCGCCGGGTAGTCGTCGTGGGGAGCCAGCAACGGCTCGTGTTTGACGATCTGAACGACCTCGAGCGCGTTCGTATATTTGAGAAGGGCGTGGCTGTCGGAGAAACCGATGCGGTATCTTTTGGCGATTTCAAATTGCTGATTCGCGACGGCGACATCATCAGCCCGAAAGTGGAATATAGCGAACCGCTCAGAAATCAGGCCACCGATTTCATCGAAGCGATTCGTCACAACCGGAAGCCGGTATCGGACGGCGCGACCGGAGAAGCCGTCGTACGCACCTTGAAGGCGATTGAAGCGTCCATGGCGCAGCGCGGAAAGGCGGTGGAGGTAGCACAATGCTCAACTGCGTCGCGGTAGAGCTCGGACGTGAATGTTCCATTGATCCCGGGGTTATTCTCGGTTATCCGCCGGGACGCCCGGTAGAAAAGTTTCCCGTGCGCATTGGCAATCTGGCGCAAATCCGCTCGGGCAGTGTGATCTACGCGTCGGTCGAGATCGGCGATCACTTTGAGACGGGGCACAACGTCGTCATCCGGGAAGGCAATCGAATCGGGCACGATTGCGCCGTCTGGAACAATTCGACGGTGGATTATGATTGCGTGATCGGCTCGCGCGTGAAAATTCATTGCAACGTCTACGTCTCGCAATTCACGACGATCGAAGATGATGTTTTTCTGGCGCCGGGCGTTTTGTTTGCGAACGATCCCCATCCTCTGTGCACCAAGTGCATGCAAGGCCCGACAATCAAATCGGGCGCAAAAATCGGAATCGGGGTCACGATACTTCCCCACGTCATTATCGGAGAGAATGCGCTTGTCGGCGCGGGAAGCGTCGTTACGCACGACGTTCCTGCACGCGCTGTCGTGGCCGGATCGCCAGCGCGTGTGATTTCAGACGTAGATGCGCTAGGGTGCCCATTTGATATCGTAAAACCGTATGTAAATGGGATTGATGTGCGCCGCCGCCCTGAATGGACAACGGTTCCGGCATTACCTCGGCCGGTGGTGCGGCCCAATCGATCTCTGAAATGAAGACGCTCGCAGCCATCTTTGCTTTTAACGAAGGGGACAAGATTCGGCGCACGATTTCCCGTCACCCGACGGCGCGCCAGTACGACTTGCTCGTAATGGACGACGGCTCAACGGATGGCGCGATAGAATCCGTACCGAAGAATGGCTGGGTGCACCTGCGCAATTCGACGAATCGGGGTATCGGCGCGGCGATGAAGCAGGTATTTGAATACGCGCTCGAGCATAAATACGACGTCCTGGTGATTCAGGCGGGCAACGACAAGGATGATCCGAATGAGCTTTCGCGATTACTCGAGCCGATTATCGCGGGCCGCGCGGATTTCGTTCAAGGTTCGCGGTTTTTGCCGGGCGGCGGTTACGGCAACACACCGGCGTACCGTGTGGTCGCGACTCGATTCGTTCACCCGATGCTGTTTTCGATGTTCGCGAGGAAGCACGTCACGGAAACGACGAATGGTTTTCGGGCTTTTCGCGTTGAAATCCTTCGCGACCCGCGCGTGAACTGGCGCCAGGATTGGCTCGACAAATATGAATTGGAGCCTTATCTCTTGTTCAAAACGATCCGGTTGGGTTACCGGCATTGCGAGGTTCCTGTGACCAAAGTGTATCCGCCCCACCAACAGGGTTATACGAAAATGAAGCCCATAACGGGCTGGTGGAGCATTCTGCGTCCCGTCGTCTATTTGGGATTAGGCGTGAAGAAATGAGCCAGCAAATCAAAATTCCTTTTGTCGACTTGCACGCGCAATACAAGTCGATTGCGTCGGAAGTTAAGGCGGCGATGATGCGGGTCGTGGAGCGCGGAGACTACATTCTTGGTGATGATGTTCGCCTGTTTGAAGAGGAATTCGCAAAATACATCGGAACGAGCGAGGCGGTCTCTGTCGGAAGCGGACTCGATGCGCTCGAGTTTGCGCTGAGAGCGTATGGCGTCGGTCCTGGCGACGAAGTAATTACCGCTGCGAACACGTTCATCGCCACGGTTCTCGCGATCCTCGCGACTGGCGCGCGGCCGGTCCTCGTGGACGCCAACCGCGACACCTATAACATCGATCCGGTCACGATCGACGCGGCGATTACATCGAAAACAAAGGCAATTATGCCGGTGCACCTCTATGGGCAGCCGGCTGACATGCATCCAATCCTCGAAATTGCGCGGAAGCGCGGGCTCATCGTCATCGAGGATGCGGCGCAGGCGCACGGAGCTTGGTATGACGGGCTCCGCGCCGGAGCTTTGGGGCATGCCGCCGGATTCAGTTTTTACCCGGCAAAGAATCTCGGCGCATATGGCGACGGCGGAATGGTTGTGACGAATGATGCCGCGGCCGCCGATAAAATCCGCCGATTTCGCAACTACGGCCAACGAGTGAAATACGAGCATCCGGTGATCGGCACAAATTCGCGTCTGGATACGATTCAGGCCGCTGTTCTCCGCGTCAAGCTTCCGCACCTGGATCGATGGAACGCGGCTCGCGGCGAGCATGCCACTGCGTACAATGCGTTACTGGCGGGAAGTTCGATCGTTCTGCCAACAGCAGCGCGGAAATGCACGCACATCTATCACCTCTACGTGATTCAATTGGATCGCCGCGACGAAGTGCAGAAGGCGCTGACGGCGCGAGGAATCGGCACGGGAATTCATTACCCGATCCCGATCCATCTGCAAGAAGCTTGCGCGAGCCTGGGGTACCGTAAGGGCGATTTCCCTGTCACAGAGAGTGCCGCATCGCGAATTCTTTCGTTGCCGATGTATCCAGAGATGACAACGGAGCAATGCGAGTTCGTCGCGGACGAATTGTTGCAAGCGATTTCGGCATCTCCGAGCACGCAATCCGTTCAGACGCGATGAAATTGGACGGAAGGCGTGTGGCAGCGTTTCGTGAGCGCCACCTCACGATCGCAGCCGAACCGCAGTGCGCGTTTGTACCGGCGATCCGACGGCAGTTGCCAGCGGCCGCGTCAATTCGAATCAACGTAGCTTGCGGCAGGTTACGCGCAGGACGAACGCGGAGCATTGGTGCTCGGTCTTCGGCATTCGGTGTTTCGGGTTTTCGCATTGGGGGTATTGGGCCCGGATGCTTGCGTCCTGCGCTTCCCTGAATTGCGCAAAAATTAAATGACGCTTGAAAATCCATTCAAACGGATGAGCCGCCTGCAAAAAGCACTCCTGATGCTTTTCTTGATCACGCTTCCTTTGGTGAATCCGTGGGTTCGAGGCGATGGCGTGGGCTATTACGCATACGTTCGCGCCGCGCTGATCGAGGGACACCTCAATTTCGAAGAAGATTGGCTGCACGGGAACACAAGTTTTCTGATGTCGAATGTGGGTCCAGACGGGCGAGTGAATAAGAACCTGTATACGAGGACCGGCCACATCGCGAATTTATGGACGGTTGGTCCGTCGATCCTCTGGGCTCCGTTTCTCGTTGTCACCCATATGGTCGTATTGTGTCTTGACCGGATGGGCGCTCATATTCCGGCCGACGGGTTTTCTGCTCCCTATCTGGTGACAATGGCGCTCGCAACTGCGTTCTATGGCTTTCTGGGCCTCTGGCTTTCATTTTGTCTTGCACGAAAATTTTTTGAAGAACGATGGGCGTTTCTCGCGACCATTGGGGTTTGGTGGGCGAGTTCGCTGCCGGTGTATATGTATTTCAACCCGTCGTGGTCCCACGCGCACTCGGCCTTCGTCGACTCGCTCTTCCTCTGGTATTGGCATCGAACGCGAGGAGCGCGCACGCTCCCGCAATGGATCCTTCTTGGCCTGCTTTCGGGACTTGCAGTGGACGTTTACTATCCGAATGGGTGCTTGTTGTTGATCCCGTTGCTTGAGGCGATCGGCATTTACTGGAAGGAATGGAAGTCAGCCGCACATGGGGGGATGGCAATACCTAAATTGCTCGTCGCGCACCTCCTCTACTTAGCAGTCTTTCTAATTGGACTTTTGCCAACCCTGATAACGCGCTACATCATTTACGGAAACCCTTTCAGCACGGGCTACTCGTCTCCGGGGAATTGGCCTTGGGAATCGCCTGCGCTCGGCAGCGTGCTTTTCTCTTCGGATCACGGCCTCTTGAGCTGGACTCCAATCCTGATTCTTGCGCTGATCGGTCTCGTGCTGTTTCTTCGCGCGGACCGGCCATTTGGTCTTTATCTCATTCTCACGTTCGTGTTTTTCTGGGCGGTGATCGCTCTCCACCCGTCGTGGGACGGACTGTCTTCGTTCGGCAATCGGTTCTTTGTTTCATTGACGCCGCTGTTCGTTCTCGGCCTGGCTGCGTTTTTTGACGGCTTAGCGCGCGCATGGCGCCAGCCGTATGAAGCTGCCTTCGCTTTCAGCGCGACAGCATTACTCATCGCATGGAACCTCGGCCTGATCTTCCAGTGGGGGGTGCATCTTATCCCCGCACGCGGCCCGATCTCCTGGCGTCAAACCACTCACAACCAATTCACAGCCGTGCCGGCGGCGGTTACGAACCAGCTGGAGCGTTACGTTCTACATCGTCACGCTTTGATGAACGACATCGAAAAATCTGACGTCAAGCAACTTGAGAAGACAGGCTCCCCTCCGAACTAAGTGGACGAATGACGACTACCCAGCAGCCCGCAAACCTCGGCCACACGCTCCTCAAAAATATCGCCACGCTGTTTGCCGGACGCGGCTTAGCCACCATACTTTCGGCCTTGGCGGTGATCCTTCTGGCTCGCTACCTCGGGCGCGAACAGCTCGGACGCTACGGCGCCATATATTCATACATCGGCCTGTACGCCTGGCTCGCCACGTTCGGAATCGAACCCATTCTCGGCCGCGAAGCCGCCCAGCATCGCGAGCAGGCGGGCAGCATATTGTTCACGGGCAGCGTGATTTGCCTCGTCTTCGCTTCCGTCACGACTGTGCTTGCATTGCTACTCGCTCCGCACTTCGGTTATGGCGGAGGCATCTGGGCGCTACTGCTTTTCGCGGCTATCGATCGAATGCTTGTCGTCCCGTTTTGCTTGCCCGGCATGGTGTTCCAGGTCGATCTGCGGCAGTGGTACGCGGTCAGCTTTGGACTCATCCGGCAAGTTCTGTGGCTGCTTGCCATCATCATCCTAGCGATAGGAAAGGCATCGCTCTTCTGGGTCATCCTCGCGAGGACGCTATGCGCCATTGTGGAAGCGATCTTGAATTCCGCCGGCGCATGGCACAAGGGTTTGCTGCCTCGCCCGTGGGAATTTCTTCCGAAAGAAGCCAGGAAGTTCCTCATCTACTCGTTCCCACTGGCACTCAGCACGCTGGCCGTCAATGTCTATACTCGAATCGATCAAGTGATGCTGCACAAGATGTCCTCCGACCTGATACTCGGGGGATATGTCGCCGCAGTGAATCTGTCCGAGATCTTCAGCCTCTTTCCGGTCTCCCTCATGGACGCAATTTTCCCTGTCCTCTCGCGGTCCGCGCGAAACGAGGAGGATTTCGAACGCTACTTGCGCTTCAGCTACCGGGCATTGATGGCGCTTGTATTCGGTGTTTGCGCCGTCGCCGTTCCACTTTCAAAGCCGCTCACGCGACTCGTCTTCGGCGCGAAATACGGGGCTTCCGCGCCGATTTTCGCGGCGCTGATCTGGTCCGAGGCCGCGATTTTCTTTGGTGTCGTGCTCAAAATGGGCTTGATCGCGCGGAATTTGCAGCGCTATCTCGCGGTCTCGACGGTTGTGGGAGCCATCATCAACATCGTGCTCAATCTTTTTTGGATTCCGCGGTACGGAGCGCTCGGGGCCACATGGGCGACAAACATCAGCTACGCCGTCGCTTCGATTTTCATTTATTTCATCTTTCGCCCCACGCGCAAATTCGCTTGGCTCGGCCTTCGGATCTCGCTGCCTGCCTTTGCTCTCTCGCTGGTAGTGTCTGGAGTGCTCACACTCTCGCCGCTGCCATTACTGTTGAATCTGGTTCTCGGTATCATGCTGTATGTCACAGGTGCGTTATTGATTGGAGTGATTCGGCGCGATGAGCTTGAGCGCCTATGGCGATTAATGGGATCTTACTTGCCATCGGCCCATTCCGATACGATATGAAGTGTCGGTCGTGAAGTTGTAGTTCGTATTGTAAGAGAGGGCGCGTTCGTCGGAATATGACGCCTAAAGTTTCACTCTATATTCCATGCTTCAACGTCGAGGCGTACATCGCCCCGGTGATTGAGGGAATCCTCGCACAGACGTTTCCCGCTGACGAAATCCTGATCGTTGATGATGGCTCGACCGACCGCACTTTGGAAATCGCGCGGCGCTATCCCGTCACGATCGTGCGTCACGACAAGAATCGCGGATTGGCCGCCGCACGGAACACCGGCCTCCATCGCGCGAAAAACGAATTCGTCGCGGCGCTTGATGCCGATTGCTCCCCGGATCCTGCGTGGCTCGCAACACTCGTGGCAGCGCTTGCGGAACCGAAAATGGCGATGGCGGGGGGAAAACTCATCGAAACGGTGCTCACGTCTGTCGCCGACCGCTGGCGGCAATCGCACATGCCTCAGGACTGGGGCGAGACGCGAATCGTCAGACCGAAATTCACGTTTGGCAGCAACACCATCGCTCGGAAATCTGCTATCGAGGAAGTCGGCTGGTACGATGAGAGGATGCGAACGAACGGAGAGGACGTGGACATTTCGCGCCGGCTGGGCGTGCGCGGCTATGATTGCGTGTACGAACCAAGCGCGATCGTCCGCCATCTGCGGCACGATTCCGTCGCATCGGTAATGCATGCCTATTGGCGTTGGTGGAGATTCGGCGTGAAGGCCTACGCCAACGGCGCCCGCTTGAGTTCCATAGCGGCTACATTTTATCGCGCGCATTTCCGGACGTCATTTTTCCAATGCCTAGGCCAGGACGTTCGCCAGCGAAAGTTTGACTTATTACCGCTCGACGCACTCATGCTGTGTTACATGCCGTACCGCGACCTGCGGCTCTATCTTGAAACGCGCGCGAGCACGCGTTCGTCGCAACTCTCGAGCGAGGCGAAAACGCCTTGAAGATATTAATTACCGGCGGGTGCGGATTCGTAGGCGCTCAGCTTGCCTTTCATTTTCAGCGTCGCGGCGATCGCGTGGTCGTAGCTGACAATTTGGTGCGCCGCGGAAGCGAGCTGAATCTGCCGCATTTTCGCCGGCGCGGAATTGATTTCGTACATGTGGACGTCCGAAACGCCGAGGATCTCGCAAGCCTGCCGAAAGGGATCGATCTGATTTGCGACGCCAGTGCGCAACCTTCCGTCGTCACCGGTTACGCCAATCCAATCTTCGACATCACCAATAACTCGCTCGGCTTGATCCACGTTCTCGAATTCGCGCGCCATCGTGATTGCCCACTGATTTTCTGGAGTTCCAATCGCGTCTACAGCGCCGACAAGACGAATTCTCCGCCGCATCGCGCCGAAGCAACGCGTCTCGTGTGGGACAAGGAAGCGTATCGACGACTCTTCGCCGCAAAACCGCTCGCCGGCTTTGATCCCGATCACGGTTTCTCGGAAGAATTCACTCTCGACGGTTGCGAGCGCAGCATTTACGGCTTGAGTAAACTCATGGCGGATCTCGCGTGCCAAGAATACGCGGGCGCATTTGGCATGAAAACCGTCATCAACCGTTTCGGCGTGATCAGCGGCGAAGGCCAGTTCGGAAAATCCGATCAGGGCTGGGTCACTTGGTGGGCCGTCGCCTTTCATTTCGGCCTGCCGCTCAAATACATCGGCTGGGACGGCAAGCAAGTCCGCGATATTCTTTTTATCGAGGACGTTTGCCACCTCGTGGATTTGCAGATCGAGAATCTCGATCGGATCGCTGGACAGGTATTCAACGTCGGCGGCGGCCCGGCAAATTCCTGTTCTCTTGTGGAGGCGACAAATCTTTTGCGCGAAAAGTTTGGCAGAGATATTCCCATCGGCTACGAGAACGAACCGCGCAAAGCCGATCAATGCATTTATATGACGGACAATCGCAAAGCCGAGAATGTCTTGGGCTGGAAGCCGAAGGTGGGAATTTCGGAAGGCTACGACCGTATCCTCGCGTGGATTCGCGAAAACGAAAAGGATCTCCGTCAGTTATACGCAGCAGCACAACCGCAGAGCGCGGGCGCGAAATGAAAATTCTCGTTACAGGAAGCAGTGGGCTGATCGGGTCGGAAGCCGTCGAACATTTCGACCGCAAGGGCCACAGCGTAATCGGCGTGGACAACAACATGCGCCGGGAGTTCTTTGGCCCGCCCGGCGATACAACGTGGAACCTCTCACGCCTGCGTGCGGCGACGAAACACTTCACTCACCACGAACTCGATATTCGCAATCGAGAAGCGGTATTCAGCCTGTTCCGCGAGCATCGCTTCGATCGAATTATTCACTGCGCCGCCCAGCCCTCGCACGACAAAGCGAGCCAAATCCCTTTAGTGGATTTCGACGTCAACGCAGGCGGCACTCTCAACCTGCTCGAGGCGGCGCGCCAGTCCAGTCCCGAAGCGGTTTTCCTGTTCATGAGCACGAACAAAGTTTACGGTGACGCGCCGAACGAGCTGCCTCTCAAAGAACTTCCGACCCGCTACGACTATTCCGATCAAAAAGACTTTGAGGGTATCGCCGAAGACTTTCGCATCGATCGTTCGCTTCACTCGATCTTTGGCGCTTCAAAGGTTGCCGCCGACGTGATGGCGCAGGAATACGGACGCTACTATGGCCTGCCCGTGGGAATTTTCCGCGGCGGCTGTCTCACAGGACCGAATCACAGCGGCGTCGAGCTACACGGATTCCTTTCGTATCTGGTGCGCGTGGCATTTTCCGGCCAGACGTACAGCGTCTATGGATACAAAGGCAAGCAGGTGCGCGATAACATCCATAGCCACGACGTCATCGCCGCGATGGAAGCCTTTGCCGCGAACCCGCGCCCCGGCGAAGTCTATAACCTCGGCGGCGGCCGCGGAAACAGCGTCTCGGTGCTTGAAGCGATTGCGCGAATCGACGACTTGAGCGGCCGTAAAATAAAGTGGGTGTATAACGATCAGGCACGCAAGGGCGACCACATTTGCTACATCAGCGACTTGCGCAAGCTAAAATCGCATTTCCCGGGCTGGGGAATCACGCGAAACCTCGACGACATTTTAAAGGAAATGGTGGCCCTTGAGCACGGGCTACTTCGCGGCGCCGGCTCCTGTTCGAGTACGAAGCCTTGAGCGGAAGCAGGTGCGAGAGAAGCGGGAGTTGAAATCGTAATGGGGCAGCCCGCAGTTACGGCGCTAATTGACACGTATAACCACGAGCGCTTCATCGAAGAAGCAATCGTCAGCGTGCTCGAACAGGATTTTGCCTCGAGCGATATGGAAATTCTTGTGGTGGACGACGGTTCCACCGATCGCACCCCTGAAATCGTCCAGAAGTTTGCTCCCCATGTCCGCTACCTTCGAAAGGAGAATGGCGGCCAGGCATCCGCATTCAATTTCGGCATCCCGCAAGCTCAGGGAGAAGTAGTCGCGTTTCTTGATGGCGACGATTGGTGGGATCAACTCAAAGTGACTGAAGTAATGACAACATTCGAGAAAAACCCTTGGGCTGGCGTCGTCGGCCACGGAATCATCCAGCATGATTCCTCAACCGGAGCGAGTTCGGCGCTTTCACCTGAATTCCCGGGCTGCTTCGACATCCAGTCTACGAAGGGCGCGCAAACCTTCCGGGACTACATGTGTTTTCTCGGCACCAGCCGTGTTTCCATCCGGAGAAGCGTTCTGGCAAAAGTGATGCCCATGCCTCACGCTCTCGTCGTAGAAGCCGATGAGTTCATGTCGGCCATGTCCATCGCCTATAGCAGCGCCGTATTGCTGCCCGCGTGCCTCACTCATTACCGTCTGCACGATCAAAATCAATATCAATTCAGCGCCAACGATCCCGCACGAATGCGCAGGAAATTGGATTCACTCACCTGCCTCTCGCGAGAATTGATCATGCAATTATCGGCAGCCGGAATCCCGAGGGAATCGATTCACATCATCGTTGATCCCATACTCGTGACAGTTGGACGGATGAAATTGGCGCTCGACGGCGGAATGCCGTGGCAGACTTATTTCATCGAGCAAGATGACTTTCGGCTGCATCATTCGAGCGCACCCTTCGCTTACCGCGTCTACAAACAAATTTCTCTTCTTCTTACCCTGTTTCTGCCGCCGCGGATGTTTTATAAACTCAGGAATATATACTCTGAGAAAAACCTGCGCCGCTATCGCGGCTGGACGGGTGAGCCCTCGCCGGCCGCCGCCATTCAGGAAAGACCCCTTTCGCGAGGAACCGCTGCAGGGAAATAACGATGGCCATTCCCAGGCTAGCCAGTCAAGCTCAAGGCGCGATCTGGCGGTCTTAACGCCGCAATCATGAACGATGGCGTCGAGACAATAGCGAGGCTTGAAGTTTCAGTGGAAGGACGGATGACAAGCGATCGAGTGACGAAATCGATTCGGCAGGACTGGGACGAGCGTGCCCGCAAAAATGCTTTCTATTACATCGCAAGCTGGCGCTCCGACTGGGACCTCGATTCTTTCTTTGAATCCGGTGAGGACGACTATAAGCGTCTCGTCGAGCCGATCCTGAACCAGTTCAACTTTCAAACAGCTGGCAAATCAATGGTTGAGGTGGGATGCGGCGCGGGTCGCATGACGCGAAGTTTCGCCCAGCGTTTTGCTCAGGTTTCAGCGGTAGACATTTCGTCAGAGATGCAGGATCAAGGGAAAAAATATCTGAACGACTTTTCCAACATCCACTGGGTACTGGCCGATGGAGCAACCTTGAGCGGTCTGCAAACGGCGTCGAGCAATTTGGTTTTTAGCTATATCGTGATTCAGCATCTCCCGCAGTCTTCGCTCGCTCATGGATTGTTGCGGGAATTCGTCCGGGTTTTGGCGCCCGGCGGAGTTTTTCTCTTTCAATACAACGGTGCGCCGAAACCTCCGATGAATTGGCGTGGACGTACTACGTGGGGATTCGTCAACTTATTCTGGGCCGCGGGCTTGAAACGCGCGGGCCGCGCGATCGCGTCCGGCCTGGGGCTGGACCCAGAAATGGTCGGGAAGAGTTGGCATGGCGTGGCGCTCACGAAAGATGAAGTCGGCACGGTCCTTCGTGACGCGGGAGCAACTTCTTTGCAATTCTCCGGCGAGGGAACGCAAATGGCGTGGTGCTGGGGCACGAAAGCGGCGGAGGATCGCGGTTGATCAGCCTCGGAATCAATTACTCACAGATGCATGATTCTTCCGCCTCGATTGCGCGAGATGGCGAAACACTCTTTGCCATCGCCGAGGAGCGGTTGAGCCGCGAAAAGCATGACGCGCGCTTCCCTGTCCGCGCCATACAGGCATGCCTCGATTTCGCCGGCGTGCGTGCAGCCGATCTGGATTTTGTTTGCTTCGGCTGGCCACGGCCCGGCGCTCTATACCGGCATGATCTGGCGAGCTTTGCTACTAACAAATATCCGGCGACTTACTTAAATCTTCTGAATTCCACGCGCTACTCAGCGAGCATGTGGCATCAAGGCGGCGGCGCAAAACCGTTTCTCCGCAATTTTGGCCCAACAAAGGCGCGAATGCGTTTCGTGGACCATCATCTCGCTCACGCTATTAGCGCATACGCTTTCTCCGGATTCGATGATGCGGCCGTCATCGTGATTGACGGCCGTGGCGCATGGGAAGCAACGTCAATCTGGCATGGCCGCGCCGGACGTCTCGAGCATGTTTTGACGATTCCGTGGCCGAACTCGCTTGGCTTGTTTTACGCGCAGTTCACCCATTTCCTCGGTTTCGTGCCAAATAGCGACGAGTGGAAAGTGATGGGCCTCGCGCCCTACGGTGAGCCTGGCGTAAATCTCAGCCCATTTGCGAATCCCGAGGACCATCCGTATCGTGTGGATACGGGTAAGCTGTTCGGAACCAATGCGGCCCCAACATCAGGAATCGAAAAAGTGCTGGGCCCTTCGCGCGAGCCCGAGAGCGACATTGCCGACAAGCACAAAAATATCGCATTCGCGGTGCAGGACGTTTGTGAGCGTGCCATGTTCACCCTGGTCCGCGCCGCCGTCGAATCGACGAAATGCCGCAACGTATGCCTGGCCGGTGGCGTCGCGCTGAACTCGAAAGCCAACGGCAAGATTCTCGTGTCGGGCCTCGTGGATCGGCTATTCGTTCAACCCGCTGCGGGTGACGATGGCGTTTGCCTCGGTGCGGCGCTTGCCCCCTATCTCGATAACGGTGGCAAACTCCCCCTCCATCGCATGCGCCACGCCTATCTCGGCAACGAGATCCCGGAAGCCGAAATTGAAAAAGCGCTTCAGACCTACAAGATTCACAGCACGAAACTCTCCGATCCCTCCAGCACCGCCGCCGAATTCCTCGCAGCCGGAAAAATCTTGGGCTGGGTCCAAGGGCGCATGGAATTCGGACCTCGGGCGCTCGGCAGCCGCTCGATCTTGGCCGATCCGCGTGATCCTGAAATGAATGCCCGCGTGAACAACGCCGTAAAATTCCGCGAGTGGTGGAGGCCATTTGCTCCGTCAATGCTCGCGGAAGTTGCCGGAGATTATCTCGAGAACCCGCCCGACTCGCCCTTCATGATCGTCACGTCGCAGGTGCGGCCGGAAAAACGCAGCGTAATCCCTTCAGTGACGCACGTCGATGGGAGCGCGCGCCCCCAAACGGTCGAGCGCGACGTGAATCCTCTCTACTGGAGGCTCATCAAGGAATTCGGAGATCGCACTGGCGTGCCTGTAATCATGAACACGTCCTTCAATCTTCGCGGCGAGCCAATCGTCTGCTCCCCCACTGACGCCATCCGCACGTTTTACAGCTCCGGACTCGACGCGCTGATCCTTGGTAATTTCCTTGTGGAAAAATAAGTGGAGAAATGAGCGGAAATATGACCGGAAAGGCGAGCACGGCCAAAGGCTCGTTCCCACCATCTCGCCATTTCACGCGCTCGTGTCGCGAGGTTTAGCGGATTCCGAATGAGAGTCATTGCCCTGCTCGGGCGGCGAGATGAGCCGACGGATGGCGTAGCAGACTATTGCAGCTTCCTCGCGCAAGCACTCCAACGCCACAACGTCGAACTGGAAATCGTCCACGTGCCGTGGGCGGACCTCGGCTGGCGCGGCGCGATGCGTTGGCTCTCACGCGAGAGCCGCAACTGGGTCGGCCAGTGGGTCCTGTTGCAATACACAGCGATGGCGTGGTCTCGCCGCGGATTGCCGTTTCGCGTGCTGGCCGTCGAGCGAATGCTTCTGAAACGCGGAGTAAAATGCGCGGTCGTGTTCCACGACGTGATACTCGACCCGCTCCCCGGCCTTCACAATAGCATCCGGCGAAGAATTCAATACTGGATCATGGCGTGCCTTCTTGCTCGCGCGACTCAGGGCATTTCTACAGTCGCCCCGGACGAACTCCGTTGGCCGCATTCCGCGCGTGGCAAGCTCGTCTTCATACCGATCGGTGCCAATATTCCCGACGCTGTCCCGGAGTCCGCGGGAGAGAAAAGTTTTACGCCGTTGGGCCAGCCGAAAACGATCGGCGTCTACTGCATTTCAGGCGGAAACTATAGGCAACGCGAAGCCAAAGAAATCCTCTTCGTAGTTGACAAAGCCAAAGCGCGAGTCCCAGAGCTTCAATTGGAGTTTTTCGGCCGCGGTACCGAGGAAGCCGCTTCGCTATTGGAGGAACCGCTGCGGAAATTGGCCGTCAAATACCGCCTCCGCGACGTGCTGCCCGCTGAAGAAATTACTCGGACGCTAAAATCGCTGGATGCGTTCCTCTGCGTTCGCGGAGAAATGTCGCCCAACCGCGGCAGCGCGCTCGCAGCGATCGCCTGCGGCATACCCATCATCGCCTTCGGCAAGCCCGGCCGCCACAGTGAGCTCGACGCAGCCGGCATCGAGTTCGCTCCGTGGGGTTCGCTCAATTCTCTCGCCGATGCCGCCATTCGCGTCCTCACCGACGCCACACTCTGGCAAGAACTTCACGAAAAAAATCGCCGCGCACACGCCGAAATCTTTTCGTGGGACGCGGTTGCCGCCCGGTACGCCGTCATTCTCCATTCGCTCGGAACGCCAACAGAATGAAACTACTCCTCTACAGTCACGACTGGGCCCCGAGCATTGGCGGCACGCAAACGATCACCATGTTACTTGCCCGCGGCCTGGCAAGTCGCACCAGCAGCAACTCAGAACCGGTCGATGTAATTCTGGTCACGAACACGCCGCGGGAAGCAATGGACGATGCCGGCGCCGGCTATCGAATCGTGCGCGCGCCCGGTTTATGGCAGCTCGCAACGCTCCTGCGCCAGAGCGATTTAATTCATCTCGCCGGTCCCAGCCTCTCGCCGCTAATGCTCGCCTGGCTCCTGCGCAAACGAGTCGTCGTCGAGCATCATGGCTTTCAAGCGATCTGCCCCAACGGACAATTGTTCTACACACGAACCGAGAGCCGCTGCCCCGGCCACTTCATGATGGGGAATTACGGCGAATGCATCGCCTGCAACCGCCACAACGGCTACCTTCGAAGCGTTTCTCAGTGGCTCTTGACGTTCCCACGACGCTGGCTCTGCAAACGCGTTGCGGCAAACATCACGCCAACCGACTGGCTGGCCGCGCAGCTTCAACTGCCGCGCATGACCACAATCTATCACGGCGTACCGGACGCTCCACGCGAAAGCGCAAAATCTTCGCAAGTCGATCAAGTAAAATTCGCATTTCTCGGGCGCCTCGTCTCAACAAAAAACGTGCCCGTTCTCCTTCACGCTATCGCAGATCTGCGCCGAACCGGCTGCCCATGCCAACTTCTAATCATCGGCGATGGTCCGGAGCGCAAAAACCTCGAAAAGCTCGCATCCGAACTGGCGATCGCCGGCACCGTGTCGTTTCTCAGTTACGTAATCGAAGCCGATCTCGAGCGCGCACTCGCGGGAGTTGTCGCAGTCGTGTCGCCCGGCGCAAGTGGCGAAGTCTTTGGGCTCGCGGCAGCGGAAAACATGCGTCGCGGCAGAATTCCTATCGTACCGTCCTCAAGCGCGCTCGCCGAAGTCGTAGGCGATGCCGGCATGACGTTTCCTGAAGGTGATTCGCCGAGCCTCGCTGCTGCGATGCAGCGCCTCATCGCCGAACCCGAACTACGAGAGCGGCTCTCCTCCGCGGCGCAGCAGCGATCCCAAGAACTATTCAACGAAGACGCGATGGTGGACGCACATATTTCCCTTTACAAGTCAATTCAGAAGTAGTAAATAGCTGGGCGCAATCACAGATGCAGGGCCGGCAGCTTTTCTGAGGTGCACACAAAATGCCGGGAAGAGCGAAGCTCTATCCTTCCATTCGCACGGCAGTTCCCGATCTTCACGGCATTTCCTCGTGCTGTGTCCACGCAAAACCCGTGCCGCTCCCTGACCAAAAGTTTCCGCTCAATCGAACATCTGCGAATCTGAGCGCGGCCCTATCCCAACTGTCTACAGGACTGGTGAATATGAAAATCCTTGTCTACTCACACGATTGGGCCCCCGCAGTTGGCGGCACTCAGACGGCGATGACCTCTCTCGCATCCGGCCTCGCTTCTGAACTTAGATCACGTGGTAACTCTGCCGGACTGACATTCGTCACTTCGACTCCAGCAGGGGAAATGGACGATCGTACGATGCCATTCTCGGTCGTTCGCACCCCCGGGTTTACTGAGTTGATTCGCCTGATCAGGGCGAGCGAAGTCGTTCATCTTGCAGGGCCCGCGTTGCTTCCGCTTTTCCTTTCCTGGCTCCTGCGTAAGAAGATCGTAATACAGCATCACAATTATCAAGCAGTCTGTCCCAACGGCCTGTTGTTGCAGAGTCCGGAGCGATCGATGTGCTCAAATCACTTCCTCAATGGCCGCACTCGCGAGTGTGTGCGCTGTCATGCCACTAACGTCGGCTGGCGTCGGAGCATCTGGCACGCGGCGCTCGCTTATCCGCGCCTGTGGCTCTCTCGGCGCGCGGCCGCAAATGTCACCGTCAGCAACCACGCCGCCAAGCGACTTTCGCTGCCCGCTTTACGCACGATCTACAACGGAACCCGGGCGCATACTCGAGCTGCTTCCCATCACGATAGAAGTTCCTCTCTCTCGCCTTGCGTCGCTTATGTCGGACGGCTCACGCCCGACAAAGGAGTCGCCGTTCTGATCAGCGCGGCCATCGAACTTGCGGAGCAAGGTTGCGAATTTGGCCTGCGGATCATCGGAGACGGCCCGGAACGCGCATCGCTCGAGGGCCTCGTCCGTTTCCTCGAACTCCGGCACCTCATAACCTTTACCGGCTTCCTCGAAGGCGACGACTTGGCTCGCGCGACGAGCGATGCCATCGCCATCGTGATGCCATCGTTGTCGGAAGAGACCGCCGGTCTAGCGGCCATCGAGCAGATGATGCACGGCAAGCTCGTCATCGCATCCGACATCGGAGGATTGAGTGAGGTGCTCGGTTCGACCGGGCTTAAATGCGCGCCCGGAAACTCTCACGAGCTTGCACAATGCATCCGCCGGGCGCTGGAGGATCCCGAAATGCGCGTGCGGCTTGGAGCGGCCGCGCGAGAGCGCGCGCTCGCTATGTTCACCGAGAAGCGAATGGTCTCCGAGCACTTGAAGCTCTACGAAGAGATTCTCGGGATACCGAAGCGCCGTAAATGGTCGGCGAAGTTGATTCGGCGCCGGCTTCTTACATCTCGACACATGCGCCAAGTGAAGTCCAGGCGGTGAATTTATTCGGTGGGTTTTTCTCCCACAGCCCAGATCCATCGGCCAAACGGCAAGTGCAGGAAGGTCCAAGACCATCCGAGCGCGCTGACCAGCAACGTGCGCGATCGAGCGGCGGCTTCCTTTAACGCTCCATGACGGCGCAAATAGTATATCAGCGACGACATATCGCCATCTTCCGAAATCTTGCATTCTCGCACTCGAAATTTCGAGCTCTCGAGCGACATCCGCACTTCACTTCGAGTGTATTCACGATGATGGCCGGGGTAGACATCTTCATCCGCGCAAGTGTCGAAGAAATAGTCGAATTTGTCGTTCACGCTGCCGCCGAATAGCAGGATGGCCCTGTTGTAAATTGACGCATGATTTGGAGTCGTCAGGATCAGCCGTCCTCCAGGGGCGAGAACACGATAAATCTCTCGCAAGATTCGCTTAGGAGAAAACGAGTGATGCTCGATCACGTCGGTATAGGTCACGAAGTCAAACGAGTTGTCAGCAAAAGGCAGCGGCTGGGTTCGCACATCGCACTGCCTGTAATCCACTCCGTGGTCCGCGGCAATCGCCCCGAAAACGCCGGAATATGAACCATAATCCACGGCCGCAACCCGGCATCCGAGATCAGCGGCATACACCGCAAACGCTCCGGTTTGCGCCCCGACGTCGAGGAGCTGGGGCTGCTTCCCGCCTTCGGGCCGATTGCGAAATATGTAGCGCAGGAATTCAATCTTGGCCCCCGACATAATAAGGCTCTCTCGAATCCATTCTGGGAAATTCGTGGGCAATCTTGGGTCACTCGCCAGCTGCTCGAGCACCCGTTCAAAGCCCTCCAAGCTTGGCCCTTTTTTATCCATCAACCTTAACTATCCTCTTTTCAGTCATCAACTTGCAGGCTGCTGTATTCTACACCAATTCCTGTCACGCCTCCGTCCCCGGACGGAGCGACGCAAGCAATCTACTCAATCATGCAACGGATTCAAGGTAATCGACTTCTTTCTATCATCCGTAAGCGCGGACACGATAGAATACAAGCATCACGCGCGCCATTGGAGTGTGTTAGTGATGTCGGAACGTTTAACCAGCGGTAGCCTCGGTCAAGTGGTTATGGGCAGGGAGTTGATTGATTCTCATGCTCAGCCTCCTCAAGAAATAGAATGCTAGGCGCGCGCACATCATTAGTGAAAGACCAGACTCTCGTCGGTCTTGGGCTCACTGTCGTCGGACTGTCCTTGGCCTGGGCGATGGGTAACTGGATTACCGGCGGCAACTTCGACGAACTGATCTACGTGTTCCTCGCCGCGATCGTAATCGTGATTGGCGGCGTCATCTTTCAAGACTGGCGCTCCGGCTTTTATCTGTTCCTTTTCTGGGTCATCTTCGAAGACTTGATCCGAAAGTATATGGGCAATAACATGGCCATTTACTTCGGGAAAGACGCGCTAGTCGTCCTTATCTACGTTTCGCTCTTCATTTCCGTCCGGCGGCATCGCGACCAAATCTTTCGGCCACCCTTTGCGATGCCCCTGGTGATCTTTTTCTGGTTCGCAGTGATGCAGGCGTTCAACCCCTATTCCTCGAGCGCTTTGTACGGCGCGCTTGGACTCAAGGTGGATTTTCTCTACGCCGGACTGATGTTCGTGGGTTACGCACTGATTCGAACTGACGACGATCTGAGGCGATTTTTGACCACGAGTATGGTGCTCGCGGCGGTCGTTTCGCTTCTTGGCATCATCCAGGCAATTGTCGGCCTGCAATTCTTGAATCCCACCACGTTGGCGCCTGAAATCAAGGACCTCGCAGCTCTCCAGAAGGTCACGCCGATATCCCACGAGATTATTAATCTGCCGTCCGCGGTTTTTGTCAGCGCGAGTCGTTACTCTGCTTTCATGCTATTGGCGGTCGTGCTCGGATTGGGTGCGTCTGGTTACCTGTTGTTACATACCGTTCGCGGGCGCTGGCTTGTGTGGAGTTGCCTCGGCGTCGTCGCCGTGGGCGTGGTCTTTTCGGGCTCGCGAGGCAGTTTAGTCCAGAGCGCGGTAAGCGCTGTCGTGATGTGCGCGGCATTTATCTGGGGTGCCCCCTGGCGGACCCGGCAGGTCTACCGAATGCTCAAAGCCATTCGCCAATCGGCTATTGTGGTTGGCATCTGCGTCACTCTCGCCGCATTGGTCTATCCCGTAGCGGTCGGCGGCAAGTGGGCGTACTACTCGGAGACTCTTTCGCCCGATAGCGAATCGTACCAACTGAGCGATCGAATTTGGGATTATCCTGTCTATAATCTCGAACTCGCGTTCGCTGGGCCGCATTGGGTGACAGGTATCGGCACGGGAACAACTTCTCTCGGCGCACAATACGTTGCAAAATTTCTCAATCAAAGGCCGGCTAATCTCGGTGTCGAGTGCGGGTACGGCACAATCGTTATTGAATTCGGCATCGTCGGTTTGGTTCTATGGATTGCGTGGACCTCGGCTTTAGTGATGGCCTGCTGGCGTGCCGTCTTGAAGCTCCGTCAGACGCGCATGTTCCCGATCGGATTTATGGTGTTCTGGTTTGCACTCGTTCTCCTTTTCCCTCAGACATTCGCGTCTATGAATAATTACCAGGACTACGTCGTGAACGCTTACCTGTGGCTCCTTATCGGAATCCTGTTCCGGCTGCCCGAAATGGTTGCCGGGGGCCCTGTTCCTGTCCCGGTATCGCACGAACCGAGACGCTTCTCCCGATAGCTCGAAATGCCGCTACGAAAACCGATTCTCGCGGTCGTCTCTCCATTCATCGACAAGAGTCACGGCACCGAACGCCAGGTCGCGGAATGGACTTCCCAACTCCTCGATGACTTCGAAGTGCACGTCTACAGCCAGCGAGTCGAAGACATGGATTTCACGAAATTCCGCTGGCATCGCATTCCGCAGATCCCGGGCCCCCACCTTCTGAACTTCTCCTGGTGGTTCGTAGCCAACCATCTCTGGCGCTGGTGGGATCGCCGCATTCGTGGCATTTCGCACGACATCGTGTACACGCCGGGCACGAACTGCCTTGATGCGGATGCGATTTCTGTCCACATCGTATTTGCCGAATTCCTGCGCCACATGGGCCAGGAAATCGGCTTTCGCCGGAATTCGATGCGTTCGTGGCCCTGGCTGATCCATCGCCGGCTCTATTACAGCGTCGTGAAATTTCTCGAGCGCCAGCTCTACACAAAGCCTCGAGCTCAGCTCATCGTGTACGCACGCAAGACCGAGAATGATATCAACCGGTTTTACGGCCCCCACGACCCGATTCCGGTGGTTTACATCGGCGTGGACCACAGGCTTTTCAATCCCGAATCCCGGCTCGCTCGCCGCAGGGACGCCCGCCGCGAGCTTGGCATCGGCGATGAACAGATTGTGCTCCTGCTCGTCGGCAACGACTGGCGAAAAAAAGGCCTCTTCACGCTGCTCGAAGCTCTAGCGCGTCTCTCCGATCTGCCCGTGCTGCTGATGATTGCCGGCAACGATGAAAGGCATTCCTACGAATCGTCGATCAAAAATTCCGAACTCACCGAGCGAGTTCGCTTCCTTCCCACCCGGCCGGATGTCGCTTTCTACTACGCCGCAGCCGACGCCTACGTCGGCCCCTCCCTCGAAGACACTTTTGCCCTGCCACCCGAAGAAGCGATGGCCTGCGGCCTGCCCGTAATCACCACCCTAACAAACGGCACATCCGAGATCATGACCGACGGCGTGGATGGTTTCATCCTCACTGATCCGTCCGATGTGGGCGCGCTCGCATCCAAGATTCGCCTGCTCTGCGAAAATTCCGAATTGCGCCAGCGCATCGGGGACGCCGCTGCACTAACGGCGAGAAAGTACACCTGGGAACGAAACGGCCAGCAGTTTCGCGAAATCTTTGCGGAGATTCTGCATCGAAAAGAAAATCTCAAGCCTTCGACGCTCCGCCAAGAGTCGTAGCCAGTGCGCCCAGGTTCCCGAAGCGTTTTCTTGCCTCATAAGGTCCTCACAAATTCGGCCCCGAACTCATCGAGGAAGAAAACTTCCCGAGCGAGAATGCTCATTTCCGCGTTGCGCCTTTGCCGGGCGTGGGAGAATTTGACTCGATGAGCGAATATCTCGTCGGGCTTTTCCCGGATCTTCTGCCGTTCGGCGGCGTACAAACGGCCGGACGCCACACAGCCGCCGTCCTTTCGCGAATCGCCAAAGAACTTGGCTGGGAAGCGCAGTTTCTAAGTTTGAACGACCCGGTTGGCCGCCACAAAGCTGCAGCGGGCAAACTTGATTTTGAATTCAGAGGATTCGCCCGATCGAAATCGCGTTTCACTCTCGACGCGCTCAAGCTCGCAAGCAAGGACACACGGCTCGTCGTCGCCGCACATCCGAATCTCGCGCTCCCGGCTTCGGCAATGCGAGCCAAGTCGCGGGGATTCCAGCTTATCGTGATGTCCCACGGGGTTGAAGTTTGGAAACCTATCACCAAGCTGCGCCGAGCTGCCCTTCTCGCCGCCGATTGCGTCCTCGCCCCAAGCCGTTACACCGCAGAAAAGCTCCACAAAATACAGCATCTACCGCTCGATCGTATTCGCCTGCTCCACTGGGGCCTCGATCCCGCTTTCCTCGAATTGGTCGCCACTGCGGTTACGTTGCCTTTGCCCGGCTCGATTCCGCGCGCACGCTACGTCCTCGCCGTCGGCCGCTGGTCTTCCATCGAGCGATACAAAGGTTTCGACACGCTCATTCAAGCGCTTCCGCAACTTCAGCGCGTCGCGCCTGATCTTCATCTCGTCTTTGCCGGTGACGGCGATGATCGGCCGGCCCTCGAGACGCTCGCTGTGTCAGTCGGAGTCCGCGATCGAATTCACTTTGTAAGCGGCCTTACTCGCGCGCAACTTGTCGCCGCGTATCGCCATGCCCAGGTATTCGCGTTGCCGAGCAGCGGAGAAGGCTTTGGCATGGTTTTTCTAGAAGCGATGGCCCTGGGCATACCGGTCGTTGGTGGAAATCACGGCGGGATTCCCGATATCATCGAAGACAGTGTTTCAGGTTTCCTAGTGTCACACGGAGACGTCCCACAACTCGCCGAGCGCATCGCGCTCCTTCTTACGAACCCGTCGCTCGCCGCCGACATCGCGCGACGCGCCCGTGAACGCGTGCTCCAGCATTTCCGTTTCGAAAATTTCGAAGCCGGGCTTCGGGACGTTCTCGCCCAGGTATGTCCCGCGACGCGGACCCCTTGAACATTCTTCAAATCTCGCAGACCTATTTTCCCTTCCTGTCAGCAGGCGGCCCTCCGACAAAGGTCCGCGCGATTGCCGCGAGGCTCGCGCTTAAGGGCCATTCGGTCACCGTGCTGACCGCCGATTTTGGCGTCAGCCGCTACGCCGCGGAGCTCGAGAACCTCAAGCGCTGCAAGTGGGGCTGGCGAAGCACAAACGACGGGGTGGAAACCATTTACCTTCGCACCCTCGCGCGATATCGGAGCCTCACACTCAACCCGGATGTGATACGCTTTGCTCAAGAAAGGCTCCAGGAGACAGATGTCGCGCACATCTACGGGATTTACGACCTCATTGGACCGGCAATAGGTCGTTACTGTTCACGCTCCTCCGTTCCATATGTCCTCGAGCCGATCGGAATGTTTCGTCCGATTATCCGAAGCCTGCGGCTGAAAAGGCTTTATCACCGGAGCATCGGCGAAAGGCTCATACGTGGAGCGCGATTCTTGATCGCGACATCAATCCAGGAGAAGCAGGAGTTTCTAGCCGAGGGCATCAAGGAAAGCCGCGTGGTGGTGCGCCGAAACGGCATTGACGTTCCAGCCGCCTTGCCTGCCGCCGGCACCTTCCGGGCTCGTTGGGCCATCCCTGGCGGCACGAAACTCGTTCTCTTCCTCGGACGTCTCATCTCAAAGAAAAGCCCTGAAATGTTAATCACAGCTTTCGCTTCCTGGCGGAATTCTGCGGGGCATGGTACGTCCGCAATACTTGCGCTTGCCGGGCCTGAAGAAGAACTGTCGTATTTGCGAGAACTGAAGCAACTCAGCGCAAAGTTAGGCGTGGAACAAGCCGTAAAGTTTACCGGGCCGTTGTATGGCGACGATAAGTGGGCCGCCTACCGCGACGCAGACGTCTTCGTGCTTCCATCTCAACATGAAAATTTCGGAAACACAGCCGCAGAATCCGCGGCTTGCTGTACACCCGTGATCGTCACCGATCAGTGCGGCATCGCCCCCTTCATCGCCCGACGCGCCGGCGAAGTGATACCCCACAATGCCGCCGCTCTTGAAGCCGCCCTTGCATCGCTCCTCGCCAAGCCCGATCTGCGCGATTCGTATCGCGAGGGCTGCGCCGCGGTAACGCGCGAGCTTTCATGGAATGAACCAGTCGCCGAAATGGAACAACTCTACCAGCGCTGCGTTGCTGAGAAGGCCATCGCACAATGAAGCGCAAGCCTCTATTCGAAGCGGCTTGGTACTTCGTGAATGCGATGCTCGTTTTGTCGACCATCTTTTGCATCTATAGCTTCGCCTGGGAATATTCCACCCGAAAATATCTTCAGGGATTTTCCGAAGCAATTATTCCCGCGAGTGCCACCCCAATTGAAAAGGTCGAGACAATTGTCAATTGGATGTCGAATGGCCCTGCTCGCCGCACCAGCCACGATCCCCATGGCATCTCCGATCGCGACCCAGAGGAGACACTGAACTATCAGGCCCTCCTTCGCGTCTGCGGCACGGCCACAAACGCCTTCACCAATCTCGCCAACGCAAGTGGCCTGCCATCGCGCCGCTTGCTTTTGCTGAACGGAAGCAAGACCGCGAAGCACGTCGTCGCCGAGGTCTTCATCGGCAATCAGTGGATTGTCGTGGATCCGTCTTTCCGTGTAATTCCCCGCGGTCCTGACGGCAGATTGCTCACGCGCGATGACCTGGCCGATCCTCAGACCTTCAAGTATGTCTTTGAGCAGGTTCCGGGCTATCCCCCGGCCTATACCTACGAGAACACAGTGCATCTCCGCCTGGCGCGTCTCCCGATTTTTGGCGGGCTGCTGCGTTCGATACTTGCCCATATCGTGCCGGGCTGGGAAGATTCTGTCTTCGTCACCCTCATGGCCGAGCGGCTCTCGTTCACTGCGACAACGATCTCAATTCTCTGCGTGCTAATTTTTCTTCTGCTGCGTCTTGCCCTGCGTCACTACGGCGAAGCGCATCTTGGCGTTCGCTACCTCCGATTTCGAGAGCGCCTCTGGCGCGCAGTCCAGACTTTCCTTCACGAGCCGAGTTAGACGGTCGCGCTCCCGATTCCTCTTTGTGAAGTGTGAGCATGCCTATTCCACTCACGCAGATCCGGGATTCGAGCGTTCAGTGCGCGGCGCTTGGGCTGGGACGCCGCCTTCAGCTCATCGACTTCAATTTCGAACCTGAAAAATGACGATGGGCGTTGTGCGTTTCACATCCTCCATCCGTTTTCCGATAAAGTCCGTCGTTTGGCCCTCCGCAACCGGCGCCAGCGCTCCTGAGACTTCTAACTCGAGCAGCGAAGCAGCGATGGCTTTGGGGTAATCCGGCGCACGCACAACCCAGCGAATGTTTTCTCGATGAAATAGATCAAGCCACGCATCACGAGAATGAAATTTCTCCGGTTCGATCTTCCAATTCACGTCTGGATCGCCAAAGACGAACGGTACATTCAGATAATAGGTATGCCGGAAGAAAACCAGAGCTTTTCCGGAGCTTCCCTTTCCGGATAATGCGTTGTTTACGAACTCCGCCTTCTCATAATCCGGTCCGCGCTGCCGTAGGTATTCTTCCCGGCTCATTACACCTGCGGATACAGCCAACGGATATCGCGCGTAAATCAATAACCCTCCGATCCCCATCAGCAGAACTCCGCCAATCGTAACTAGCGACAATGTCTTCGCGAGCTTCCACGGTGATTTCCGCAGTTGTGCCACGGAACCGATCGATGCGGCCAGCGCAATGGGATACACCGGCAGCAAGAACCGCGCTCCATTGGACGTCAATGCGACACCGACGCTCGACGCTAGCCACACAGTCGCAACCGCGCGCCACGTGGGCGTGTTTCTTATCGTTAACGCAACCAACGGGGCAAAGACCAGGCACAGCGGACCAAAGTATTGGAAGAAGCCAGGACTCGACGGATCAAAGCTCGCAAACATTGTCATGCTAAGAAACTTCAGTATGCTCGCATGCTTGTTGGCGCCTGTAGCTGCCATAACTGCGGTGAGCGTAAAGTGGTTGACATTGCTTGGAGTTAGGAATTGAACTCCGAACGGAAAGACCGGATCGCCTGTCCAGAAGAAATTCCGAGCGTATGGCCAAATGCCCGCACAAAGGGCCCCACCGAAAAAAAGCGCCAGCGGACGCAACGACCGCGCTTCCCATAAGAACGCCAAGCCCAGACTGGCTGCAATGATACATCCGGTGTATTTCGTTCCCGCGATGCCGCCCGCCAGTACGCCTGCCCACAACGCTAGCGCCGCGCTGGGATGACAACGGTAGCTGCTTATGCAGATCACCGCCACGGTTGCAAAAAACGCCATCCACATATCGGGCGTGCCAGACGTCGTCATCTGCCAAAACACGATTGGCGTCAACAGAAACGCCAGCACCGCGAGCCATCCCCAGGGGCGTGGTGCCCACCGCCGCGTGACGCACCCAACTCCCCCCGCAGCCAGTACCCCAGCAAGATACATGAGCACTAAAGCAAACTTCTCGCTCCCCAGTGACAGGCCCGTGAGAATCAGTTCGTGACTCTGCCCGAAGTAAAAGCTCTCAACGTAAGAAAAATTGGGATGAAACCCGTCCACAAGATACGCGCGCGCCGTGGTGAAGTGATAATGAAGCGCGTCGGAGCCGGTCAATGGCGCAGCAGCGGCAACTCCCTGTAACAACAGCGTGACCGCGACGCCTGCGATGAGAGCCTTCCCGATACCGGATGGCTTCATCGCGCGAAACATTGCAAGAATTTCCCGCAGAACTCCACCAACCTCCGGAATGGCAGCTATTGCGAGCGATAGGATCAAAACCCCAAGGCCGATCCGCAATCCTCCGGTAAACGCAATGATAGCGGCAGCAGCCTCAAACGCGATAACGCCAGCCGCCGCACTCAGCAATAAATCTTCAGGGGCGTTTAAGTGTGGTGTCTTCGTCCATCGAAGCAATCGACGGCCGAACGAAATAAAAAGGAGTGTCAGAACGGCGACGCCACAGAGGGCGCCCAGGGTTCGCGCTAATGCCATATCCCGCGCAGAAGCGATTTGATGATGGGGTCGAATGCTGGCCTGAATTGCGCGTAGTACCAAACCTGAGCGATCACGATCCAAAAACAGCACAAAATTTGCCAGATAAAAGCGGTCCGTTCTGGATTTTGAGCCGCCATTTGGAGGCGAGTCTACCATATGGATTTTTCGAACGCTACGCAGCAGAAGCACGCAGAGAATTGAGACCGTTGTCTTCCAGAATCCCCTTCACGAGTCAAGCGAATCAGCTTTCAACACATGTTCGCGCATCGGCCACCGCGATTACAGGCCACTGCGCCGCTCCGGCACTTGTAGCGGCCGGCTTCAGCCGGGCATCTTCGCCTTTTCCGCGCGGACTGTCACAATGTAGTTTCACCTCCGGCTCGAAATCAAAATTCACTGCGAATTCGACTCATCCTCATGCGTTTTCAAAAACTTCTCCACCGCACCCGGCACAAAGTCCGCCGTACTAAACGCGTGCGGCAGCGCCGCCTCAAACGTCGTCGCGCGGTAATGCCCCTGCCCATCCGTAAGAATCAAAACAATCGGCGGCTTACCATCGTGGCGATTAAAGCTGCTAGCCTCATATCCATACTGCCGGTCGCGATAATTCAACACCGGCCACTTCCCCACCTCGCCCGCCACCACAATCGCGCGCATCAAGTAGTCGCGTTCGGTCGCAGCCTGCTGCAACAAACCGCCGATAGGGTAACGGTAATGAAAAGCCGCATCATCAGCTCCCGCCGCGCGATACGTCTTTCCCGAAAATGACAATCCCGCTGCGCCGGAATGCCGCTCGGATGTGAATAGCGTCACGCCGCCCAATTCCGCGCCTTGCGCAGACTTCACCAGCCGCGAAAGTTCCGCAGCGCCAAGAGGAATCTTGTCCGCATCCACTTCAGGAAAATTCTTCTCGCACACCACCTGATCCATGAAGCGGCTCACGTGTACCGTGTGATCCGATGCTTGCCCGCAAGCTACCAGCAAATGTTCGTAATCCGTCGCCGCGATTTGATAATCGCGGCAATCGCCGCAACTTCCGCCGCCTCCGCATTGGTGCCCGTAATACGCGATAAAACGGACAAGATGCCGCGTCGCATCCGGCCCAAAGAGCGTAGTCACGTGATTGAGCAGCGACGTCTCGCCATGAATCGCCTCGGGCACGTCGTATTCCGTGTTGCCGCCAAGAATAATATGCTCTTGCCCGTCTTTCTCGATCACCGTCGCGGCGCGCACCTGAAAATGCGAAATGCGAGGATCGTTGCCCGAATGCTCCGCAGCATCGAGCGCCCGAAAAATCTGCCCCCGCAGCTTCGCATCCGCAACAACGGCCTCAGAATCCTTCGACAGCGTCCACCGCGACGCCTTATCCTGCGCTCGCACTGAACACCCGCCGAGCACAACGCAAACCACCACCGCGCACAGCACCATCGTCTTCGCGCCACACATCTGCATTGAATTGCAGTTCGTCATCCGATTCCTCCGCTCTTCAAATCTTCCGGCATTTCAGCGATGCTCTATCGCATTTCTCCTATGTAATCTTCCGATTTCAAATCGCAGGAACGCGCGATTCTAGCACTCGAAGCCCAAATCGGTGTCCTCTTGCATTTCGGTGGGAGCCCCCGCATTTATGCAGGGGAGGAGCGCTTCAGCGCTCCGGAAACCACCGGGCTCCAAATTTCTCCGGCTTCAGCCGCGGATAGCCCCTGTTAGGACACACATTGTGGTACGGGCTCTCGCCCGGCA
>Ga0302325_10004493_pt1 | contig 32233 bp, 34 predicted proteins | sample Palsa_T0_2_FD_201948 | JGI IMG/M metagenome (GOLD analysis project Ga0302325, IMG submission 201948) | Peat permafrost microbial communities from Stordalen Mire near Abisko, Sweden - Palsa_T0_2 | ecosystem: Environmental > Terrestrial > Soil > Palsa > Peat permafrost | place: Sweden: Abisko... | reverse complement strand
GATCGAGCCGCCATTGCAGCATGCCGACGGCGGCGCGCGCCGCCTCGGCGGCCGCCTGCTGTGCCTTGATCTCGCGCTCGCGGCCGAGCGGAGCATGCATCTGCGCCAAGGCCGCCTGGAGGCCCTGCACCTTGGCGATGGCGGCGCGCAGGTCGGCGCGCTCCTCGTCCACGAGCTGGGCCGACACCGCGTTGGTCTTCACCAGGGCCTCGTTGCGCTTGAGATCGGACGCGATCTTGTCGCGCGCGGCCTCGGCGTTCGCGAGGTTGGCTTCCGCCTGCTGGATCTCGGTCAGCTTGCCGCCGGCCTGGAGGTTCGCGAGCTGCTCTTCGGCCTGCCGGAGCTGCCGGTCGGCCTGTTCCTTGGCGGCCTGGTCGTTGGTGTCGTCCTGGTCGAACAGCGCCGCGCCGGGCGCGACCTTGGACCCGCGCCGCACCGCGAGGGTGGTGAGGAGCCCCTGCTGGGTCGGGCCGACCTTGACGAAATCGGCCTCGGCATAGCCCTGCCATTGGACCGGTGGCGGGGCGCGATTCTGCCACCACCAGCCGCCTGCCGCGGCCAGGGCGAGTAATGCAACTGCCATCATAGCTCGACGGGACATGGGGCTTGACCTATTGTAACCGAACTGTATCGTTGCATTAGCATCATTGGGGTGGTGCCACAAGCCTGTTTGGGCGTTGATCCCCGAGAGGGGGGCCATGCCCGGGCCCTGGCAACCACCCGGTTTGCCCGGAGCGCGATGCTCCGTTGAAGGAGGAAGAGAGGGATGTCCGACCGGGCGCTCGAAGGCGGTGAGTTCAAGCGTGGCCCGGGCGGCCGGCCGACCCGGCAGGAGGCCGAGCGCCGGCATCGCGGCCTGATCGAGACGGCCTTCCGCCTGTTTCTGGAAAAAGGCTGGGAAGGCGCTTCCATCGATGAGATCTCACGCCGGGCCGGGGTGGCAAAGGGCTTCATCTATGCCCGCTATCCCGACAAGGCGGCCCTGTTCGTCGGCGCGATCGAGCGGTTGATGGAGGATGCCCTGGGCAACCTTCAGATCGGCGAGCCGCTGCCGGGAGATGTCGAGGAAGGGCTCTGCGTGTTCGGCCAGCGGCTGCTCGACCTCGTGCTCAAGCCGGAGGCGCTGGCCTTCCATCGCCTGTTCATCGCGGAAGCGCCGAAATTTCCGGCGCTCGCCAAGCACTTCATCGCCCGCAACGGCATGGTCGACCTGATCGCCGGCGTGCTCGCGGACTATGACGAGCTCGGCGCGCCGGCGCCGCGGGAGGCCCGCATACGGGCGGAACATTTCGCCATCCTGGTCATTGGCATCCCCAGGACGTTTGCGCTCCTGGTCGGACGCGAGCCGCCCGCCGAAGAACAGCGCCGCCTGCGTGCCGCGGTGCGCCTGTTCCTCGACGGCTGCCGCGCCCATTGACCGCAACGGCTTGGTCGCAAGAGCCCTCGACGCCACGGTTTCGGCAGCGCAAAATGGCATCTTGGTTCCGGCCGTCACGCCGGAGCAATGCAAGAGGACACGCATGGCCGTCAGCCTGAAGGTGAATGGCGCAGCGCGCTCGGTGCCGGCCGAGCCGGACACGCCGCTGCTCTATGTCCTGCGCAACGATCTCGCCTTGAATGCCGCGAAATTCGGCTGCGGGCTCGCCCAATGCGGCGCCTGCACCGTGCTGGTGGACGGCAAGCCGGTGCGCTCCTGCATCACCGAGGTCGGTTCGGTGGGGGAGTCGGAAGTCACCACGCTGGAGGGGCTCGGGACGGTCGACAAGCCACATCCCCTGCAGAAGGCCTTCATCGAAGAGCAGGCGGCGCAATGCGGCTACTGCATCGCCGGCATGATGATGTCGGCCAAGGCGTTGCTCGACGTCAACCCGCATCCCAGCGAAGCCGATGTGCGACAGGGACTGGCCGATAACCTCTGCCGTTGCGGCACCCACAACCGCATCATCCGCGCCGTGTTGAAGGCGTCTCATGCCATGGGGAGGACCTGACATGAACGTGGTGGTCTCACGGCGCGAATTCGCCGCCGGGCTCGGCGGCATCGTGGTCGCCTTCACCCTGGCGCCGCGGCTGTTGGTAGAAACCGCGCTGGCACAGCAGCCGGCGCCGTTGCCCGGCAGCCTCGCCAACAACCGCATGCTCGACGCCTGGATCCGCATCCATGCGGACGGCGATGCGACGGTGTGCATGGGCAAGGTCGAGCTGGGGCAGGGCGCCGTCACCGCGCTGGCACAGATCGCGGCGGAAGAGCTGGACCTGCCGCTGGCGCGCCTTCACCTGATTTCCGGCGATACCGAGAAAACCCCCAATGAAGGCGTGACCTCCGGCAGCCAGTCGATCGAATATGGCGGGGTCGCGCTGCGCCTTGCCGGCGCGCAGGTGCGCGAGATCCTGGTCGACCTCGCCGCCAAGCGCCTCGGCGCCGACGCCACGACGCTCACGGTCGCCGATGGCGTCATCAGTGCCCCGGACGGCCGCAAGGTGAGCTACGGCGATCTCGCCCGCGACGCCGATCTCCACCGCGAAGTCTCGGGAAAGGCACGGCCCAAGCCGTCTTCCACCCACACCATCGTCGGCAAGCCGATTGAGCGTCTCGACATCCCGGGCAAGGTCACCGGCGGCGTCGCCTACGTACAGGATTTGCGGTTGCCCGGGATGGCCCATGGGCGCGTCGTGCGTCCGCCCCAGTACGGGGCGAAGCTGCAGACCATCGACGAAGCCGCGGTGAAGGCGATGCCCGGCGTCGTTGCCGTGGTGCGCGACGGCAGCTTCCTCGGCGTCATCGCCGAGCGCGAGGAGCAGGCGATCAAGGCGAGCGTGGCCCTCGCCAAAAGCGCGAAATGGGCAGCCGGCCCGCCGCTCCCCGACCAGGCCGGCATCTACGACCTTCTGCTGTCGCTTCCGGCCGAGGCCAAGGTGATCAGCGAAAAGCAGGCGGCGCTGCCCGACGACGTCAGGGTGTTTGAGGCGACCTACCGCAGGCCCTACACCGCCCATGCCTCGATCGGCCCGTCCTGCGCGGTGGCGGAGTTCAAGGACGGCAAGATGACCGTCTGGACCCACTCCCAGGGCGTCTTCCCGTTGCGCGGCAACCTCGCCATGGGCCTCAAGCTGCCGGCGGACAAGGTCCACTGCATCCATGCCGAAGGCTCCGGCTGCTACGGCCACAACGCTGCCGACGACGTGGCGCTCGACGCCGCGCTGCTCGCGCGCGCCGCGCCCGGCGGCCGGCCGGTGCGGGTGCAATGGATGCGCGGCGACGAGTTCGGCTGGGAGCCGTTCGGCCCGGCCATGGTGATCAAGACCAAGGCCGCGCTGTCGCCGCAGGGGCGCGTCGTCGACTGGAACTTCGACGTCTTCAGCAATACCCACTCGACCCGGCCGAGCGAGCCGGGCGGCAACAATCTGCTGTCGAGCTGGTACCTGGCCGATCCGCAGCCGCCGGCGCCGCCGCGGACGATTCCGCAGCCGGCCGGCGGCGGCGACCGCAACGCCATCCCGCTCTACGACTTCCCGCGCCAGCGCGTGGTCAATCACTTCATCAAGGAGATGCCGCTGCGGGTGTCGGCGCTGCGCACGCTCGGCGCCTATGCCAACGTGTTCGCGACCGAGTCGTTCTTCGACGAACTCGCGCTCGCCGCCAATGCCGATCCGGTGGCGTTCCGGCTCGCCCATTTGAAGGACCCGCGCGCCCGTGCGGTGATCGAAGCGGTGGCCAGGAAGGCCGACTGGAAGCCGGGCGAGAAAGGCGACGGAAGCAGGGGCCGCGGCATCGGCTTTGCCAAGTACAAGACGCTGGCCACCTATGTGGCCGTCATCGCGGAGGTCGAAGTCGACCGCGCCACCGGCAAGGTTTCGGTGCCGCGCGCCTGGGCGGCGGTCGATTCCGGCCAGATCATCAACCCCGACGGCCTCGCCAACCAGATGGAAGGCGGCATCGTCCAGTCGGCCAGCTGGACTCTCAAGGAAGAGGTCAGGTTCGACCGCGACGGGATCAAATCGCGCGACTGGCTCGGCTATCCCATCCTCACCATGCCGGAGGCGCCCAAGGTGGAGGTGGTGCTGATCGACCGGCCCGACGAAAAGCCGCTCGGTTCCGGCGAGGGGGCGCAAGGCCCGGCGGTGGCGGCGATCGCCAACGCCTTCGCCGCCGCCACCGGCAAGCGGCTGCGCGACCTGCCGCTGTCGCCCGACCGGGTGAAGGCGGCGCTGGGGTAGCGTTCTCACCTCGCGCGTCATTCCGGGGCCGGCCGCAGGCCGGAACCCGGAATCCAGGCTCTCTTCCAACAAAACTGGATTCCGGGTTCGGTGCTTCGCACCGCCCCGGAATGATGGCCAAGCAGTTATTACGCACCTCCTTCGTCACTCATTATGCTTCGTCACTCATTATGGCCTCGTAGTCCTGCCCGCCGTAAAATATGCGGACAATTTCGACGGAATTCTCGGTGATCTGGTAGGCGATAACGACGCTTCGCCCGAAAGGCACGATCCGCAGATTGGACCTGAGGTCGGGGCGTGCCCTGCCTTGCTCCGGCGCATCGCGAAGCAAATCGCAGCGCTTTTGTATTCGCTCGATAAAGCTGAATGCTCGGGCCGGACTGTCCTGTGCAATGAATCGGTAAATAGCCTCGAGGTCTTCCGCCGCCCGCGGCCGGCAGATGAGCTTACGCGCCATGACGGCGTGCTTTTACCGTCCTTTGGTGCAGCTTCTTGAGCCGCTTGTTGACGTGCTTGTCAGTGAGCGAAGGCCGCGGGTCGTCGAGGGAATCGGCAATCCTTTCCCGAATCTCGTCCAGGCGCTGAGCTTTCATGGCCTCGCGATCCTGCCAGGTTCGCAGCGCCTCGCGAATGACCTCGCTGTTCGACGCATAGGCGCCGCCTTCAACCTTGTCGCGCACCATGCGGGCCATCTCGGCCGGGAGTGTTATGCTGAGCTTCTCCGCGGGTCGCATGATTCACTTTCTCCGTTATCCTATAAAATACTACCAAATGCTCCCAAGCACCAGCCCCTCCGGTCACGGCTTGGCCCCTTGGCAGAGCGGTACGGCGGGTTGATAACCATCGTGCCCGTCGGTGCTGGCGTGATATGGTCCTATCGGCGAACAGGATGGTCTAAAGCCGGGTGAGAGAGGCGCGTTTTCCCATGAACAAGGTCAACGGCGTTCGGGCGCTCCTGTGCGTCCTCGCTGCGTCGTTCGCATTCGCCGCGGCGCCGGCGCGGGCGCAGACCTATCCGAGCCGGCCGGTGCGGGTGATCCTGCCGTTCGCCGCCGGCGGCTTGGCCGATATCACGACGCGGCTGGTCGCGGACGGGCTGGGCGACAAGCTCGGGCAGCGCATCATCGTCGACGATCAGCCCGGCGCCGGCGGGATCTCCGCGGCGCGTTCGGTGCTCGCTTCGCCCGCCGACGGCTACACGCTCGCCCTCGTCACCAACGGCACGGCGATCAGCGTGCCGCTGTTCAAGACCCTGCCGTTCGATCCGGTCAAGGATTTCGTGCCGATTTCGGCGTTCGGCAATTTCGACCTCGCCATGGCCGCGAACGCCGCTTCGCCGTACCACACACTCGCGGACTTCCTCAGGGATGCGAAGGCCAATCCCGGCAAGCTGAATGTCGGGACCATCGGCGTCGGCAGCACTCAGAACCTGGGCGCGGAACTGCTGCGCTCGCTGTCGGGCGACAGCTTCACCATCATCACCTACCGCACCGCGCCGGAAGCGCTGGTCGCGCTGCTGCGCAACGATATCCAGCTTCTCGTCGATTACTACGCGACGGTGAAGCCCGGCCTCGAGGACGGCAAGCTGCGGGTGCTCGCGACCTCCGGCGCAAAGCGTTCGCAGATGCTGCCGCACGTCCCGACCGTCGCCGAGGCCGGCGTGCCCGGCTACGAGGTGAGGTCCTGGAATGCGCTGTTCGCTCCGGCCGGCACGCCGCCCGACATTATAGCGAAGCTCAACCAGGCGGTGCGCGAGGTGATGGCGCAGCCCGACGTCAAGCACCGGCTGCTGGAACTCGGCATCGAAGCCCAGGCCGGTCCGCCCGAGGAGATCGCGGCCCGGCTCCGGGCCGATATCGCGAAATGGGCCAAGGTCATCGACGACGCCAAAATCCCGAAGCTGTAGGCCGATCGCCGCGATCCTCCTGGGCTTGATCCGAACAAACCATGGATTGGTCGACCCCGCTCGATCTCTATTGCGAACGCACCGACGCGTCGTTCTGGTCGGAGCCGGTCAATGCCATTACCAACGTTGCGTTCCTGATTGCGGCCGTTGTCGCGTTCCACCTGTGGCGCCGCGGCGACCGCGCGGACTGGCCGGTGCTGGCGCTGATCGCAGTCGTCGCCACCGTGGGCGTGGGCTCGTTCGTGTTCCACACGGAGGCAACCCGCGCCGCGATCCTCGCCGACGTCATTCCGATCGCGGTCTTCATCTATGGCTATCTGCTGCTCGCGCTCGTCCGCTTCGTGAATTTCAAGGCCGTCGCGGCGGCCGCGATCGTCGTCGCCTTCGCTGCCGGCGCGCTTTCGCTGTCGGCGCTGGCGCCGCAGCGGCTCCTCAACGGCTCGGTCGGCTATCTGCCGGCGCTCGCCGCGTTGATCGCCGTCGCGCTCGCGGCAAGGGACCAGGGCGCGCGCCGCAGCCTCGGCCTCGCGGCGCTGGTGTTTGCGATCTCACTGGGCTTGCGCACCGCCGATACGGCGCTGTGTCCGCAATTCCCGCTCGGCACCCATTTCGTCTGGCACGTTCTCAATGCCGTAGTGCTGTTCATGTTGCTGCGCACGGCCATCGCAGCGCGTAGGGGCGCGTAGGGCGGGGTTGGCTGCAACCGGAACACAAAACCCACCGCGACATCGTCACACCGCGACATTGTCGATCAGCCGGGTCTTGCCCAGGCGCGCGGCGACGAGGAGGCGGAGCGGGCCGTCCGCGAGCGTCTCGACACGCATGAGGCTTTCGGCGTGGCGGGCTTCGAGATAATCGACCGCGAATCCCGCGGCCTCGATCTCGATCCAGCCTTCGGCCACGATCCTGGCGATGGGTTCGCCCGCGGCGATCCGCGCCGCGCCTTCCTTGAGTACCCGACAGAGTGTCGGCGCGACGGCGCGCTCGCGGGGATCGAGGTAGGCGTTTCGTGAGGACATGGCGAGGCCGTCGGCTTCGCGCACGGTGGGCACGCCCACCACCTCGACCTTGAGGTCGAGGTCCGCGGCCATGCGGGTGACCGTCTTGAGCTGCTGGTAGTCCTTCTCGCCGAACATGGCGTAGTCCGGCCGGCATTGGGCGAACAGCTTGGCGACCACGGTGGCGACGCCGCCGAAGAAATGCGGGCGGAAGCGGTCCTCGAGGTCGGCCACTGCCGGTCCCTTGACGGCGACGTGGGTGGCGAAGCCCGCGGGATACATGGCATCCAGCTGCGGCGCCCAGACGAGATCGATCTCGAGGTCGCGCAGCACGGCGACATCGGTATCGAACGGGCGCGGATAGCTGGTGAAGTCCTCATGGGGCGCGAACTGCGCGGGATTGACGAAGATCGACACCACCACGCGGTCGGCCTTGCGGCGGGCGCCGCGCACCAGCGCGATGTGCCCGGCGTGAAGCGCGCCCATGGTCGGCACCAGCGCGAGCGACTGGCCGGCGGCGCGGAATTTCCCGATCGCACGGTCGAGGCCTGCGATCGTGCGTGCAATGGCCGGTCCGCGCGCCATGGAATCCTCTCCCGGGTTGGGCGGGGAACCTAACAAAGCGGGTAAAGTCCCGCCATCCCGCGTGCGGCATGACTCGTCGCCGACCCGGCCGGATTCATCATGAATTGCGCCGGCCGGAGCGGAAATCTTGACGCTCGGCGGCGGTGCTTTCAAATTCAATTTGTGGAGGTCGCATGGCGATCGTTGAGCAAGGCGGCGAGACGCCGGCACGGCCGGGCGTGGCGCATGTGGTGGTCGTCGCCAGCGAAAAGGGCGGCACCGGAAAATCGACCCTTGCGGTCCATATCGCCGTCGCGCTGCTCAAGGCCGGGCGGCGGGTCGCCACCATCGACCTCGATTCGCGCCAGCAGAGCTTTACGCACCATTTCGAGCGCCGCCGCATCTGGGCGAGCAGCATCGGCCGGGCGCTGGAGCTGCCGCGCCATCACTGCGTCGCCCTCGGCGACGGCGTGAGGCTCGACGACAACGAGACCAGCGAGTTCACCGATTTCACCACGGCCGTCGAGGCGGTCGAGGATTGCTGCGACTTCGTCGTCATCGACGCGCCCGGCGCCGATACCTTCCTCGCCCGCCTCGCCCACGCCATGGCCGACACGCTGGTCACGCCGCTCAACGACAGCATGGTCGATCTCGACATTCTCGGCCTGGTCGACCCGGTGACGCTCGAGCTCGCCGGCACCAGCCATTATGCCGACATCGTCCACCAGGCGGTGCACCAGCGCCTGGCGCTGGACGGAACCAAGCCGGACTGGATCGTGGTGCGCAACCGCCTGTCGGGGGCAGTCACCGGCAACAAGCGGATCGTCGCGGCGGCGCTGGAAGCGCTCTCCGCGCTGCTCGGCTTCCGGTTCCTCGATGGACTTGCCGAGCGCGCGGTCTATCGCGAGTTCTTCGCGCGCGGGCTCACCGCGCTCGATCCGCTCGACATGGCGGTGCTGGGCACCCGTCCGAGCCTCTCCCATGCCGCCGCGCAGGAGGAAGTCCGCACCCTGCTGTCGGCGCTCAGGCTGCCGGTCAATGACCGGCGGCGCCAGGGGGCAGCCCACCCCCATTGGGCGGCGGCGCTCCAGCCGCTTGCATTTGGGGAAATGCTGGCCGATTGAGGTTTCGCCCGCGGCGCGGCCGAACCCATTGCGCGAAGGCTCCGCTACGGCCACCTTAGGCAGGCCGAAAGCATCGGGCCAACAGCAGAGGTCGCCAGATGGCGAAGTCCCCGGAGGATCGCACCCCGGCGCCGGCGGGTCATGGCGGCGAGCCGGCCGCAGCGGCCTCGCGCGCCGAGATCGATGCCTTTCTCGCCAAGGTCCGCGCGTTCGAACGCGCTCCCTCGACCGGTCGGCGCGGCCGTCTGATCTTCGCGCTCGACGCCACCATGAGCCGGCAGCCGACCTGGGACACCGCGTGCCGGCTGCAGGCGGACATGTTCCTGGAGGCGCAGGCGATCGGCGGGCTCGACGTCCAGCTCCTCTATTTCCGCGGCATCAACGAGTGCCGGGCGTCGCGCTGGGTGTCGGAGCCGGCGGCGCTGGCGGCGCTGATGGAAAAGATCGAGTGCCACGGCGGCCTCACCCAGATACGCCGGGTGCTCGCCCATGCCCGCGCCGAGACCGAAAAGACGAGGGTGCAGGCGCTGGTCTATGTGGGCGATGCCATGGAAGAAAAAGTCGACCATCTATGCGCCAAGGCAGGCGAACTCGGCCTGCTCGGCGTTCCCGCCTTCGTGTTCCAGGAAGGCGATGACGCCGCCGCCGAGCGGGCGTTCCGCGAGATCGCGCGGCTGTCGCACGGGGCCTATTGCCGCTTCAACGCCGGGGCGGCGAACGAATTGCGGGAATTGCTGCGCGCCGTCGCCGCCTATGCGGCCGGCGGAATGAAAGCGCTGGACGACCTCTCGGCGCGGCGCAATGCCGGTGCGATCAAGCTCATTGAGCAGATGAGATAGTCATGCCGACAATTTTCATTGGTCTGCTGGCGCTGGCCCTGGTGCTATGGCTCGTGAAGTCGTTCGCCAAGGCCGATCCGAAGTACCTGATCGGCGTCGGCCGCATCGCGGGCGGGATCGTCGCGCTGGCGGGGGCGGCCTTCCTCGGGACGAGGGGGGAGCTTGCCGTTGCCGTGCCGCTCGGCGTCACCGGGCTGGGCCTGCTGGGTTGGCTGCCCAGCGACTGGCTGCCGTCGTGGATGTCGCCGATCCTGGGACGGGAGGCTCCCCGCAAGGCATCGCGGGTGCAATCCAATTTCCTTGCCGTCGAGCTGGATCACGCGACCGGCGCCATGACCGGCGAGATCATCGCGGGACGCCTCGCGGGCACCAAGCTCGATCAGCTCGAGCTCAGCACGCTGGTCGGGCTTCTCGGCGAGTTCGATACTGAAAGCCGGGACCTATTGGCAGCGTATCTTGACCGCCGGCATCCCCGATGGCGTGAAGACGCGCAGGGCGATGCGGCAGCGGGGAGCGGCCCGGCGCGATCCGGCAAAATGACCAAGGAGGAGGCTTATCAGATCCTTGGCCTTGAGGCGGGTGCGAGCGCGGAGCAGATCGGTCGCGCCCACCGCGGGCTCATGAAGAAATTGCACCCCGACCAGGGGGGCTCTACGTACCTCGCCGCCCGCGTCAACGAGGCGAAGGATGTGCTGCTTCGACGCCATCTGTAACTCCCGCACGCATACCGGAGGAGTCGCCTCCTCGACTACAAAACCGCACTGCTCCTGTTGTTGCGCCTCGATGTCGTCGGTTCTGACGTCTGCGGTCAGTTCTTGATAGTCATACAATCAATATCGTTACGTTTTAGTTGCTTGCAAACCGCGTCGGCCTCGTCTTTTTGCGGGAAGCCGGCAAAACGCGCGCGGTAAAGCGTCTTGTCGCCCTTCATGACCGGCTCGGTGAAGGGGTCGGCGCGGTCGAGCACGTGGCCGATCTTGGCCTGGGCGCTGCTGAGCTTCTGTTGAGCCTCGCGCTCGACGTCGAAAGCGCCGATCTGGACGATCCATCCGGCGTGCGTCGGCGCGTTGTGCGCGGCGATATCGTGCCTCGGTTCCGGCGCAGGCGCCGCGACGACCGGCAGCACGGCGGCGGTCTTGTAGGCGAAAGCACGGGTGATGGGTGGCGCAGCGGGAGGCGGCTCGGTGACCGGTGCGGCGACCGCCGGAGCGACGACGGCCGGCGCCATGGCCACGGATCTGATTGCCGGGGCAGGGGTCTTGGAGGTCGCGGCCGGAGCCGGCTCGGCCGCCACCGGCGCTACGACGGCGGCGACGATATCGGCGGGTGGTGCCGCGGCCGGAGCGACGGCGGTCGGAACCACAGCGACGGTCTTGGGTATCGCGAGAGGGGCTTTAGGCGGCGGGGCAGCCGCGGCGGCCGGCTCGGCAACCGGAGCAGCAGCGATGGGTGCGGGCGCCTTGGGCGGCGGGACCGCCGCCACCACCGGAGCCGGCAAGGCGGCCGCATGGGTGGATTCCTCGGCGACCGGGGTGACCATCGCACCGAGCCCGGCCGTCTGGGTCTGCGTGAGCCTCACCTTGATGGTCTTCACCAGGATCGGCTTGATGGTGTCGTCGGCGGCGGTCGGCGCCGCCGGTTTGGCGGCCACCGGCGGCTTGATCGTGCCGCTGACGGGTGCCGCCACGGCCGTCTTGGCGGCCGGCGGTGCAGCCGTCTCGCTCGGGAGATTGTCCGAACGGGCCGCCGCTGCGAATTTGGACGCAGGCCATGCCGCGGGCGGCGTGAACGAGGCGACTTCATAGGTCGGAGCTTTCGCGCCGGCTGCTTCCGCGATCGCCGTCGCGGTGTGCTGGGTCGATGCGGTGGCGATGTGCTCTTCGATCAGGGTGCGCATACGCGCATCCCGCGCCGCGGCCGAAGCTCCGCCCAGCACCACCGCCACGATATGTCGGTTGTTGCGGCGCACCGACGTCACCAGGTTGAACCCGGATGCCTGGGTATAGCCGGTCTTGATCCCGTCGACGCCGTCATGGCCGAGCAGGTGGTTGTGGTTGCGCATCTCCTCGCCGTGATAGGTGAAGGAGGCCGTGGAGAAATAGTGGTACTGGCGGGGGAACCGCTCCTGGATGATGCGGCCGAGCAGGGCCTGGTCCCGCGCCGTCGTCACCTGCTCGTCATTGGGCAGGCCGGAGGCGTTGCGGTAGAGCGTGCGGCTCATGCCGAGCGCATGGGCCTTCTTGGTCATCATCTCCGCGAATTCGCTTTCGCTGCCGCCGAGCGCCTCGCCGACCACCACGGCCGCGTCGTTGGCCGATCTGGTCACCAGCGCCTTTATGGCGTCTTCGACCGCGATCGTCTGGCCGGGGTGCAGCCCCAGCTTGGTCGGCGCCTGCACCGAGGCGTGCTCGGACACCGGCAGCTGTGAATCGAGCTTGAGCTTGCCCGCTTCCAGGCGCTCGAACAGCAGATACAGCGTCATGATCTTGGTGAGCGATGCCGGGTGACGCAACTCGTCCGCGCTGGCGGCGTGGAGCACGTTGCCGGTATTGGCATCCACGACGATCGCCGAATAGGGAGGCGAGGAGTCGTGATCATGCGTCACCACCTTGGCGCGGAAATGGCGGGCTTCGGCAGGTTGCAACGCGATGGTGGTGACGGCGAGCGCGCCGACAAGGCCGAGCGCCACGCGGCCGGAGCCGCGCAAATTCCAAACTTTCTGCGTCAATTCAAGTCCCCCATTCCCCCGTCCGGTCGTTGCCGGACATTCGCTTTCAAGGCACTCCATTGCGGATTGCCTTGCTCGATCGGCAGACGGCGCAACCGTGGCCGGCGGCGTCTGCCCTCCCACCCACAGCGATTCCTGCCTGCGAAAACGGGCGGGACCATGGCACGACGAGACAGATTAGGTTTCCAAAGTTGCCACCGAGTTAAGCAATCCACAGGGCGGTGCCTCTCGATATTGCGTCGCAAAACGATTGTTGACTTTTTGTGCAGTGCGGCATAAATAAAATGCCGACGGCCTCGGGGTCGCTCCAATGCTAGCGGCAGGAATGCCGGTTGGGAGAATTAACCATGCTCAAAAATTTCGACGACGTGCAGAAGTACGGCAAGGACAACATGGACGCGACCATGAAAGCATGGGGACAGGTGTCCAAGAGCGTCCAGGCGATCGCCGCGGAGGCCGCCGACTACTCCAAGAAGTCGTTCGAGGAAGGTTCTGCCACGCTGGAAAAGCTGCTCGGCGCCAAGTCGCTCGACAAGGCATTGGAAATCCAGACCGCCTATGCCAAGTCCGCCTACGAAGGTTTCGTCGCCCAGGCGACCAAGATCGGTGAGCTTTATGCCGACCTCGCCAAGGAAACCTACAAGCCGTTCGAGGGTTTCGCAGCCAAGTCTATGGTAGCGAAGTAAGCTGCTGCCTGCCTGCAAATTTACGGCATGAGCCCGGCCGGTTTCCGGCCGGGATATTTGTGAGCGCACCCGGCTGACGCGCGGGATTATTTCAAAAGGTACTCGGTCTTCGCCCGCGGGGTCGAAAAGCGCGATCATCGTCGCCGAAATGTCCTGGTCGGTCGACACCTGGAAATACAGGCCCGGCGAAGCGCAGCTCTCCAGGGTCGGGCCGATGTTCGGCTGGAACGACGGCAGATAACTCTCGTGTAGAGCACCGCGATGCGGATGCCGCGGTTCTTGATTCTTCTTCTTGATTCTTTCGCCTCCCGAGGGCCAAGTTCCTCGGTGCCACCCGGGCTCAGGCTTGGCGGCGGTGCGGCGCCGAGTAGCTCGCCGAGGAACTTCCAACATGGCATCGCATTTGCCAGTCGGATGGCCGTCCGGGGTCTTGCCGCCCGGACCGGGTTGGACGGCGTGAATATCGGGAGACACAAGCCAAGCCGCCGGCGGAGCGGTGGCGGATTCGAATGTGCTGCCTATTTATAGCACTGCCGCCAGCCTTTAATTTAGCACTACACGGCCGCGCTGCTTTGCGGCATGCTTGACTCGGACTGGACGTCGAAGGCCTCTGCCATCCATGACCACTGCCACTGACATCCCCGGAACTTGCATCACCGGCACTTGCATCCCCGGCAGTCCGTCACAACCGGCCGGCATGGCGCCGCGCGGCGCGGACGACGACCGCAAGCGACCCAAGGAGCCCGGCGGCCCGGGCACCGCGGTCATCACCAAGACCAAGACGCAGACCAAGAAGCCCAGCCTCTACCGCGTGCTACTCCTCAACGACGACTACACGCCGATGGAGTTCGTGGTTCACGTGCTGGAGCGGTTCTTCAACAAGGACCGCGAAGGCGCGACTCGCATCATGCTCCACGTCCATCATCACGGAATCGGCGAATGCGGCGTTTATACGTACGAGGTGGCCGAGACAAAAGTGACGCAAGTGATGGACTTTGCCCGAAAACACCAGCATCCTCTGCAATGCGTGATGGAAAAAAAATGACGATCGAGGGAGCGCCGAAAAAAAGTCATCTGGGGGGATTGAACTGTCGATGCAACCCAACGAAATGAGACTCTGATGCCCACTTTCTCGCGCAGTCTCGAGCAATCGCTTCATCGGGCGTTGGCCCTGGCCAATGAACGCCACCACGAATACGCCACGCTGGAGCACCTGCTGCTGGCGCTGGTGGACGATCAGGACGCCGCCGCCGTGATGCGCGCCTGCAACGTCGATCTCGACAAGCTGCGGCGGAACCTGGTCGCTTATGTGGAGTCCGAGCTCGAAAACCTCGTGACCGACGGCGGCGAGGATTCCAAGCCGACTGCCGGTTTCCAGCGGGTGATCCAGCGCGCCGTGATCCACGTCCAGTCGTCCGGGCGGGAGGAGGTGACGGGAGCGAACGTGCTGGTCGCGATCTTCGCCGAGCGCGAGAGCCATGCGGCTTATTTCCTGCAGGAGCAGGAGATGACGCGCTACGACGCCGTCAACTACATCAGTCACGGGATCGCCAAGCGCCCGGGCCTGACCGAATCCCGTCCGACCCGCGGGGTCGACGAGGAGGCCGAGCAGAAATCCGGCGAGGAGCCCAAGAAGAAGGGCGATGCGCTCGATAATTACTGCGTCAACCTCAACAAGAAGGCTCGCGACGGCAAGATCGATCCCTTGATCGGCCGCGAAACCGAGATCAATCGCACCATCCAGGTGCTGTGCCGCCGCCAGAAGAACAATCCGCTCTTCGTCGGCGATCCCGGCGTCGGCAAGACAGCCATCGCGGAGGGCCTGGCGCGGCGGATCGTCCATGGTGAAGTGCCCGACGTGCTCAAGAACGCGACGGTGTTTGCGCTCGACATGGGCACGCTACTGGCCGGCACCCGTTACCGTGGCGATTTCGAGGAGCGCCTGAAGCAGGTGATCAAGGAGATCGAGGCCTATCCCGGCGCGATCATGTTCATCGACGAGATCCACACCGTGATCGGCGCCGGCGCCACCTCAGGCGGCGCGATGGACGCCTCGAACCTGCTCAAGCCGGCGCTCGCCGCCGGCACGGTGCGCTGCATCGGCTCCACCACCTACAAGGAATACCGCCAGTATTTCGAGAAGGACCGCGCCCTCGTGCGCCGGTTCCAGAAGATCGACGTCAACGAGCCGAGCGTGCTCGACGCCATCGAGATCATGAAGGGCCTCAAGCCCTATTTCGAGGACTACCACAAGCTCAAATACACCAGCGAGGCGATCAAGGCGGCGGTCGAATTGTCGGCGCGCTACATCCATGACCGCAAGCTGCCGGACAAGGCGATCGACGTGATCGACGAATCCGGCGCCGCCCAGATGCTGCTGCCGGAAAGCAAGCGCAAGAAGACGATCGGCCTCAAGGAGATCGAGACCACGATCGCCACCATGGCGCGGATTCCGCCCAAGACCGTGTCGAAGGACGACGCCGCCGTGCTCGCCCATCTCGAGGACACCCTCAAGCGGGTCGTCTACGGCCAGGACAAGCCGATCGAGGCGCTGTCGGCGTCGATCAAGCTCGCCCGCGCCGGCCTGCGCGAACCGGAAAAGCCGATCGGCTGCTACCTGTTCTCCGGTCCGACCGGGGTCGGCAAGACCGAGGTGGCAAAGCAGCTCGCGGCCTCGCTGGGCGTCCAGCTGATCCGCTTCGACATGTCGGAATACATGGAGCGCCACACGGTGTCGCGCCTGATCGGCGCGCCGCCCGGCTATGTCGGCTTCGACCAGGGCGGCCTGTTGACCGACGGGGTCGACCAGCATCCCCATTGCGTGCTGCTGCTCGACGAGATCGAGAAGGCCCATCCGGACCTCTTCAACGTGCTCCTGCAGATCATGGATCACGGCAAGCTCACCGACCACAACGGCAAGCAGGTCGATTTCCGCAACGTGATCCTGATCATGACCACCAATGCGGGCGCCTCCGACCTCGCCAAGGCCGCCTACGGCTTCACCCGCAACAAGCGCGTGGGCGACGACCTCGATGCGATCAACCGCCTGTTCGCGCCGGAGTTCCGCAACCGACTCGACTCCATCATCACCTTCGGCCATCTCACCACCGAGATCATCGCCAAGGTGGTGGAGAAGTTCGTGCTGCAGCTCGAGGCCCAGCTCGCCGACCGCGACGTCACCATCGAATTGTCCGACGAGGCCGCCAAATGGCTGATCGATCGCGGCTATGACGAGCAGATGGGGGCGCGGCCGATGGCCCGCGTGATCCAGGAGCACATCAAGAAGCCGCTCGCCGACGAGGTCTTGTTCGGCAAGCTCAAGGACGGCGGCCATGTCCGCGTGATCGTGGTCAAGGACGAGACCGAAGGCGACCAGCTCGGCTTTGAATACCTCGACGGCCCGATCACCCCCAAGCCGGAGAAGATTCCGCCGGTCCGGGTCCGCGGCAAGCGCCGCAGCGGCGGGAGCGGCGTCCGTCGCAGCAAGCCGCCGGGCCCGAAGGGCGACGGTGGTCCGCCCTCCAACCGCGGCTCGGTGCCGAAGATCCCGCTGGTCAAGGTTTAGTTGCGGCAGCAAAGCAGGCGGTCCGGTCAACAGCACCGGGCCCGTTTCGCGTTCTCGCGCCTCCTCGGGTATAGCGACGGTTAATATTATCGTGCGACATTGCCTCGGCCCGCACCGAGGTTCGCCGGTATGTCGCCTCTCGTATTCAACGAGCAAACGAAGCTGTTCGCCAATGCATTGGATCGGCTTTCGACCGCCTGTTTCAGTGTCGGCGTCCTGGCTCCGGTGGCTGGGGCTTACTTGAACCTGACGGGGTCTGATTCGGCCGGCTTCGGCTGGTGCTGCGTGGCTTATCTCGTTGCCGGCGCCGTCATCCACAGGCTGGCGATGCGTGTCCTGAGAGGGCTGCGGGAGTGACCAATCTTCAGTTCTTTGCCTCGGTCGGCGTCCCGGCCGCGCTGGTGGTGTGCAGCTACGTGGCGGTCGTCTGGTACGAACGGACCAGTCGAGCGCCGGCCGACGTTTCAAGGAACGACCGTGATGAGCCTGCAAAGTCAGTGTGACACGGATTTCTACGTCTTATTCGTCTTATGCAGCGCGTTCATCGTCAGGACCTCGCCGAGGCGGGCATAGGTCGGGCCGCCGAGGCGCGCGATCGGGTCGAGTTCGCGGGTCGCGATCTTGCCGTCCTTGACGAGGCCGTCGCGGAAGTGGAACACGACGACTTCGCCCACGATCAGCCGGTTCCTGGTGTGGCCGAACTCGATGCAGTTGCGGAACCGGCATTCCATCGCGACCGGCGCGTCGCGCAGCCGCGGCCGGCGATGTGGATGACGTATTCCTCGCGGGCGAGGATGTTGTGCGCGGTATCCTTGTAGACCCCGGCGTGCGTCTTTCGCCGCGATGTGCATCACGTGGCCTGAATTTTTCCAGCTGTTTGATTGGCACGGTTGGATGGGTGGAACAACTTCGATCCGGTTGTCGGCGAGCTGTAGGGCGCAATAGCGTAAATTGATGCTGCAGCTTCACTCCTGCCGCATGGCCGCGGCGAGCTTGAGGGCCTGGTCGGACAGCACCGCCGGTTCCTCCTTGAAGCTCGCAGGCGGCTTGAGCGCGACGCCGTTACGGCGGGGAATCACGTGGAAGTGCAGGTGGAACACCACTTGGCCGCCGGCGGTCTCACTGAATTGATGCACGGTGACACCGTCCGCAGCAAAGACCCTCACCCCGGCCTTGGCGACCTTCTGCACGATCCCCGCGAGATGGGCGAGATCGTCGGGGTCGATGTCGAGAAGGTTGCGCGCGGGCGCCTTGGGAATGACGAGGGTATGCCCCGGTGCGCGCGGCATGATGTCGAGAAAGGCGAAGGAGCGCTCGTCCTCATAGACCTTGTGGCTCGGCAATTCGCCACGCAGGATTTTCGCAAACACGTTGCCGGGATCGTAGCTCGCCATCGCGGTCTCCTTCGCCGCCCAATGTCGAGGCCGTGCCGCGATCCGTCAAGGCGGCAAGCATTTCTGCACCTGACGATGTCATTGCCCGGCTTGACCGGGCAATCCAGTACCCCCGGCCGGTGTTTACTGGATCGCCCGGTCAAGCCGGGCGATGACAGCGAAGTGGGTGTCACCCTGAACGAAAAGCGCGCTAAAATCCCGCATCCTCGTGGGCAGCGTCCTTGCGGAACGGGCTCGCCTCGAGCAATTCGCGGCCGGCCGCTTCCACATAGGCGCGCTCGCGGGCGAGATAGTCGTCGATGGCGCGGCGAAGCGCGGGGTCGGCGATGTAGTGGGCGGAATAGGTGGTCGCGGGCAGATAGCCGCGGGCGAGCTTGTGCTCGCCCTGGGCGCCGGCCTCGACGCGGGCGAGCTTGTGGGCGATGGCATATTCGATCGCCTGATAGTAGCAGATCTCGAAATGCAGGAACGGGTGCTGCTCGACCGCCCCCCAATGGCGGCCGAACAGGGTGCCGGCGCCGACGAAATTGATCGCACCGGCGATGTAGCGGCCGGCGCGCTTGGCCATGATCAGCACGGTCTGTTCCGCCATGGTCTCGCCGAGCCGGGAAAAGAACTCGCGGGTGAGGTAGGGCCGGCCCCATTTGCGCGAGCCGGTGTCCATGTAGAACGCGAAGAAGGCGTCCCACGCGGCTTCGGTAAGGTCGGAGCCGGTGAGCCAAACCACCTCGATCCCGTCGGCGAGGCCGTCGCGCCGCTCGCGCTTGATGGTCTTGCGCTTGCGCGATGCCAGTGCCGCAAGAAAGTCGTCGAAGCAGGAAAATCCGCCGTTTTCCCAGTGGAATTGCTGGTCATTGCGCTGCAGGAAGCCGCGCTTGCCGAGCAACGTCCACTCCGCTTGCGTCATGAAGGTGACATGCACCGAAGACGCCTCGCGCAGCTTGCACAACTCGACCAGCCCTTGCGCCAGCGTCGTCTCCGCGATGCGCGCATGGGGCCCCGGCGCCACCAGCAGGCGCCGGCCGGTCGCCGGGGTGAACGGCACCGAGACCTGGAGCTTGGGGTAATAGCTGCCGCCGGCGCGTTCATAGGCGTCGGCCCAGCCGGCATCGAACACGTATTCGCCGCGCGAATGGGATTTCAGATAGCACGGCGCGACACCGATGACGGCGCCGCCGGCGCTCTCGGCGACGAGGTGCTGCGGTTGCCAGCCGGTCCGCGCGGTCGCCGATTTGGAGACCTCGAGCGCCGCCAGGAAGGCATGGCGGGTGAAGGGATTGGGGCCGCCGGCCGCGTCGGCGCCGCCGGCGCAGCGGTCCCAGTCCGCCGCCGCGATCTCGGAGATCGCGGGGAGGACGCGCACGCGCAAGTCGGAAATCTCGGGGCAGGCGGCCGGCTTACGGGACATTGTCAGGGGCGGAATCCCTCGAAGATGATCTGGTCGGCGTAACGGGCGGCGATGGCGCGATCCTCGTCGCTGCGCACCGTCCAGGTCAGAAGCGGCAGACCGAACATATGCCGTGCCATGCGCGGCGCAACCGCCGTGAGATCGCTGACCCGGTAGGCGAGGAAATCGGGGCGGCTCGCCCATCCATGCATGAGAAATGCCAGTTCCAGCCGCCGGGTGGGGCCGAGAGATCGCCATTCGGGATGGTCGTAGTGACGCTCCGCGATGATGCCGCGGGCGAGATGCGGCGCAATCCGGCGCAGCTCGCAGATCAATGCCGGGTCGAACGAGCCGACCCCGACCGGCCCGCCGTAAGGCGCGAGCACCGCCGCGGCGCGAGCGGCGATGCGCAGGTCGCCGTCGAAGCGGCTCTTGAGCTCCAGCATCAGGGTTGCGCGGCCGGCGACGAGGTCGCAGAGTTCGCCCAGCGTCATCATGTGCTCGCCGGTGGCCTTGAACGCGACCTGCTTCAGGCAGGCGGCGGTGAGATCGCGCAACGCACCTTCCCCGGCGGCGAGGCGGCCGAGGGCGTCGTCGTGATGCACCATGGCTTCGCCGTCGGCACTGATCTGCAGGTCGGTCTCGATGCCGTAATTTCCGGCAATGGCCGCGGCGAAGGCGGCCGGCATGTTCTCGATGATGCCGCAGGCGGCCTCATGCAGCCCGCGATGGGCGATCGGCCTGGCGGTAAGCCAGGCGAGGTCGCGCGCCGCGGAACCGCCGGGGATCATGAGACTTCGAGGGGATCACGACACTTCAAAGGTGCCCTCGACCTCGACGGCGGCGTCGGCCGGCAGAACCGCAACGCCCACGGTGGTGCGGGCGTGCCGGCCCTTGTCGCCGAACACCGCCACCATGAGGTCGGAGGCGCCGTTCATCACCTTCGGCCCGTCGAGGAAATCCGGCTGCGAATTGATGAAGCCGCCGAGCCGCACCACCCGCACGACCTTGTCGAGGTCGCCCAGCGCGGCCTTGATCTGCGCCAGCAGGTTGATCGCGCAGGCGCGCGCCGCGGCCTGCCCCTGCTCGACCGAGACGCCGGCGCCGAGCTTGCCTTTGGCGACCAAGGTTCCGTCCTGCAGGCACAGCTGGCCCGATACGAACAGCAGGCGTCCGGAGCGCACGAAGCCCACATAATTCGCGACCGGCGCCGCCGGTGTCGGTACCGCGATGCCGAGTTCCGTCAGTTTCTTGTCGATCGTTCCGGACATTGGGCCCCTCCTGCCGCTTTAGCTTTCACGATACTTCGCCGATCGGCCGGTTTCTTGCAAGCGGGTTTAGGTGAGAGGTTGAAGCAAGAGGTTGAGGCAAGCGGGCTGCGGGCTGAGGTTTTTCCTGGGATCGGGCCAGACACGGGCAGTCAAACAAACACCATGATTCACATATCTTCCGGGGTTGAGGCCACCCCCGCTGTTGCGGCTTTCCCACACGGCTTCTATGGTCGCAATCGCGCCGGCTCCGACTCGCCCGGCATCATGCCGGGCATATAAGGAGGTTCGATGACGCGAGTTCATATTGCCGTGCCGACAGCCGCCGCGCTGATTGCGGCTGCTCTGGTCGGGGTGGCCGGGCCCGTCCCGGCGCAAGGCGCGACCGTGCTCGCACCCCATCGCGCGGTGTACGACCTCACGCTCACGCGCACCCGCGGCAAGCGTCCGATCCAGTCGGTGCGCGGCCGCATCCTCTATGATTTCGCCGGCAGCGCCTGCGAAGGCTACGCTCTCCAGTTCCGCCAAGTGTCCGAGATCGACAGCGGCGAGGGCAAAGTGGCGCTGAGCGATCTCCAGGCCACCACTTGGGAAGACGGGGACGCCAAGACGTTCCGCTTCAATTCCCAGAACACCGTCAACGACCGCGTCGTCGATGCGGTCAACGGCAATGCCGAGCGCGGTGGTTCGGACGTCGAGGTCAAGCTGACCAAGCCGACGCCCAAGACCCTCGATCTCGCGGCCAAGATCGTGTTCCCCACCGAGCACATGCGCCGCATCATCGATGCCGCCAAGGAGGGTAAGACCCTGCTCGAGCTGCCGGTTTACGACGGCTCCGAGAACGGCGAGAAGACCTACTCGACGCTGACCGTGATCGGCCGCGAAATCCCGCCCGATGAGAAGAAGCCCGACGACGCCGCGGCCGGCAAGCCGATGCTGGCGAACCTCAAGCGATGGCCCGTCACCATCAGCTATTTCGAGCAGGGCAGCACCAGCGGCGAGCAGCTTCCGGTCTATGCCATCGGCTTCGAGCTCTACGAGAACGGGATTTCCCGCGCGCTCTCGCTCGACTACGGCGACTTCGTCGTCTCCGGCATCATGTCCCAGCTCGAAATGAAGGACGTGCCGGCCTGCAAGTGAGGCGGGGCGATCCTCACTCCTTCCCGTCGTCATCCAACGCAATGCCCCGGATCACGGCGTCGCGGCCGAACTTCGCCCGCAACTGGTCGATGGCGTGCTCGGCGGCGGCGCTGCGCCGGCCGACGACATCGACGAGATCGGCGGGGTCGGCCTCCGCGGCGCCGGCGAGCGCGCTGACGCCGATGCCGATCAGGCGGAATCTGGTGCCGTCGGTCTCGCGCGCCAAGAGCTCGCGCCCGGCGGTGAAGATCTTCGCCGCCAGCTGGGTCGGCGCGGCGAGCGAGCGGGCGCGGGTGCGCAGGCGGAAATCGGCGCTCTTGAGCTTGAGGGTGACCGTCGCTCCCGCCAGCTCCTTGGCCTTGAGCCGGGCCGAGACCTTCTCGGTCAGCTCCCACAAATGACGCTCCAGCGGCCGCAGCGCAGCGAGGTCCTCGTGCAGCGTGGTCTCGGCCGAAACGCTCTTGGTCTCGCGTTCCGGATTGACGGTGCGGGCGTCGATGCCGCGGCTGAGCCGTGCGAGCCGCAGCCCCTCGGTGCCGAATCGGCGCATCAGCGTGGTTTCGTCGGCGCGCTGCAGGTCGGCGATGGTGCGCAAGCCCGCGCGCACCAGGCTCGCGCCCATGGCCTTGCCGACGCCCCAGATGAACGTCACCGGCTTGGGCGCGAGAAACGCCAGCGCCTCATCGGCGCCGAGCACGGAGAAGCCTCGGGGCTTGTCCATATCGGATGCGATCTTGGCGAGGAACTTGTTGTGCGACAGCCCGATCGAGACGGTGATTCCGATCTCATGCTCGACCCGGCGGGCGAACCGCGCCAGCGATTTGGCCGGCGGCATGCCGTGCAGTCGCTCGGTGCCGGCGAGATCGAGAAACGCCTCGTCGATCGACAAGGGCTCCACCAGCGGGGTGAGGTCGAGCATCATCGCGCGCACCTCGCGGCCGGCGCGGGCATATTTCGCCATGTCCGGGCGGACCACTTCGGCATGCGGACACAGCCGCCGCGCCTCGAACATCGGCATCGCCGAGCGCACCCCGAAGGTGCGGGCGATGTAGCAGGCGGTGGCGACGACGCCGCGATGGCCGCCGCCGACGATCACCGGCTTGTCGCAGAGCGCGGGATTGTCGCGTTTCTCGATCGCCGCATAGAAGGCGTCGCAATCCACATGGGCAATGGCGAGCCGGGCCAGCTCGGGATGGCGCGCAAGCCGCGGCGAACCGCAGGCGGCGCAGCGCGCGCCGCCATCGGGAACATCGGCAAGACAGTCGCGGCAGAAGCTGCCCATCGGTTCGCCCGGCCGGAGTTGGTCTTTCGCCATATTAGTCTGAGTCTGCGGCCGGGGGCCTGCGTCAGCGCAAAGGCTCGGCGATCCAGGCTTTGGCGATTGAGGCCTCTTCTTTTCGGGCTGGATATGCGACTATAATTGAGGCAGCTTCAGTCAACCCTGAAAGGATCAACCCGGTGAAGGCGTTGCGGCTGCTCTTGTGCCTCGGGCTCGCCGCCTGCGCGGACCTGGAGACGAAACCGTGGTTCAGGGCGGATGGCGGCCCGGCCTCGCCGGAACAGCTCGAGGTCGACAAGTCAGCCTGCCGCGAGGAAATGCAGAAATCCGTTCGGGCTACGGCCCAGGCGGCGTCGCTCGACCGCGGTCTCGTCAGGGCGGACGTATATGATGGCTGCATGGCGCGGCTCGGTTACACGGAATCCGCCACTCAGCGCTTCACCCCGCCACCGAGCGCTCAGGCCGGCACCGCGCCGCCGGGCGGGCAGGGCGCCTCCACGCCCCCAATCGCCCAGGGTGCGCCTCCGCCGCCAAGCGATCAACAATGCCGAAAGCCCGCGGATCTGCGCATCTGGTTGCCGCTCTGCCCGTGACTCCAGACCGGCGGGCGAGGACGAAAAGGGCCCGCATGCCGGCCCTTCCTTGCCAGAGTGCTATCCTTTCGAGTTGAGTCGGACGATGCTCAGATCTCCTTTACGGCACGTTCCCCTTCGCGCAGTGAGTGCGACCAGATCAGCTCGCCGGTCTTGGCGTCAGAGCACGCCCTTGACCATGATCGGCGTGCCTTCGAGCTTGAATTCGGGATAGGGGCCGAACGCGTCGGTCTTGAAGCGCCACGCCACTTCCAGCTTGTTGAAGTTCGAAGCATCGATCTGATCGAGCGGCGAATAGCGCGTGAATTTCACGTCGGCGCCGTTGGTCGGCCATTCGCCGTTCGCGGTCGAAGGCTTGCCCTGACACGCGAGCGTTTTCGTCTCGTCGATCTCCTTGAACAGCTTGCGATAGTGCGCGATCAGGCCGCGGAGGGCAACGGCTCAAAGGAAGCCCGCGCTGAAACCGCCGATCAGCGCATGGCGCACCGTGCGGGGGCTACCAGATATCCACGCTTGCTAAATTGGTGATGTGAGCCTTGTCGCCCATCGCAACGATATGGTAACCCACATCCGGCGCCTTGAATGCATACTCACCTGCGGGGTTTGTCTTTCCGGTCGCTAAGACCATGTAGTCCCCGGTTGCAAGCAATTGGATGTCAATGTCCCGGGCGAGTTCGCCGTCGCTGGTTATTGCTCGACACACTACGTCCAGGTTGGTGATCTTTTTGCACTCGAGACGTAAGGTGTGCGCATACGCAGCCGACGTCGTAGCCAACACCGCGGCGGTCGCGATCATTCCGAACGTTTTATACATTTAGGCTCTCCATTCTAAGTGACCTGGTGCGATCACCGTCGCGCACCATATCTTGTCGTCATTGTTGTTCATTGATGAAGGTCAACAACGCGTGAGCCGACCACATGCGCCGGGTTCGCGTTGTCCTGACCTGGATCGAAGCGGCCGTCGTCGCGGCGATCTAGTGATAACCTTAGCAGTCGGCTATCGGACGTATGGCGGACTCGACAGGCCAACCAATTAAGCCAATGACGTTGCGCCACGTGTCGAGACCCGGGTAGACGTGATTTCGGCCGGGTCCAGAGGCGGATGCCGCCGTGCCCGTCGTTTCCGACCCTACGGCACGTCGCGCTGCCAGTCGTGGCCGGACAGCGCCTGTCTCGCCTTGTCGAGCTCTTCCGGCGCGACACCGGCATGGCCGGCGACGGCGCGCAGCAAGGACTCATTGCCGGCGACATAGTCGAGCACGCCGGCGAGGAAGCCGGGCTGGCCGGCGGCGGTGCGGATTTCGCCGGGACTGATGCCGGTGAGCGCGAGGAAGCGCTCGAGGTGCTCGGGCTCGCCGGCGAGATAGCCGAGCGCCGCGATCGCCAGCGCGGCGGCCGCGTCCTGGCGCGCCTGCCGGTCGACCTTGCCGGGCCGCGCTCCGCGTTCCCCGATCATCTTATCTCGGTGCCCGAGGCGATCGGCGCGGCCGGCGGCGTTGCGGCCAGGATCTCGCGGGCGAGCTTGAGGACGTCTGGGGGCGAAGCATGGATTTCGCGCATCAGGCTCTGCACCTGGGCGCCGCCGACCGGCCGCACCTCGAGGGCGAGGTTGCGCATCTCGGCGAGAAATTCCGGGTCCCGCATGGTCGCGTCGAAGGCGCCGCGCAGCGCCTCGATGCGTTCTGGCGGGACGCCCGGAGGCGCCGCGAAGGGCCGTGCGATCGCCTGCCGCGACACGATCAGCTTGAGCGCGGCGTCGCGGCGCGGATCGCCCGGCAATTCCATGATCGTGGGTATGTCGGGAAGATCCTCGTGCCGCTGCAGGGCGATCTGCAGCGGCACCGTGATCCGCTTCGCCGTCAGCATGTCGCGGTTGCGCGCCAGCAGGCTCGTCCACGACCAGCCGCAGCGGCCGTCGATCTCGCCGCGTTCCATCGCCAGCACGAGGTCGGCGCCGCCGGGATAGCCGGTGACGATGCGCATCGGCAGGGCGAACATGTTGCGCAGCACGGTCGGAAAAACGTCGCTGTCGGCGCCGGTTCCCGATGCGCCGATCAGGGTCTTCTTGGTGACCATGTCCTGCCATGTCGCAATGCCGCGCGGCGCGTTGAACGCGCACACGCTCACCTCGTTGGCGATGCTGCCGATCCAGTTGAACTTCGGCGCCTCGAATTGCGCGCCTTCGGGATGACCGAGGATCGGCTCGTAGACGATGCCGCGGGCGAAGGTCGCGAGCGTGGTGCCGTCCCGCGGCGCCGCATTGAAGAGGTAGTTGACGACCTTGAGGCTGCCGGCGCCCGGCATGTTCTGGACGACGACCGCGGGCTCGCCCGCGAGGTGCCGGCCGAGAAACCGGCCGAGCGTGCGGGCATAGAGGTCGTAGCCGCCGCCGGGGGCGAAGCCGACCAGCACGCGGACGGTCTTGCCGGCGTAGAACGCTTCCGCGGTGTCGGCGGCAGCGGCCGGTGCGACGCCGGCAAGGCAGACGGCCGCGGCGATCGCGAACGCGATCGCCGGGTGTCGCGGCCGGCGGCGGATCATTCCCGTGAGCGGGGGCCTCATCGGAGTCATGCCGCGCTATTCAGCGGCGACGTGGGCGCGCTGCTGTACATCCATGTTGACGAGTTGCAGCGGCGACGCCGCCTTGCCGAGCATGCCCCAGCCCTTCACCCACTCATAGGTGCGCTGCAGCTCTTCGTCGGGGATCGGCGCGGGATCGCAGACGACGAGGCGGCTTTCGCGCAGATCATCGACGGTGAGCGCGCCGATCTCGGGGTCCTTGGCCTTGTGATAGTCGATGAAATACTGGAGGTATTTGCGCTTGTCCGCGCCGATGCGGCGCACCGCCTCGCGCACCGCGCGGTTGAAGGCGCCGTAGGTTTGCGCATCGACCTTGTCGGAGGCGACTTCGGTGCCGTGGTAGAAGGCGGAACAGATGACGCGGCAGCCGTTCTTCTCGGCGAGGCTGAGATACGGCTCGGTCAGAGTGGTCGCCTCGACCTCGCCGGACATCATCGCGGCGTAGCGTTTGCGCGAACCGTTGCTGACGCTGCACAGCCGGATGCGGTCGCGCGGAAGGAAGCCCTCCAGCAGATGGAGCGCGAGATAGTGGGTGCCGAAGTAGAACGGCACCCCGATGCGGCGGTCGGCCAGCTGCTGGGCGGTATAGACCGGGGAATCCGGGCGCACCACGATCCCCGCGAAGCTCACGATGCCGCGGCGGCCGACCTGCCGGCTGCCGACGGCGGTGTCCTGGACGCGGCAGTAATTGCCCCATTCGCAGGCGTTGTACATGTCCGCCTTGCCTTGCTCGAGCAGCCTGCCATGGCTGGCGAACGGATCGACGCCGGCGGGATTGGTGATCGTGCTATCGGCGGTCTTGATCTCGACTTCGTCGCGGTCGGCCCACCTGACGTCGAGCCCCTCCCGGGCGAACAGGCCTTCATCATAGGCGACGAGCTCGGGCAGGCCCTGGAACGGTGCGGTGGACTCCAGCACCAATGTCTTCATGGGAAAGTCTCCCTTCTAGGGCGTGTTGCGCAGCGCCCGGCCGCGGTGCCATGACGCGAATCGGCCTCGCGAATTGCCCGCTTGTCGGCGTGGCGGATGATCGAAAGATAACCACTTCGGCGGCGAAAATTCCAGGGGCCGATCGCCGGGGCATAAAAACGCGTAATTTGCCACGCAATCAACGAAAAGCCCCACAATCCCCCCGTTTGTGTTTGATTGCATTTGCGTTTCTGTAAGGATTGCGGCCTACCGTCCGGTCGATGAAGTGGGCCGCCGGAGCTGCCCATTTGCCTCGCATGCAAAGGGCTGGCGATGCAGCGAAATGGGGAACATGGGGATGGCCAAGACCGTCCTGATCGTGGAGGACAACGAGCTCAACATGAAGCTCTTCCATGACCTGTTGGAGGCCCACGGTTATAATACCGTGGGGACGCGCAACGGCGTCGAAGCCATCGATCTCGCCCGCAAGCACCGCCCCAATCTGATCCTGATGGACATTCAGCTTCCCGAAGTCTCCGGCCTCGAAGTCACGAAGTGGATCAAGGACGACCCCGAGCTCCGCGCGATTCCCGTCATCGCCATCACCGCCTTCGCCATGAAGGGTGATGAGGAGCGCATCCGCCAAGGCGGCTGCGAGGCCTATCTCTCGAAGCCGATTTCCGTCGCCAAGTTCATCGAAACGATCCGCCAGTTTCTTGGCGCCCCGGAGGGAGAACGCCGATGACTGCCCGGATCCTCGTGGTCGACGACGTGCCGGCCAACCTGCGGCTTCTGGAGGCGCGGCTGTCCGCCGAATATTTCGACGTGGTGGGCGTGGCGAGCGGCGCCGAGGCGCTCGCCATCTGCGAGCGTGCCGAATGCGACCTCGTGCTGCTCGACGTGATGATGCCGGACATGGACGGATTCGAGGTGTGCCGCCGCCTCAAGACCAACCCGGCCACCCACCACATCCCCGTGGTCATGGTGACCGCGCTCGATCAGGCCGCCGACCGCGTGACCGGCCTCGACGCCGGCGCAGACGATTTCCTGACCAAGCCGGCATCGGACTTCGTGCTGATCGCCCGCGTCCGCTCGCTGGTGCGGCTCAAGATGATGACCGACGAGCTGCGCATGCGCGCGGTCACGTCGAAGGAGATCGGGCTCGAAAATCCCGCCCGCGAAGCGGTGGCCGACACCGGCCGCGGCGCCCACATCCTCATCGTCGACGATCGTGAGGCCTCGTGGGAGCGCATGGCCCAGACGCTTTCACCGGAGCACACCGTGGACGTCGAGATCAATCCGCGCCAGGCGGTGTTCCAGGCCGCGGAAACGCCCTTCGACCTCGCCATCGTGTCGCTCGGGCTCGAAAACTACGACGGCCTGCGGCTGTGCAGCCACATCCGCTCGCTCGACCGCACCCGCAACCTGCCGCTGCTCGCCATCGCCGAAGCCGACGACAATGCGCGGCTGATGCGCGGCCTCGAAATCGGCGTCAACGATTATCTGATCCGCCCGATCGATCCGAACGAGCTGCTGGCGCGGGTGCGTACCCAGGTCAAGAAGAAGCGCTACGCCGAGAAGCTGCGCGACAACGTCCAGATGTCCATCGAGGCGGCGATCACCGACGCGCTGACCGGCCTGCATAACCGCCGCTACATGGAAAGCCATCTCGGCACCCTGTTGGACCAAGCGGTCGCGCGCAGCCGTCCCATCAGCATCCTCATTCTCGACATCGACTTCTTCAAGGCGATCAACGACAGCTACGGGCATTCCGCCGGCGACGACGTGCTCAAGGAATTCTCCCGGCGGCTGAAGAAGGCGGTGCGCGGCATCGACCTCGCCTGCCGCTATGGCGGCGAGGAGTTCGTCGTCGTCATGCCAGACACCGACGTCGCGATGGCGACCATGGTGGCTGAGCGGCTCCGCAAGCGCATCGCCGCCGAGCCGTTCCCAATCAACCAGAACACCGGGACGGTGCCGGTGACCATATCGATCGGCATCGCCGCGATGCGGTCATCCGAGGACAGCCCGGCCGATATCATCAAGCGCGCCGACAAGGCGCTCTATCGCGCCAAACGCGAAGGCCGCAACCGGGTCGCCGCCGACGCCGCGTGAGGCCACAGCCATCTCCCTGTAGTCATTCCGGAGCGCGCGTCTTCGCGCGAACCCGGAATCCAGGCTTCAGCCTCAGCGCAAATTCGTAGCGGGCTTTTTGCTCACCGGCGAGGCTGTCTGGATTCCGGGTTCGCCGCCGGCGCGGCGCCCCGAGATGACGGCAAAGGGCCTAATTCCGTTCGATAACCCTTAAACTTTACGTTGATTGTAAAACGTACGGTTAACCAGGGCCTTGGCTGTTGCTTTGCATCTTCCACGCGATAGCGTCGCGGCCGGGAAGGGTACGGCGCGGCGCTGCCGGGCGGGTTCCGCCGACGCCTCCAACGCCTTGAACACCCCACGGATTGCTCAGGTCTATCGCCTGGGCGCGTGGGGCCGGCCGGTCGGGGATGGTAGGGCGAGTGGCCTCCTCCGACACCATTCCCGGCCGGCCACTTTCCCGGTGGTGTGCGACGCCCCCCCAAAACGACGAGGGCGCCTTGCGGCGCCCTGCCAATCCCCTCGATCCCGGCGCGACCTACTTGATCTTGGTCTCGCGGAACTCGACGTGCTTCTTGGCGATCGGGTCGTATTTCTTCTTCACCAGCTTGTCGGTCTTGGTGCGGGAATTCTTCTTGGTGACGTAAAAATAGCCGGTGTCGGCGCTCGACAGCAGCTTGATCTTGATCATGTTCGCCTTGGCCATGGCGGCATTCCTCGGTGACGGCGCGGCACTGCCGCAGGTTGCGGGGAACCTAGCCTCCGCCGACGAAAAGTCAAGAAAATGGGCTTTGCGGCAAGCGTCCTCACTCCAGGAACTCGCGCAGGCGCTTGCCGTGCTGCATGCGGTAGAACGGCACCGGAAGGTCGTGGGTGAAGCCGGCGGCGGTGCGCAGCTTGAGCTCTTCCAGCACCGCCATGGTGATGCCGGGCATGTCGAGCTTCATGGTGTCCTCGATCGGCAGCCACACCAGCTCGACCAGCTCGGTGTCGGCGGTGACGACGCCGTCGATGCGGGCCGCGATGGCGCCGGCGTCGACCGCGAAGAAGCGGGTGTCGAACCGCCGCGTCCGGCCCGGCGGGGTGATGGCGCGGGCGATGAAATGGACCTCGGCGAGATCGGGGTGAACGCCGCTCTTGGCGAAGTCCGCCCACGCCTCGTTCGGGACGCGCATCGGTTCCTCGCGCTTGACGCCGAGCAAGAGGCCGGTCTCCTCGAACACCTCGCGGATGGCGGCGAGGGGATAGCCGCGGGACTTCTGCGGGCTCGGATAGCGCACCTCGCGCATCAGCCGCGCTTCGACCCTCTTGTCGAGCGCCGTTGCCGCGCTCATGCGCCGGTCTTCCAATTCGACCCGGCCGCCGGGGAAGACGAATTTGCCCGGCATGAACTTGTGGCCGTGATGGCGGCGTCCGAGCAGCACCTTGGGGACCGCAGCGGTGCGGTCGATCAGCAGCATGGTGGCGGCGTCCCTGATCCGAACATTTGGCAGGTTGCGGCTTTTGTCCCCGTTGGTGAGGAATTCGGCGAGGCGCGCGGTGGGATCGGAGCTCATCGCAAGTCTTTATTGCGGATCGGCTTCGGGCTCGGCGCGGGGATCGAAGCCATGCATGTAGTTCGCCCATTGCCAGCCGACGATGGCGCCCTTGACCGGCTGTAGCAGCCCGATTGCGAGCCCAATGGTGAGCGTGCCCCATAGCAGCGCGTGGAGCCAATAAGGCGGTGCGAATGCGACCTCGACCACCAGCGCCAGCGGCACCACGATATGGCCGACGATCAGGATCACGAAATAGGCCGGCGCGTCGTCGGCGCGATGGTGGTGGAATTCGGTGCCGCATTCCGGGCAGTGGTCGGCCACCTTGAGGAAGGCGCGGAACAGCTTGCCGCGGCCGCAATTGGGACAGCGGCCGATGAAGCCGCGCCGCAATGCCCTCCAGGCCTGGCGTTTGGGGAGCGCCTCCGCTTCGGCGGTCTGGTCTTGCCAGCTCATCGACGTTTCCGTGCCGGGCGGCGCGGGGCGCCGTCGCCGCCGTGGGAACGGGGTTCGTTGCGGTGCGGCTTGCCGCGCCGCATCGGGTGGGACGGCCGCGTCCGCCCGCCCGCCGTCCCACTGCCCGACAATAGCTCGAAACGCAGCGCGCCGGCGACCGGGGCGGCTTCGACCAGGCGTACCGAAACGGGATCGCCGAGCCGGTGGGTCTCTCCGCTGGCGTCGCCGACCAGCGCGTGGGCGCGCTCGTTGTAGCGGAAATATTCGTTGCCGATGGTGGCCGCCGGAATGAATCCGTCGGCGCCGGTGTCGTCGAGCTTGACGAACAGGCCGGAGCGGGTGACGCCGCCGATATGGCCGGTGAAGGTCGCGCCGATGCGGTCGGCGAGGTGGTGGGCGATCAGGCGGTCGACGGTCTCGCGCTCGGCCGCCATGGCGCGCCGCTCCGCGGCGGATATCTTCGCCGCGGTCTCGCCGAGCGAGCGGACGTCCTCGGCATTGGGAAGGCCGCCGTCGCCGAGCTTGAGCGCGCGGATCAAGGCGCGGTGCACGATCAGGTCGGCATAGCGCCGGATCGGCGAAGTGAAATGAGCGTAGCGGCGCAGGTTGAGCCCGAAATGACCGTAGTTCTCCGCGGCGTATTCGGCCTGGGCCTGACTGCGCAGCACGATCTCGTTGACGAGCTTTTCGGTGTCGCGGCCCTTGACGCGGGCGAGGATGCGGTTGAAGCCCTCCGGCCGCAGCGCGCCGGTCTTGGGCAGCGAGATGTCGAGGGTCGCCAGGAACTCGCGCAGCGCGTGGAGCTTCTCCACCGCCGGCTCGTCATGGACGCGATAGACCAGCGGCGTGTGTGCGCGCTCGAGCGACTCCGCGGCGGCGACGTTGGCGAGGATCATGAACTCCTCGATCAGCCGGTGGGCGTCGAGCCGCGCCGGCGAGATCACCCGGTCGATGGTGTTGTGGGGCTTGAGCA
>Ga0302325_10004492_pt1 | contig 32235 bp, 31 predicted proteins | sample Palsa_T0_2_FD_201948 | JGI IMG/M metagenome (GOLD analysis project Ga0302325, IMG submission 201948) | Peat permafrost microbial communities from Stordalen Mire near Abisko, Sweden - Palsa_T0_2 | ecosystem: Environmental > Terrestrial > Soil > Palsa > Peat permafrost | place: Sweden: Abisko... | reverse complement strand
GGCCTTTCACTTGCAAGCGGCTGCCCACCGGACTACGCCCGCGCCAGTATTTGGCCGCCATAAACTCGTTCACCACCGCGACCGGCTGCGCGGTTTCATTGTCCGCGCGGGTGAACTCGCGGCCCGCTACCAAAGGGATGCCCATGGTAGCGAAATACCCGGGACCGACCTCGTTGTAATCCACGGTAGGATCCTCGTCCGGGGCGATTACATAACCATCGACTGCGATGGGGGCCGAAGAATAACCGATATAACCGAACGGCGTCACTCGCGCGAACGCGATCGATTGCACGCCTGGGAGCGATTGCAGGCGATCTGTCAGCGCGTCCTGAAAATTCCTGGCGCGCTGGGTATCGTATCCAGCGGACGTCAAATCCACCCAAGTGGTCAGTACTCCATGCGTGGTGAACCCGGGGCTGGTGTTTTGAATCGCGCCAAGGCTCTTGAGTAGGAGCCCCGCGCCTACGAGAAGAACGAAACTCAGCGATACCTGCACGACGATGAGGCCGCCGCGCAATACCGCTCGCCGGCCTCTACCCACCAATCCGGCCGATTCCGCCTTCAACGCAGAGACCAGGTCGATCTTGCTGCTCTGCCACGCGGGCACCAGCCCGAAGAAAACGGCCGAGATCAGGCAAACGCCCGTGCTTAGGACAAGCACGCGCCAGTCGATGTCACCTGGCAGTCGCATCATGACACCGCCGCGCGACGGAAGCAGCAGCGGAAGCAGGTTGCGACACCAGTTTGCGAGCAGGAGTCCACAGGACGCGGCGATTGCCGAAAGGATCAGTCCCTCGGTGAGCAGCTGTTTCAGTAGCCGTCCGCGTCCAGCGCCGACCGCAAGCCGCACCGTCATCTCATGACGGCGCCCGAATGCTTTTACCAGCAGGAGATTTCCGACATTCGCGCAAGCGATCAGGAGCACGAAGCACACCACCGCCAACGCAACCGAGAGCGTCGGGAACATGGTGCCCGCATTGTTGAAAGGCGTCTTCCACAAGGGGAACAGCCGGACTCCTCGACCGCGGTTTGTCGCCGGATAGTCGTGCTCCAGACGGCTCGCCAGCGCGGATAACTCGGCCTGCGCCTGGCCGGGAGTCACGCCCGGCTTGAGCCGCACGAAACCCTCAATCCATTGCGCACTGCGGTCTTCGAGTTGGTATTCACCTCCGGTGAATCGTTCCTGCATGGATACAGGGACCCAGAACTGCATGGCCCATCCGACGAAAGTGCCATAGAAGCCTTCCGGCGCGACGCCAATGATGGTGTGCGGCATACCGTTGAGCATCTGCGCTCTGCCGACGATCGCCGGATCGCCATGGAAGCGCTCTTTCCACATCTGGTAGCTGATAACAACCACGGGGTGGGCATTACGGCCGAAATTTTCGGCGGGTTCGAACGCGCGCCCCAAAACAGGACGGACGCCTAGCGCATCGAAATAGTTGGCCGAAACAACGCTCCCTCTGGCACGCTCGGCCCGGTCGCCGATGGCTAGCGTAACCCCGGTGATTCGATCCACGATGAAAGCGTCAAAAAGCTTGGAGCTCCTCTGATAATCCTGGAAATCCGGCCAGGATAAATCGGTGGAGTCCCCAGGCGCGCCGGCCACGCCGCGATAGGTTCCGGCCACGGCCATCATTCGTTCCTGGTGGGCTACTCCCGGAAACGGACGAAGCAAAACTCCCTCGATCCAACCGAACACCGCGGTAGTTGCGCCAATTCCGATCGTGAGACAAAGGATGGCAAGAATCGAAAAGCCCAGATTGCGCCGGAGCATGCGGAAACCGAAGCGCAGATCCTGCCACAGCACCTGCAAGAACGGGAGCGAGCGAGCTTCCCGGTAGGCTTCTTTCACCTGAGCAACGCCGCCAAAGCGGCGCCGGGCGGCGGCCCACGCCTGGTCCGGGCTCATCCCGCGGCGGAGATTTTCGGCTACTTCGTTTTCGAGGTGAAACTCGAATTCTGCATCCATATCGCTCTCCAGACGCCCTGTTCGAAAGAGACCGGAGAGCCGGTTCAAGAAGACACGGACGGCTGTCATACGGATTCCTTGGATGGTTTGAGAGAGCGCGCCGGCTTGACGAAACGGCCGAGGATATCGGAGATTCTCTCCCAGTTCTTAGCTTCGGCGGCGAGCTGTTTCTTGCCGGATCGCGTGATGGAGTAGAACTTCGCGCGGCGGTTGTTGTCGGACGTGCCCCATTTCGAGGCGACCCATCCCATTTGTTCGAGGCGCAAGAGCGACGGGTAGAGCGTACCTTGATTCAGCGCTAGCGCATCCCCGCTGATCTGCTCGATGCGGCGCGCGATTCCCCACCCGTGTTGCGGGCCCAAAGTGTCCAAGGTCCGAAGCACCATAAGTCCGAGGGATCCATGCAGCACATCCGACTTCGCATTGTTCATACAGTCCTTTTGGTAGCCTACAGGAGTGTATTACGAATGCAGGCCTCCGGTCAAGGAGGTTAGCGCTACTAGGATGTTAAGCGGACGGCGGCAGGCTTTGCCGGCGCGAGCGCGAGCAAGACTAGGCCGATGACAATCAGGACCGCCACACCATACATTTCTACACGTGCAACCATGTTCTGCATTGCCTGCGTACCCATGAGGGCGGCATGCGCGAGGCTCGACCAGGCCGTAAAAGCGATCAGGCTGCGATTTGCCGGCGGGTTGCGGATTGCGAGCAGCAAGAAAACGCCGAGCGTGACGTAGAGGCTGAACATCATCGACAGCGCAGGGTCTTGCCGCACGAACACGATCAAGGGATAAGTTAACGCCAAGAAGAGCACGCCTACGAAGGCTAAGACAATCTTCAGAGCCACTTGTCGATTCATGGATGCCCTCCGGTGCCTAGCGCGTCTTTTTGCCCGGGCGCTTGTCCGTGTTGGGCGAGCCTTGCGAGGACGGCGGCTTCTTACGGGGTTGCTGCTGTCTGCGGAGCAGACGATTCACCGAGCGAACCAGATGGGTGACCTCGTGATTGCTCTTCTGAATGACAATGTCGGCGCCGGTGTTGGCCTCGGTGAGGCCCAGCGTGTCGGTGAAGCCCGAGATCAGGATCACGGAGCTGGAGGAATCGAGCTTCCGCAGGCGGACGATAAACTCGACGCCATCCATCTTCGGCATCTTATAATCGGTCACCACCACATCGAAGCGTTGCTTTCCGTACAAATCGAGCGCCTCGGCGGGCGTGCCCGAAGTTTGCACTTTGTGACCCAACTCTTCCAGCACGCTACGGCGAGCGGCGAGACCCAAGGAGTTGTCGTCAACCAGGAGAATCCGCCCACGCGGATTCTGAGAAGTGGAATTTGCCATCGAAAGGACGCAAACGAACTTAACAGAGGCGTAATAGAACTGTCAATGAATTTCTATCAGCTTGCAAATTCGAAAGATCGAGAGCTTGACTTCCGATAGGGCGGTGCTCGATAGGCGCGAGGATTTCGCAGCTTTTATTCCACGTCGCGCGGCGCAGTGTATCCGGCTTTGGTGACCACCGAATACTTCACCGGCTTGCCATTCTCGGAGATGCGCAGCGCGTCGCCGGTTTGCGGATCGACCAGCTCCACTTTGAGTTTGCGGAACTTGCCGTCCTTGGCTTGATTGGAAGGCTGGTAGGCGAGCGAATACTGATTTCTCAGAGCGCCCGCGACGCTTTGGTAGATGTTGGGGAACTCGCCCACGAAACGGGGAAAGTAGGCCTGGCCGCCGGTTTCGGCCGCGAAAGTTTTCATCTCGTTGTCGGCTTGCAGCCAGTCCAACTGCTGGATCGGGCCCATGTTCTGTTCGGCCATGATGCGCATGGCTTGCAGCATGCTAACGGCATATATGGGCACGCCCGCCTCCTGCACGGCCTTCCTGGTTTTGTCGTAGGTGAGCTTGCTAAAGGTATCGCGGCCGGAGGCGATCAGCAAAATGGCTTTTCGTCCTTCGATGTTGCTCATGCGCTGCTCGGTGTCGGCCAGCGCGTCGAACAGACAGGCCTCGGAAAATCCGGGGATGCGCAAACGTTGCATCGCTTCTTGAACTTTCTGCCGGTCCGTCGTGAAATCACACAAGATTTCGGACTTGAGATCATAGGCGACAATTGCGACATAGTCTTCCGGCTTTAGGGTCTGCACGAATCCGTAGGAAGCCACCAGCGTCTCGTACCAGCCTTGCGAGTAGTATCTCTGGAACAGATTGCTGAATTCGATCACCATCGCGATCGTGATGGGCGCATCGCTGTTGACGCTGAAGCTGGTAATCTTCTGCGGAACGTTGTCTTCGAGCACGCGAAACTTCTCGCGCGGGACGCCGGGAAGAAAATGCCCCTTGTTGTCCAGGACGGCGACATCCAATTGTATGGTTGTTACGTCGCTGTGGAAGGTGGGAGCAGTTTCGGGAAGATCCTTGTCCTTCTTGGTGAATTTCGAGGGGATCTTCGGCTCATCGGTGGAGTCGGTAGAGTCGTTCGGGTTGGTGGCAGGCGGAGGGGTCGCGTTGGAAGGCGGATTGGTGGTGTTGCTCGAGTTGGTGGTCGAGTCGATGACGTCGGTGGACGGAGGGGGCGGGTCTTTTTTCCTGGGCCTGGCGACCGTTTCGGAAGAATCGGGAGTTGGCCCTTGCTGTGCGATTGCAAAGGGCAGGGCGATCACAACCGCCGCAGCGGCAGCCAGCACAATCCATCTCAGGTTTTTCATGACATCACCGCCGGAAAACAGGATGCGTTTGCGGCATTCGGCCGCCTCGTCATCTATTGTAAACCCTATCAGGATGCTGAAAAAGGCCGTCGGCGACCGACTCCCTTACGGTCGCGGTTCCGTAAGTCGGCAACCTGCTAGTGCACCTTTGGACCGGGCCCGGATCCCTGCTTCCGCAGGTACACTTGGAACTTCTTCTTGGCCCGCTGCAGTTTCCAATCCTTATATTGGCGCTGCAACGGCCCGATAGGATCGAACTGCAGATTGGGCGTCTTGAGGAACATATAACCGAACAGCAACCCGCCCAGGTGCGCGAAATTGCTTACGCCGGTATTGACCTGGAACGAACTGAGAAACGCCATGGCGCCAACGATCATCACGAAGTACTTCACTTTGATCGGAATCAGGAAGCCCCACAGGATTTCGCGATCGGGGAACAGCATGGCGTAGACCAGCAGGATGCCAAAAATTGCGCCGGAGCTTCCGATGTTGGGGATGTTCGGGTTGCCCCACGGCAGAACATAATTGGCGATGACCACACAAATGCCCGCGCCCACGGCGCAAAAGAAGTAGAAGCGGATAAAGCGCTGCGTTCCCCAGACGCGTTCGAGCTCGGCGCCGAACATCCAAAGCGCCAGCATGTTCCAGATGATGTGCCCGAAGCCGCCGTGCAAAAAAGCATACGTGGCGAGCTGCCAGATGGAGAAATACTTGACCACCGCGGCTGGAACCAGCGGCAGGTAGCGGAGCGGCCGGTCGAGATGGGCAAGCTGAGCGAAGTAGCCAATGATGAAGATGGCGACATTGCTGATCAGCAGCCACTTCACGCCCTTTGGAAAGCCCGGGATATAAAATGCGCCGGTGACTCGCGTTCGACTGCGGAAGGACATGACCCGAAGACCCGCCTAAGATTCAAGAATATCAGAACATCGTTCGATTTTCTTCGGAAATCTTGCGGGTTCGGCCGTCCCAGGCCAGCAATGCGGACGATAGCATTTTCAAGGCGATCGATAGCACGATCCAGACTTGCCAGTGCGAGAAAAAACCTAAGGTGATTGGAAAGGCGCCGGCCCAGTCCAGATCAGCGGTGAGGCGCCACAGCCCCATCGCGAAGGCCACCAGCGCGGCTGGTGTCAACAATGCGACAACGATGTTGGGAAGCTGACGGCCGAGCGCCAGAGCGGGAGTGGCGAGAGTATCCGCCAAATGCAATTTCAGCTTTGGCGTGCTCTCCGAACCGATTGTCGCCGTGGCGACCCTCGTAGTCTCAACTGTAAGCGCTCCCATATCACTACCGCCTCTGAATTTTCAGATGCACGAAGCCGGCCAAAGTTTCGGGATTCGTTCCAAGGGGATGCGCCTGTGCCGTGACTATCGTTTAGCAGAAGGGGTTTGGATTCTATGCGAAGCGCACCCGAGTTGGGCGGATGCACCGGCTGTGGCGCGCCGCCACAGGAGCTCCTGGAATTTCTATGTGTGATTTGGATCAGTATCTAGCTGGCTAGTTTGCGATCCGCGGCGGCTACAGCATCCGGTAAGACCGCTTCTGCTTTTCCATAACGGTTGAGTGCAACCGCGGAGGACTGTAGCGTGGCGGCGACAGTGAGCCATACTTGCCAGTGCGAGAACAGCCCATCCCCAATGGGAAATCGTCCGGTGGCATTGAGATCCGCAGCCAACCGCCACAGAGTGAGCACGCAGGCCATCACCGCGGCGGGCGTGAGCAGGGAAGCCATCGCCAACGCAACGTGCTGGTTCTTGCGCCGCTTCTGCCGCACCCTAGTTTCGGAGCGAAGCTGTATCCTTACTAGCATTCAAAAAAAACCTTAGGACCCCAAGAAAACTTACGACCGTCTTTAAGCAAGCCTACGACCAATCACTTAGCAACCCTGAGCTACGGTGGTTCCGCTAGAATCTCAGTTTACTGCGTATATCGACAAACACAGCGAATTTTTTTATGAAAAAAATGAGAGCAGCAATTATTGGAACCGGCTTCATGGGAAAGGTCCATGCGGAAAATTTACGGCGTTTGCCCGAAGTAGAATTGGCCGGCGTCGCGGGCTCGAGCGAGGAACGGGCGAGAGAATTCGGTAACAGCATTGGAGTCAATCGCGCCACCGGAAATTATCAGGAACTGCTGGAAGACTCGAGCATCGACGCGGTGCATGTGCTGACGCCCAACGCGCTGCATTATGCGATCTGTCGCGCGGCTCTGGAGGCAGGCAAGCATGTGTTGTGTGAAAAACCCTTCACGATGCTGGTCGAAGAAGCTCGAGAGCTAGTGGAACTTGCCGCCAGAAATTCTCTTGCGAATTGCATACAGCATAATCTTCGTTACTATCCCGTAGTCCAACAGATGCGCTGCATGATTGAAAGCGGCGATTTAGGGGAAATCCTGATCGTGCAGGGCACCTATTCGCAGGACTGGCTGCTCTATGAAACCGATTGGAACTGGCGCGTCGATTCCAAAGACAACGGAGCGTTGCGGGCAATGGGCGACATCGGATCGCATTGGATGGATGCGATTCAGCACGTTACTGGGCTGCGAACAACGGAGTTATGCGCCGACTTGGCGACGTTTCACCAAACGCGCCGCAAGCCTAAAGGATCGGTGGAGACATTCTCGGGCAAGAAGCTGCAACCGAACGACTACGAAACCGTGCCGATCAAAACGGAAGATTTTGGCGCGGTGTTGCTGCGTTTGGGCGACCACGCGCGTGGGGCATTCACTGTCAGCCAGATGTCAGCCGGTCGGAAGAATATGTTCACTGTGGAAATCTACGGGACCAAGGCGGGGGTGGCATGGAATCAGGAGCGGCCGGACGAGTTGTGGATTGGCCAACGCAACAGCCCGAATCAGCTGGTGCTGAAAGATCCAGCGCTGTTGTATCCGCGAGCGGCCGCGTATGCCGATCTTCCCGGCGGCCACAGCGAGGGGTACGACGATACCCACAAGCAGGTGTTCAAGCGCTTCTATGCTCGGGTGGCGGACGCCGCCGCGCCGGTGGATTATCCGACGTTCGAGGATGGGCTGCTGGGGATGCGGTTGCTCGAGAAGGTGGCGGAGAGCGCGAGGAAGCGGGGATGGGTGGAAGTTGGATGAGTGCTAGACTGCCAGCAGGTAAGCTATGGCGTCGAATCCGATTACAAAGGTGACCGCTGAGGAGTACTTGGCGTTGGATCGCGCGGCCGAATTCCGCAGCGAGTTCCTGGATGGCGAGATCATCGCCATGTCGGGCGGAAGTATGCGCCACGCGGAACTGGGCGCAAACCTAATCGGTGAAGTACGTGCGGCCTTAAGGAAAACCCAGTGTAGAACTTACACCTCAGACTTCCGTGTTCGGGTGTCCTCTCGCATGTACGCCTACCCAGATGTTACGGTCGTATGCGGAAAGCCATTGCTGGCTGATAACCGCGAAGATATCCTATTGAATCCCACGGTAATCTTCGAAGTTCTTTCGCCGTCCACCGAGCATTACGATCGCGGCGTGAAGTTTCAGCGGTACCGGGAAGTCGAGTCGCTGCAGGATTACATCCTGGTGGCTCAGGATCAGATTCGCATAGAGCACTACACGCGAAGCGACGAGTACACTTGGACCCTGCGTGATTATCTGCACGCGGAGGATGTTCTGAAGATCGCGTCGATCGGCGTCTCAGTGCCGCTGGCCTCCATCTACGAGCGAATCGAGTTTCCCGCCGAATAGGAACTCCTCGGTTTCGATCCACATCTCGTCCAGAACATTGCCCAATTCGTGATCGGAATCGAGCAGGCGCAAGCGGACATTGGAACGCTGCCCGGCGAACCGCGCAGCGTACTCGGGCGGAACCACGGTGTCGTTGCGGCCCTGAAAGATCAGCACCGGCTGCCCGACATCGGGATAAGCTTCGTACTGGCCGGCATCTTCCACCAATTGGTAGGCCAGTTCCACTTCGCGTCCTTCACTGTAGTGAAAAACCTTGAGCGTGTTGGTTCGTTTCCATTGCTCCATGGCGCGCTCACCCAAGGTCTCGGGCCAACGCGAGGCGAAAGAAAACGCGGGGGCCAGCAATACCAGCTTTTCGATCTGGCTGGGGTGCCGCGCGGCATATAACGCAGCCAGATATCCGCCCATGCTGGAACCGATCAACGACGCCGGCTCATCCCGGCTCACTCTGGCAATCACGTTCAGTTGCGCGGTGAGCGTGAGGTTCCTGAAATTGCCTTCGGCGAGGTCGGGAATTTCCAGGCCGATGCCCAACTCTTGGAAGCTTTCCGCAAAGAAACGAGCCTTGCGCGAACCGGGACTGCTCGCGAAGCCATGCAGATAGATGAAGCGGGGCATTGGGAGTGTAAATCGTTGTTACAGGCCCGCGAAGGCGACCGGCGAACCTTCGGTCAGAATTCGCCGCAGGTAGTCGATCTGACCCAAATGAAAGTTCAGGTGTCCCTGCAAGTGAACCAGAAAAGCATGCGATGAGAGTGTGGTGCCGAGCACATCCTCGGGGTAAACCGCTGCCAACTGGGCGTCGGAAAGCTCGGATACCACTTTCACAACCAACTCCTTGACATCTTCCATGCGGCGGACCAAATCGCCGCGCGAAATTTCGGTTAACGCAAACTCCCGATCCCGCGCGCGAACATAATCCACTTCCCCCAATTGCCGTCCGACGTACTCGCGCAGATTGCCCTCCAGATGGAGCGCCAGATTCCCGGCCGAATTCTTCACTCCCGGGGCGCGCTCCCATAAGGTGGCATCGTTCGGGAACGCCTGGAGCTCCTGAATGAGCCTCGTCAGGTCGCGTGAAAACAGCGCTGATAATCCGGCGGCAAACGTCATGGGGTCAGTTTCGCGCGCCGGCTTCCGTTGACGCAAGGCCGGCCAGGCGCAAGGCTCGGGTGCCGGCAATCGGACTGGGCTACAATTGTGGAGGCAGGAAGCCCTGCGTTCTTGATCTGATCGGCACAGTCGTGGCCGGCGTAGTTGCGGCAAGCCGCTACCATCGCTAGAATCAATGAGTTTGTAGACATCTGTTGTTGATATTCGTGGGGAGGATTCATGTCGGTTGAACAGAGAGTGAAGCAGATCATCGTTGAGCAGCTGGGCGTGGACGAGGGCCAAGTGGACAACAACGCTTCTTTCGTGGATGATCTTGGCGCGGACTCGCTCGATATCGTCGAATTGGTGATGGCCTTTGAGGAAGCGTTCGACATTGATATCCCCGATGAAGACGCCGAAAAGATCGCAACCGTAAAAGACGCCATCGACTACATCGAGAACAAGAAGAAGAAGTAAGCCGCCGGGAGCCAATCTGGAGCCATCGTTGTCGCGCAGAGTAGTAGTCACAGGAGTCGGGTTGCTGAGCCCGCTTGGCATTGGAACCGACGAAAGCTGGAAAGCCATCCGCGAGGCGCGGAACGGGATTTCCACAATCGAACAATTTGACGCCGCGGCGTTTACTTGCCGGATCGCCGGAGAGGTCAAGAATTTCGATCCCGCGCAGTTCATCGAGCGCAAAGAGATCAAGAAAATGGGCCGCTTCATTCAGTTCGGCATCGCGGCCTCGGAATTCGCACTGGCGCAGTCCGGGCTGAAGGTGGATGCGCAGAACGCCGAACGGGTGGGCGTTGTTATCGGGAGCGGCATCGGCGGATTTGAAGTGATCGAGCGCGAGCACCGGACGTTGCTCGAAAAAGGTCCCAGCCGCATCTCGCCGTTCTTCATTCCGGCTACCATCATCAACCTGGCTTCGGGCTATGTTTCCATCCGCACCGGCGCCAAAGGCCCGAATTCCGCTACCGCCACCGCCTGTACCACCAGCGCGCACTCGATCGGCGATTCATTCAAAATTATTCAGCGCAACGACGCGGACGTCATGATTTGCGGCGGAGCCGAAGCGTGCATCACTCCCATGGGCATCGGCGGTTTCGCTGCCATGCGCGCTCTTTCGCAGCGCAACGACGAGCCCGAGAAGGCCTCCCGTCCTTGGGACGCGCAGCGCGACGGATTCGTAGTGGGCGAGGGATCGGGCATTTTGATCCTCGAGGAGCTCGAGCATGCCAAGCGGCGAGGCGCGAACATCTTGGCCGAAATCGTGGGCTACGGCATGAGCGGGGATGCGTATCACATCACCAGTCCATCGGAAGACGGCGACGGAGCGTTCCGCGTCATGCGCCTGGCGATTAAAGACGCCGCCATTGAGCCGGAACAGATCGACTACGTGAATGCGCACGGAACCTCCACCGAAGTGGGCGATCGCATCGAAACCACTGCCTTGAAGCGCGTTTTTTGCGATCACGCCTATAAGCTGGCCGTCAGCTCCACCAAATCCATGACCGGCCATCTGCTGGGCGGGGCGGGCGGTCTGGAAGCGGGAATTACGGTGCTGGCCCTACGCGATCAGATCGCTCCACCGACCATCAATCTGGATGTTCCCGGCGAAGGCTGCGATCTGGACTATGTGCCGCATCAGGCCCGGCCCATGAAAATCGACTACGCGCTGTCGAATTCGTTCGGGTTCGGGGGCACCAATGGCTGCCTGATTTTCAAAAGATACGTCCAGTGAAGATTCTGGTCTCCATCAAGCAGGTGCCGGCTCGCGACTCGCAGCTTCGCATCGATTCGAGCGGCCGCTGGATTCAGGAAAGCGACCTCAGCTTCGAAACCAATGAGCCGGATGCATTCGCGCTGGAAGAGGCGCTGCGGCTGAAGGAACAGCATTCGGGCGAGGTGGTCGCGCTGTGTGCCGGACCGGCGCGCGTCTCGCAAACCATCCGCGAGGCGCTGGCCAAGGGCGCCGACCGCGCGATTCACATCGAAGAAGAAAACCTGGCCGCGTTCGACACCTTGGGCGTCGCCAAATTGCTTGCCAAAGCCGCCGCCACGGAGCAACCGGACTTGATCCTGACGGGGTTGCAGTCCGACGATTTGGGGTATGGGCAAACCGGCGTTGTGATGGCTGAGCTCTTAAACTTGCCTCACGCAACCATCATCATGGCCGTTGAAAAAATCGACGGAGGCATTCGCGTGAAGCGCGAGCTCGAGGACGGCTGGTTTCAAAACGTCGAGATGCCGCTTCCGGCGGTGCTGACGATTCAATCCGGCATTAATAAGCTGCGCTATGCCACGTTGATGGGCATCAAGAAAGCCAAGACAAAAGAAATCAAGCGGCTGACGGCCGCGGAATTGGGCGTCTCGGTGGCGCCGGCGGCGTCGATCGAACGAGTCTACCTGCCGCAGCGCAGCAAACAGACCCAAATGATCGAAGGCAGCGCGAAGGAAGCCGCAACGAAGCTGGTGGAGAAGCTGCGGTTCGAGGCCAGAGTCATATGAGCGGCGTTCTGGTGGTGATGGAACAGAACGGCGGCGTGTGGCATCGCATGTCCTGGGAGACGCTCGCAGCGGGACAGCAGTTAGCCGCTCAGATTGGCCAGACCGTGTCTGCGGCCGTGGTTGGTCAGGCGGGGGAACTCGCCGGCAAGAAGGTCGATCGCGTCTATACCGTCGAGCACGAACTGCTCGCGAAATACACGGCTGACGGCTTCACTGCGGCCTTGGAGCAATTGATCCGCAAGATCGCTCCCTCGATCGTTCTCTTTCCGCACACCTATCAGGTGCGGGATTTTGCCCCCAAGCTCGCCACCCGGTTCGACAAGGTCCTGATCAGCGATTCGACCGGGCTTCGCATTGAATCGGGCTCGCCGATCTTCGTTCGCCAGCTTTTCCAGGGCAAATTGAACGCGGATGTGAAGTTGGGGGCCGGCGAACCCCAATTCGTGTCGATCCAGGCGGGAGCTTTTCGCGCCGACCAGGTGGAAGCGGGCACGTCTCAGGTGGAACAGTTCAAGCCCGAATTAACCGCCGGCCAGATTCGCGCCAAGCCGCTGGAGCCGTTTCGTGAATCGGCCCGCGCGGTGGACCTGACGTCGGCCGAGATCATCGTCTCGGTGGGCCGCGGAATCAAGGAAAAGGACAATATCCCGATCGTCGAGGAGTTGGCCAAAGCGCTCGGCGCCGAACTGGCGGCGTCGCGGCCCATCTGCGACAACGGTTGGCTCCCCATGGAGCGCCAGGTTGGCAGCTCGGGACAAACGGTGTCGCCCAAGATGTACCTGGCGGTGGGAATCTCAGGCGCGATTCAGCATCTGGTGGGGATGAAAGGCGCGAAAACCATCGTGGCCATCAATAAGGACGCCAACGCTCCGATCTTCGAGGTCGCCGACTACGGAATCGTTGGGGATTTGTTCGAGGTGGTGCCGGCGCTGGTCGCCGAGGTTAAAAAGGCTAAGGGCTAGGGTCCTGTGGGACCGCTCCCTCACGGTCACGGCTCAGAAGCCGCTTTCGTTGAGCTCCGCTCTTCTTACAGCGTCCGATAGTACGCGATCATGTCCAACGCCGGGGGCGTGTGCCCCATCGCGCGCAGGAAACCCGAGACCTGGCCCCGATGGTGCGTTCCGTGATTCACCAGGTGCAGGAGAATCTGCCAGGCGGCCTGGGAATAAGGGCGTCCCTTGATGTCCTGGTACGAGATCACTCGCAGTACTTCAGCATCGCTCAAATCGCGCAGCCAAAGCTTCCAGCGCTGCTGCAGGGCGGGCCATTCCGTTTGGAGCAAGGTTAGATCGCGATCTTCAGGATCGACGAACGTCGCCCGCGGTTCGGGCAGGACGCGCGCGAGCCAAATGCGGTCCGCCGCGTAGATATGCACCAACGTGTCCAGGACGGTTTTGTCGGCGGTCTTGAAATCGCGCGTGAGTTCTTCGGGCGATAGTTGGGCGGCTGCATCCAAAAGGCGCTGGCTGGCCCAGGCGGAGTAATCGAGCTGCAAACGGAGAGTGTCGACAGAGACGGGCATCCATTTATTATGCCCTAGCCCATTCGTCCCTTCCCTGGTCGGATGACTAGCAGTGCTGCTAAGGCGAACGACTGGGCGCGGGGCGATATTACACAACTCTTACAAACGACACGAGACTTCCCTGTTACGTTGGAACTTAGGTTAGGAAAATCAGGGAGACTTCGTGTCGAGCGACATTCAAAGTATTCACGAGCAGCGGAAGCTGAACTGGGCCAACATCACCGTTCTGATCGCATTACACGTCGGCGCCATCGCCGCGCTGTTTATGTTCAGTTGGCGCGCCTTTCTAATAACTCTATTTCTCTACTATGTCAGCGTGGGGCTCGGCATCAGCATGGGCTACCATCGGCTGCACACCCATCGCTCCTACAAGCTTCCCCGGGCGCTCGAATATTTCCTGGCTTTCTGCGGGACTTTGTCGCTGGAAGGCGGTCCGATCTTCTGGGTGGCCACGCATCGCATTCATCATCAGTATTCCGACAAGCCCGGCGATCCGCACTCGCCGCACGACGGCCCCTGGTGGTCGCATATCGGATGGCTGCTAGTGGGCGAATCCAAGCACAACAACACCAAACTGATGGCCAAGTATGCACCCGACCTGGCCAAGGATCCGTACTACGCGCACTTGAACACCTATCACTGGGTTCCGGTGGTGGTGGTTTCCATCCTGCTGCTGGTGTTCGGCGGTTTGCCTTTGCTGCTATGGGCCACCTGCATGCGCCTGACGTTTGGCCTGCATGCCACCTGGACGGTGAACTCGGTCACGCACATGTGGGGCCACCGCCGCTTTCAAACGCGCGACGATTCCCGCAACAACGTGCTGATTGCGCTCATCACCTTCGGTGAAGGCTGGCACAACAACCATCATGCCCATCCCACCTCGGCCAGACATGGTCTCGCGTGGTATGAGGTCGATTTCTCCTGGATTCAGATTTCGATCCTGAAGTTCCTGGGCATCGCCAAGGCGGTCCGCGTCGCCAAGGTTCACACGGCGATTCCCGAGCGCGAAGCGGCGTAGCTGCAGCCGCCGTCTTGCCCTGGATTCTGAATTCTGTATTCTGAATTCTCTTCCGGAGTACCCTGGAAGTATGGTAGTAGCCGGACGCCGCAGGTCGATCACATTCTTCATTGTGCTCGGCATCGGGCTGATCTCGGTCATCGTTTTGCTGTATATCGGTTGGGTGCTGCTCGGCTGGCACACCGGTATTGAGCGATTCCTCGGCTCGCTGCTGGCTCTCGTGATCATCTTCGGAGCGGTCCTCAACACTACGTTTCTGATCCGCGAAATCCGGCGCAACGAACAGCACGACGCCTTCATTAACGCGGTAACGCACGAGCTCAAGACGCCGGTGGCGTCCATTCGCCTCTATCTGGAAACGCTGCAAACCCGCCCTGTGGACGAGGTCAAACGCCGCGAGTTTTATCGCACCATGGTGGAGGACAGCGACCGTCTGCTCTCCACCATCGAACAAGTCTTGCGGACTGGACGCATCGGATCCACCAGCCGCCGGAAGCTGCACTTGGTTCGAATCAGCCTGAACGGAGTGATCGAGGAGTGTCTGGATCGGACGCGTACCTTGCACCGGCTGGCGCCAGAGGCGATCGATTACCGGCCGGGTCCCGAGGTGACGGTCATGGGCGATCCTGAGGAGGTGCGGGCGGCCGTATCGAACCTCATCGATAACGCGGTGAAATATTCCGGCAACGCAGTGAAGGTGCTGGTGGAGACCGAGCCGGTGGACGACAAGTTCGTATCCGTGCGGGTGCGAGACCAAGGCCCCGGCATCCCCAAGATGGAGCTGAAACAGATTTTCAAGCGCTTCTATCGCGTGCCTGGCCCGCTTGCGACCCGCGTCAAAGGGACCGGATTGGGCCTGTTCATCGTACGCTCTGTCGCGAAGCGGCATGGAGGGCGCGCCTGGGCGGAAAGCGAAGGGCCCGGACAAGGCAGCACCTTCATCTTGCAGCTTCCCATCGTTAAGTGACGAGTCCAATAGCGAACGAATGAGCCGAGTATTAGTAGTGGAAGATGAGCAGCACCTGGCCGAAGGGCTGCGGTTCAATCTCGAAGCCGAAGGCTATCAGGTGCAACTGGTGGATGCCGGCGAGGCGGCGCTCGAAAAACTGAAGGCCGACGCTCCGGCGTTCGACGTCGTGATTCTGGACGTCATGCTGCCTGGCATCAGCGGCTTCGACGTTGTATCTCAGATGCGGGAATCCGGCCAATACGTGCCCACGTTGATCCTGACTGCGCGCGGCCATCCTGACGACGTGCTGCGCGGGTTCGCATCAGGCGCGGACGATTATCTCACCAAGCCGTTCGAGCTTTCGATCCTGATTGCCCGCATTCGGGGCCTGCTGCGGCGCCGGGAGTGGCTGCGGGCTTCGGCAGTGGTGCCAGCAGCGGGTTCGCCCGCTGAGCCTGAGGAATCGAAAGACATCTTCACGTTTGGTGACAAGTCGGTGCATTTCGACCGGCTGGAGTTGCACGTGCGCGATCAGGTGTTCCCGCTAACGCTGATGGAAGCCAACGTTCTCCGGTATCTCATCGAGCATGCAGGGCAGCGCGTATCGCGGAAGGCGATGCTCGCCAAAGTCTGGGGACTGCACGAAGACACCGACACCCGCGCCATTGACAACTTCATCGTGCGGTTGCGGCGTTATATCGAGGACGATCCCACGCGTCCACGACATTTGCTGACGGTCCGCGGCGTTGGGTATCGGTTCGTGGCGTCGCCCGCGGAATGAAGCGTGCACCAAGACAAATTCGGCGACAGCACATCGAAGCTCGAAGTCCGACGCACCGTTTTTCGCGTCCGGCAGCGGCGCTGCGCGCCTAGACACGCAGAAGACGCGATGGTAGCATCGGGTTCATAGTGGATGCCAAGTGAAGGCTGCGACGAATTGGGATGGTAATCGCCGCTGTTACGGTCGTGACGGCCTGGCAGATCAAGGGGCAATCTCCGCAAGACACCACGACGCCTGATGCTACCCTTGCGTTTGAAGTCGCGTCTATAAAGCCAATTGCGCCACCAATCCCGCCTGGCGGCGGCCCGTGGATCATAAATCACGGGCGATTCAAGGCCGAAACATGTTACGTCCGCGGTATGATCGGCTTGGCGTACGGCGTTTTAGCTGCCCTAGTCAAAGACGGTCCGGACTGGCTTGACCAGGAGCCTTACAACATCGAAGCACGGGCCGAAAACCCCGAGGCTGGACCGAAGCAGATTCGAGTCATGTTGCAGACGCTGCTGACGGACCGATTCAAGTTAGCGGTTCATCGTGAGACCCGGCAAGAGCAGGTGTGCACGCTGATCGTCGGAAAGAGTGGGTCGAAATTGCAGGACGCAGGGGATGGGCGAAAAAACTTTATCAACTGGACCGGCCCAGGAGAGGTAACGTTTGTGGAAAACACCGCTCTGCTGGGACTGACGAACGTTCTTGGGGGTCTGCTGAGCGCTCCCGTGCTGGACAAGACCAATCTGAAAGGTTCCTATAATTTCAGCCTGAAGTTTGTAGATCCTCGCTTCCCGCACCCAACAGACGACCCTCGTCCCGATCTATTCACGGCTGTGCAGGAACAGCTCGGATTAAAGCTGCAGGCGGCCAAGGGGCCGGTCGAAGTTCTCGTCGTCGATCGCATTGAGAGACCGTCGGCGAACTGACCGCGCCGCCTTCCGCCACTCTAGGGCGCCCCGGAGCCGGGGTTCTGCTTCTGCCGCTCCCACTCTTTGCGGAACGTGTCGTCGCGCTCGGCGACGTACGCTTTGTAGCCGTCGGGATCGATGAATGCGTCCTTTGAACCGGCCTTCATCTTTTCGTATTTCGCTTTCAGTCCGAAGTAGCCGCCGTGCGCTCCCAGGAAAACATCGCACGGCAGACTTTTCAGAACGGCGAAAGTTTTCACGTAATCGTCCGCGATCTGCGGATAATTTTTGTTGCCAACCAGAATATAGCCCGGGTTCACGTTGGGGCTGCCGACGATCACTACATTCAAAGTGCGCGCTCCTTCGCGTTCCTGCATGGTCCACGTGGTGCAGCCTCTGGTATGGCCGGGCGTGAGATGCGCCACCAGTTTCGAACCTCCGAGCTGAACTGTTCCGCCATCGTGCAGCACGCGATCCACGTGCGCTCCGGGACGGCCCGGCGCGGCGCTCTCCTCTTCGGGAACATCGGCATCCATCACCATCAACTTCGCGCCGGTTTCCTTCTGGATCACACCCGTTCCTTCATCATGATCGCCGTGCGCGTGGCTAATAAGGATGATTTTCGTGTCGCTGTATTTGAACCCGAGCTGCTCGATGCTCTTCTTAATCAGCGGTAGATCCTGTTTGAAGTCCGAATTGATCAGGATGTTGCCGCGCGGCGTGTGGACCAGATAGACGGCCAGATCGGCGGTGCCGACATAGTAGAGATTTCCGGCGATCTGAAACGCTGGAAACTCGGCGTGCCAATCCGGATTGCCTTGCGCCAGCACGATGGCCGCGGCCAGGAAGAACAACACGAGCGCTCGTCGCAGCATAGTGATCTACTTTGTCTCCGACAGTTCCGCGTAGAATGCGTCCACCTTCGGAACTCGCGGCGCCCACCCAATATCGTCGGTCTTAATCTGCGCGAGCAATTGATCTTGAGGCACGCCCATGCGCACCAGTTCCCTCGCTCTGGCAATCACGGTATCGAACTTCTTCTTGTACGCCTGAACGTCGGCTTTTGTGAGCACGTCTCCATTGCCTGGAATAGCCGCGTCGAAATCCAGCGTCAGGACGCCCGCCAGCACGTTCGTCCAATCGGCAGCGCTTCCGCCACCGGCGTAATCGATCAGCGGGCCAGTCTTGCCGGTCGTCACTACGTCGCTCACCGAAACAACCTTCAGATCGGGGAAATACACGACGGTATCTCCGTTGGTATGAGCCCGCCCGAAGTGATGTAATTCCACCTTGACCTCCCCCAGGGTGAGCTCGTATAACGCACCCGGATAAGTCATGCTGGGCGACGCGGGTTTGGGATCAACCGCGTACGTGACGAGATTCTTCTTGAGATTTTCATGCGCCACCACTTGCACGCCCGCATCCAGAAATCGCTGGTTGTTGCCGGTGTGATCGGCATGGTGGTGAGTCACGATCAGGTATTTGACCGGCTGATCCGAGACGCTCTTGATCAGCGCCATTAATGCATCATAGTTCGCCTGGCTGGGGAGTTTTCCGTCTACCACTATCAATCCCTGGCTGGTTACGCGGAGCGTGGTATTGCCGCCGGCGCCGGTGATCATATAGAGCCCAGGCTTCACCTGCTGGATGGCCTGCGGTTGTGGAGCGCCCCGTCCCGCAGCCGCGGGAGCAGCCGGTTGCGGAGGCTGTGCCAAGGCGGCAGCAGCCAGGATCGTAAGTGCGATTAGCATCGTGGTCCGTGGCATTAGCTTTTCGATCTTATGCCGAACTCCACTGGGAGTCAAACGAGGATGCTGTTTCAGATGATCTCTGAAACCCGCCTGAAACCGCTACCATCAAATTAAGAGATGATATCTTCCCATCGATTCATCAGCGCGGGCGTGCTCGCTCTTTTCTTGACAGCAATGCATGGAGAAGATTTGAAAGACATTGAATATGGGCGAGCGGGCAAGGACAGTCTTCGCTTCGATGCACATATTCCGGATGGCAAGGGTCCTTTCGCGGCAGTGATCGTGGTGCATGGCGGCGCTTGGGTGACCGGCGACAGAGTCAGCAACGTGGAACCGCTTTTTCAGCCCTTGTCCGATGCCGGGTTTGCGTGGTTTTCCATCAGCTATCGCCTCGCGGGCGATGTGGTGCGGAATCCCGTTGGAGCGGCATTGCATCTGGGAACCGCCGAGGATGACGTTCGGCGGGCAGTGGCGTTCGTGAGGGAACACGCGTCCGAATATCGCGTGAATGCGAGGCAAATCGTGCTGCTTGGCGAATCCGCGGGAGGGCAACTCGCTGCCATGGCCGCGCTTCGGCCGGATCCGGAAGGCGCCGTTCAAGGCGTAGTCGCATTTTATACGCCGAGCGATCTGGCGAGCCTGGCGCGCACCTCCAGCCTGATTCCCGATAATGTCCGGGATGCAGTGAAGGGCAGCGGGTTCGACGGACTTCTGATGGCCGGGCTTACGAACTTCTCGCCGATCAACTATGTGAGCGCAACGTCGCCGCCTTTTCTGCTGATTCACGGCACCGACGATAATGTGGTGCCGTTCGCTCAATCGGAACGATTTTGCGACAAGCTGCACGCGGCGGGCGCGGTCTGCGATCTTTATCGGGTCGAAGGCGGAGGGCATGGCGTCCGGGGATGGCAATCGCTCCGGCTCACCGATTACAAACCATTCATGATTCGCTGGATCCGGCAAGTTCTCGCGCGGCCGTGAACGAATTCGCCGATGCAGAGATGCTATACTGCTCCGCTGGTGCATCGGGAAGGGGTCCATTGAGAAGCAGACTTGCCGGTTCAATGCTGGCCGCGGCGGCGATGCTGTATCTGTCGATCCCGGCGGCAGCGCAGTTCCCCGCCGAGAGCACCATCCCCAAAGCGAAGCGGCATTCGCGCCCTCTCGCAGCGGCGCCCACCGGCCCCGCGCCCCGCACTGCCGACGGCAAGCCCGATCTGGGCGGCGTCTGGGGCTACGCCGGTTACACTTCCGACATCGCGAAAGATTATGACGTGGGCGAAGTGCCAATGACGGCTCTGGGCGAAAAGCTCTTCAAAGAGCGGCAGGCCTACGATGGCGTCGAAGATCCTGAAGCGCGCTGCCTTCCCACCGGCGTGCCGCGGCGCGACCCGTACCCGTCCAAGATCATCCAACAGCCGAACCTGGTGGTGATCCTGTTTGAGGGGAACCTGCATAGCTTCCGTCAAATCTTTCTGGACCGCAAGGAACACCCCAAAGACCTGAATCCTTCCTGGTGGGGCGACTCCATCGGCCACTGGGAAGGCGATCAACTGGTGGTGGATTCGGTGGGCTTCAACGGCAAAACCTGGCTCGATTTGGCTGGGCATCCGGCCTCGGATCAGCTTCACGTCATCGAGCGCTACTCACGGCCGGACTCGGGGCACCTCAAATGGGAGATCACCATCGAGGACCCCGTCATGTACACGCGTCCCTGGAAGGTCACCGAGATCACGCCGCAGCTGACCACTGGCGACCTGATGGAGTACGTCTGCACGGAAAACGAGCGCGATTCACGCCATCTGGACGCGATTGATGCGCTGAAAAAAGCCGGGGAGAAGTCCAAGTAGTCATGAAAACATGGAAAAATTGGATCGACGGTAAGTGGGTGGCGAGTGCCGGCGGCCAGATGACGTCCATCGAAAATCCGGCCACGGGCGAAAAGATTGCCGAGGCGCCGAACTCCAATTGCCAGGATGTGAACCGCGCGGTGGAAGCGGCTAAGACAGCCTTCTATGACGGCCGCTGGACTGGAATCATGCGCGGCGACCGGCAGCGGATGATCTGGCGATTGGGCGAGCTTATCGAGCGGAAGGCGGAAGAATTCGCGCGCGTGGAATCGCAGAATACGGGCAAGCCCTTCAAGTACCTCAGCCTCGGTATGGACATTCCGGCCGTGATTGACCACGTGCGCTTCTTTGCCGCGTGCGCCCGCGATACCTTTGGCGATGAAGCGGGCGAATACCTGCCGAACTGCACTTCCATGTTCCGCAGCGAACCGGTGGGCGTGGTCGGCCAGATCGCGCCGTGGAACTACCCGCTCGTGATGGCGATCTGGAAGATTGGTCCGGCCCTGGCTGCGGGTTGCACGCTGGTGCTGAAGCCGGCGCCGGCAACTCCTTTAACAACGCTTATGCTTGCCGAGCTAACCGCTGAAGCAGGTTTCCCGCCTGGCGTTGTGAACGTCATCGCGGGCGGCAACGAAACCGGACAGAGCATCGTGGAGCACCCGGACATCCGGCTGATCAGCTTGACAGGATCCACCGCCGCCGGAAAGAAGGTCATGGCGGCCGCTTCGGCCAGCTTGAAGCGCGTGCATTTTGAACTGGGAGGCAAGGCGCCGTTCATCGTATTTGACGATGCCGATCCGACGGTCGTGGCCGAGAAAGCCGCATTTGCTGCGTCCTTAAACACGGGGCAAGATTGCACAGCGGCTACCCGGATTTACGTCACGCCAAGCCAACGGAAGGCCGTCACCGAGGCCGTGGTGGAAGCCATGCGCGCCGTCAAAGTGGGAGATCCTTTTGACGACAGCGTCAAAATGGGTCCACTGATCTCGAAAGTTCAACTGGAGCGCGTTCAGGGTTTCATAAAAAGGGCGCGGGCGCAGAGCGCTTCGGTGCTCACTGGCGGCGGCGCTCCCGCCGAGTGGACAGGACGAGGATACTACTACGAGCCCACAGTCGTTACGAACGTCGCCCAGGATTCCGAGATCATCCAGTCGGAGGTCTTCGGACCCGTCATTACCATCAGCGCTATAAAAGATGATGCGGATGCCGTGCGCCTTGCCAACGACGTGCCGTACGGGTTGGCTGCTTCTGTCTGGACCAAGGACATCGGACGAGCGATGCGAATCAGCAAGGACCTCGAATTCGGCGCCGTCTGGATCAACGATCATCTACCGGTCGCCTCAGAAACGCCGCATGGAGGCTTCAAACAGTCCGGTTTTGGAAAGGATCTTTCACACGAGGCGGTGAAGAACTATAAAATCACAAAGCATGTGATGGTCGCGCACAGTTAGCCTGGCCACTGCCGGGGTACAATTGCTGGAAACCGAGTCCCTATGAATCGCTTTCCAATTCTTCTCGCATTTGCCGTCGCACTCCCATGGATTTCCCGAGCCTCTTCAGAGCCTAAGCTCCTGTTTCAGAAACCAACCCTGAGCGCTAGCAGCATCGTCTTTGTTTATGCCGGCGATCTCTGGCAGGTGAAGCGCGAGGGCGGAGTGGCCGAGCGGCTCACCACCGGCGCGGGCGTCGAGACGCGGCCCTTCTTCTCGCCCGACGGAAGTGAAATCGCGTTCACCGGCGAATATGACGGTAACGTGGATGTCTATGTCATTCCGGCCGCCGGCGGCGTACCCCGGCGCCTCACCTGGCATCCGTCGCAGGACGAGACCATGGGTTGGACGCCGGACGGCAAGAGTCTTCTGTTCAGTTCCGATCGCACGAGCTACTCGCGATTCACCAAGCTGTTCACGGCGCCCCGCAGCGGCGGATTTCCCGAACCGTTGCCTCTGCCGATCGCCGGCGAAGGATCGTACTCTCCCGATGGTTCGAGAATCGCTTACACGCCCATCAATCGCGCATTTTCGATGTGGAAACATTATCGGGGTGGAGAGGCTTCCACCATTTGGATCGCCAAGCTCGCCGACTCGAGCATCGAAAAACTGCCGGGCGACGGCGCGAACGATTTCAATCCCATGTGGGTGGATGACCGCGTCTTCTTCCTCTCCGATCGGCACGGTGCAATTACGCTCTTCGCCTACGATACGCGCAAGAAGATGGTGACCGAGGTAATGAAAAACAGCGGCCTGGATCTCAAATCCGCATCAGCCGGGCCGGGCGCTATTGTCTACGAGCAGTTCGGGTCCATCTTCCTCTACGATCTTAAAACCGGCCAGACGAGGCCGGTCGACATTCGAGTGACTGCAGATCTGCCGGAAGTGCGGCCGCATTTTGTGAAGGTGGCCAGCCGGATTCGCTCCGCGTCGCTCTCGCCCACCGGAGCGCGGGCGGTTTTTGAAGCGCGTGGAGAAATCTTGAGCGTGCCCGCGGAAAAGGGCGACATTCGCAACCTGACGAATTCGCCGGGAGTGAATGAGCGCAGCCCGGCGTGGTCTCCGGATGGAACGCGCATTGCCTATTTTTCCGATGAATCGGGCGAATACGCTTTGCACATCGCCAGCCAGGACGCCAGCGGCGAAGTGCAGAAGATCGACTTGGGAACGCCGGGCTCGTTCTTCTACAATCCCCGCTGGTCGCCCGACAGCAAGAAAATCGCCTATGTCGACAAACGGCTGAACCTCTGGTACGTGGACCTTGCGAATCCCAAGCCGGTGCGCGTATTCCACGACACCTTCACTGGATCGGAGCAGATCACCGAAGCGGCGTGGTCGCCCGATAGCAAATGGCTGACCTACACCAAACAGGGCCGCAGCCACATGCGAAGCGTTTACGTGTACTCGCTCGAGAAGGGCGAGAGCTATGCAATTACCGATGGGCTGAGCGACGCCTTGTCGCCGGTGTTCGACCGCGCGGGCAAATACCTGTACCTGCTCTCCAGCACCGACGCCGGGCCGTTGATGGATTCCTCCATGGCCGGTTTCAATCGCGCATTCACGAACAGTGTGTACGTGGTGGTGCTGCGCAAAGACCTTCCTTCTCCGCTTGCCCCGGAGAGCGACGAAGAGAAGCCCGCGGTGGAGACCGATTCCGCGGCAGGCGACGGTGGCGCTGTTTCGAAGCCGGCGAAGAAGGAACCGGTGACCGTGCAAATCGATTTCGAGCGCATCAACCAGCGGACCCTGGCGCTTCCACTGCCCGCTCGCAATTACCGCCGCCTTCTCACCGGCAAGGACGGCGTTCTGTTTGTGGTGGAGGGCGCTGTCGCGCCCGCCTTGAACGGCCCGGAAACACTCTCGGCCTGGCGATTCGACCTGAATACACGCAAGACGGAAAAGCTGGTGGAAGGCATCACGTCCTTCGAGGTTTCCGACAACGGCGAGAAGATGCTTTACCGGCAAATCCCGCCCGGCGCAGCCACGGTTGCCGAAGGCGGCGAGCAACCGCCCGCTCAGTGGACCATTGCTCCGGCGATCCCAGCAGCCGCCGCGGCCCCAGGAGGCGCGACGCCGGCCAGCGGTGTTCCCGGCGCTGCCGCAAGGCCCGGAGCGCAGTTGTTGAAGCTGGACGCCATGGAAGTCCGCGTAGATCCGATCGCCGAATGGAAACAGATGTACCACGAAGCGTTCCGCCTGGAGCGCGACTTCTTCTACGATCCGGGATTCCACGGCTACGATCTCAAGGCGGCTGAGAAACAGTACGAGCCCTATCTCGACGGTCTGGCTGCGCGGGTGGATCTGAATTACCTTTTCGAGGAGGCCCTCGGCGGGTTGAGCGTGGGGCACTTGCGGGTGGGCGGCGGCGACTTCGCCGAGGTGCGACACGTGCCGGTAGGTTTACTTGGCGCGGATTTCAAGGTCGAGAACGGACGCTACCGCCTGGTGCGTGTGTATGACGGCGAGAACTGGAACCCGCAGCTTCGCGCGCCGCTGACGCAGCCGGGAGTGAACGCCGTCGCGGGAGAATATTTGCTTGCCGTAAATGGGCGCCAGGTGCTTGCTACCGGGGAAGTGTACAGCTATTTCGAAGAGACCGCGGGCAAATCCGTCCGGCTGCGATTGGGGCCCGATCCCTCCGGCGCCGGCGCGCGCGATGTGACGGTGGTGCCGGTGGCGTCCGAACGCGCGCTACGCAATCTTGCCTGGGTAGAGGACAATCGCCGCAAAGTGGACGAACTCAGTAAGGGGAGGTTGGCCTACATCTATTTGCCGGACACTTCGGTCGCCGGCTACACCTTTTTCAATCGCTATTTCTTCCCGCAGGCCGGCAAGGAGGGCGCGGTAGTGGATGAACGGTTCAACGGCGGCGGCCTGATGACCGACTACATTCTGGATTATCTCGAGCGGCGTTTGTTGAACTACCGCACCACGCGCGACGGCGAAGACACCACTTGGCCGGTGAGCCTTATCCAGGGACCGAAAGCGCTGATCACCAATGAATACGCTGGTTCCGGCGGCGACGCCATGCCCTTCCACTTCCGCGAATTGAAGATTGGTCCGCTGCTCGGCAAGCGAACCTGGGGCGGCCTGGTGGGCTTCTTCGGTCCGCAGGAGCAATTGATGGACGGTGGCATAGTTTCCACTCCCAGCCGCGGCTTCTACACGCCGGGCGGTCAGTGGGAAGTGGAAAACCACGGGATCGCGCCCGATATCGAAGTGGATCTCGATCCCGCCGCAGTCCGCCAGGGTCACGACCCGCAACTCGAAAAGACAGTGGCCGTGCTGCTCTCAGAACTTGACAAGCATCCCATCCCCGCGGCGAAGAAACCGCCCTATCCGAAGTATCAGATCGGTCAGCCGCCGCAGTCGAAATAAGGAAGCCGCCCGCGCTTACGCGTTCCCCGCGCCGAGCGCTCCCGGTTCTTCATCGTGTAGTGCAGCCAGGCCGGACGTGAGATCCGCAGCCACGGGGATGATCGTGTTCAGGCGAGTGAGATTGAGAACCTCGCGGACGCGCTGGTTCACTGCCACCAATATGAAACGCCCGCCGCCAGCTCGCTTGGTAACGTAAACGTAAACGCCGACCACGAAACCCATGCCCATCGAGCCGATGGACAGCAGCTCGCTCAGATCCGCCAGCATCTTCTTGCAATCGTGGTTGCGGATCTCATCCGCCTTCTCGCGCAGATAGCCCGGGTCCTCGCCGGAGCGGAAGTGGCCGCTGAGGCGAAGAATGCAAACCTCGTCCGCGTGCTCGATCTCGATGAGCATGGGCTGCCTGGTAGCTTCTCTGGTATCGTACTACAGAGCGTGGAGGCACGCCCTGGACATACATCTGGTCGACGGCACCTACGAGTTGTTCCGGCACTATTACGCCGTGCCGTCCGCGCGCGATCCGGAAGGTCGCGAGGTGGGCGCGGTACGCGGCGTACTGGCATCGGTGCTGGGCATGATCAGCGGGGGCGCCACGCACATCGCGGTTGCCACCGATCGCGTCATCGAGTCGTTCCGCAATGGGCTGTGGGCGGGATACAAGACCGGCGAAGGTATCGAGCCCGATCTGTGGGCGCAGTTTCCGTTGTTGGAAGAGACCCTTTCCGAGGCCGGCATCGTGCTCTGGCCAATGGTGGAGTTCGAGGCTGACGATGCGCTTGCCTCCGGCGCCGTGGCGGCGGCTCGCGACGCGCGCGTCGATCGCGTGATCGTTTGCACGCCCGACAAGGATCTCGGTCAATGTGTGAGCGGCACTCGCATCGTTCAACTGAATCGCCGCACGCGCGTGACGCTCGACGAAGCTGGCGTAATCCAGAAGTTCGGCGTCCCACCGGCATCCATCCCCGACTATCTTGCTCTGGTCGGCGACGCGGCCGATGGCTATCCGGGCCTGGCAGGCTGGGGGGCGAAATCGACGGCCGCCGTTCTCGCCAAGTTCGGGCATCTGGAATCTATACCCGCGGACTGGCGCGAATGGCACGTCAACGCCGCCAATGCCAGCGCCCTCGCATATACGCTTTCGCAAGAGCGCGAACAGGCCTTGCTATTCCGAACGCTCGCCACGCTGCGCACCGACATCCCACTCTTCGATGATGTGGAACAACTGAGATGGAACGGCCCTACACCTGGGTTCACTGCGCTCGCGGCGCGGTTTGACGCGGCGAAAACCGGGAGCAGCCGTCATTCGTCGCGCAAGGCCCGCAGCGGGTCTATTCCAGCCGCGCGCCGCGCCGGCACATAGCTTGCGATCGCGCCGACGATCAGCAACACCAGCGGAACAAGAGCGTACGCAGCGGGAGAAGATTTGCCGAGTCCCGGAAAGCCCTCGGCGAGCAGCGGTACCGCAGCCGCGGTAAGCGCCGCGCCGATCGCGATACCAAAGCCAGTCAGAATCAACCCGCGGCGTTCCACCAGCCACACCACGTCGCGGCGGCTCGCGCCTACGGCCACTCGGATGCCAAACTCCTTCACGCGGCGGCTCACTGTGTAGGCTACAAGTCCATACAGCCCGGTGGTCGAGAGCGCGAGGCCAATGCATCCCATGGTCCCCACCATTTGGAATAAATTCAGCCACGTATCCGTCACGCGGCTTTTGTAGAGCACGGCTACGGGCCGCAGATTGAAGACGGGCACGTTCCCGTCGATGGACCGAACCGCGTCGCGCAATGGCTTTGCGAGCGCCCCCGCGTCGCCCACCGATTGCACCACGAGCGTCATCCGCGAGCGCGGGTTCTGCTCGTACGGCACATACACGTACGGGGCCGACGCTTCGTTCACAGCCAGATAGTGCCCGGTCTTCGCTACGCCCACTACTACGGCCACCGGGCCATCCGCGCTGTCCAGACGGATCCGCTTTCCGATCGGGTCTTGGCCAGGCCAATAGGTCTTCGCAAACTGCTGGTTCACAATCGCTACCCGGCGCGATCCAGCGCGGTCGTCGTCCGTGAAGGCGCGTCCGCTCTGAATTTCGACATTCAGCGTGCTGAAGTAAGCAGCGTCCACGGCGGCGCCGAACTCGATCGTTTTTTCGCGGCCCTTCGGGAACTGATACCCCTCGGGCACGACGCTGATCGCGGTCTGCGAGGGTGCGAGCGGCAGCGCTTCGGTCATCGCTACCCCCGCCACGCCGGGCATGGCTCGAACGCGATCCACCAGCCGGTGGTAGAAGACCTTGTTCTGTTCGGGCGAGTAGTGCAGCACGGCGGGCGCGGTATCCAGGCTGATCAAGTGGTCCGTGCGAAACTCGGGCGGCGTCACAAGAAGATTCCGGAAGCCCGCCAGAAACATCCCGGCGGCGATCAGCACCAGCATCGCGAGCGCGATCTGGCCGGCCACCAGAACATCGCGGCCGAGAGTGCCCGGCTGGCCTGACACGTTGTCTCCCCCCGTCTTCAACGCACTCACGAAGTTTGTCCGCGCAGTCTGCCAGGCCGGAGCCAAGCCGAACAGGATGCAACTCGCGAGCGCGGCGAGCAGGCTGAACTCCACTACCCGCCAATCCAACTGCATTCCCAGCACATTCGGGGGATCGTTCGGCACGCTTTGCAGGTTGAGCAACAGAATCCCGCCGTAAGCGATGAATAGCCCTGCGGCTCCGCCCAACATCGCCAGGATGAAACTCTCGGTCATCAGTTGGCGCACCACGCGGGTGCGGCTCGCTCCAATGGACAGCCGGATTGCGATCTCGCGGCTGCGGGCGCGCCCCCGGGCCAGCAACAAGTTCGCTACGTTCGAGCACGCAATGATCAGGATCAGCGCGACCAGGCCCATCAGCATCTTGGCGAGCGCCAGCAATTGCGGACTTTGCTGGATGCGCCTATCGAGTTCCGTGCGGATTGCCATGTGCCGGTTGCGATTCGTCCTGGCATACTCGCGCTCGAGCGCGGCTCCGATAACGCCCAGTTCAGCCTGCGCCGATGGCTGTGATGCGCCGGCGCTCAATCGACCCTTGACTACCAGATCGTGGCGTCCGCGGTCCTCCAGCGGGTCCATCGCCGCGCCGCTCAGGCGCTGAGCCATCGCGAGAGGAACGAAGACGTCGGGTCGAATGAAACGGTCCAGGCCGGTGAAGGACGGCGGGGCGACGCCGATGATGGTGCATGCGATCCCGTTGAGGCGCACCTGGCTGCCGAGTATTGAAACGGCGCCCGCATAATTCTGCTGCCAGAAATCGTAGCTGATGATCGCGACAGGCTGGGCCGGCGCAGTCGCTTCGTCGCCCACAAACACGCGTCCGGCTGCAGGCGTCACGCCCAGGACCGAAAAGAAGTTGTCGCTCACCAGGTTCGCAAAGCGAATCTGTGCTGATGCCAAAGGATTGGCCGCCACCGCCAGCGTGGTGAGGCGATACGCGGCCAGGCCGCTGAAGGAGCGGGCTTGATCGCGCAGATCGCGATAATCGGGGAACGCCATGCCTTCCAGAGGATTGTCGGGCGTGGTGCTGCTGACGTCCAACACAGCCGCTGGATTGCTGACCGGCAGAGGCCGCAGAAGCAACGCGTCGGCGAAGCTGAAGATCGCGCTGTTCGCGCCGATGGCGAGGGCGAGTGACAGCGCCGCGACGGCGAAAAATGCGGGCTGCGAGCGCAGCGCGCGGAACGAATAGCGGAGGTCCGCGAAAAAACTATCGAGCCACGTCCAGCCCCAGGTTGCCCGAACGTCCTCCATCGCCAGCGTGAGGTTGCCGAATTCCTGGCTGCCCGCAATCGCGCTCAGCGATTCGAACTCTTCGCGCATCTCGCGCTCTTCGCGCCTCCGGTTCGCCGGCCACAGGTATTTGAGGCGCTTCCAGATCGTCATCCTTTCACCCCTGGCAATGGCCCCATAATCCGTCCCACCGCGCTCACGAAGTCCGCCCACTTGGAATGTTCCCGTAGCAGGTGTTTCCGGCCCGCGGCGGTGAGCTTGTAAAACTTGGCGCGCCGATTATGCTCGGACGTCTCCCACCCGGAAGCGATCCAGGCTTTCGCTTCCAGCCGCTTCAACGCCGGGTAGAGCGAGCCAAACTCAATATCGAGTGCCTCGTTGGATGTGCTGCGAATGGCTTTGGCGATTCCGTAGCCGTGCAGAGAGCCGGCCAGGAGTGTGCGGAGTACCAACATGTCGAGCGTCCCTGGCAGAAGGTCCATATAGAGAGAGTCTATATGAAGAGAATCTGTACTTCAAGGGCGCGACGCGCGTTGTGTCAGATTTCGATGCCCGCAACCGAAACACCGCGCACAAATTTGCGGGCCGACGAATTTGCGAAGCGTTTGAACAATCGACGCGCGGTAAAACCAGCCCCAAAAGCAAAGCGCGCTACAGGCCCCAAGCTGTTGGCCGACGCCGCCCCCACAAAGTAGAGGCCGGGGATGGACGATTCAAAGGTCGACGACAATATTGGCGTATCTTCGACGGATCGAATGCCGGATCGAACGGCGGGGGTCAAGAAGGCCAAGCGGTGAAGATCCACCTTGTAGCCGGTAGCGGCGATGACGTGCTCGGTCTCGAGCGTCTGCGTTGCTCCATCGCCGTTCACGAGCTGAAGCTGTACCCGGCCGTCCTTCACTTTGGCCTGATCCAGGCGCCAGCCAAGGTGGAACGGTATTTGGCCGGCCAACTGGTCTTTAACAAACCATCCCGCGGCAGGGCCCAGGTGACGGCGTACGATTTCCAGCCGCAGTCTCTGGGGCATTTTGTGAAACAACAGGGGCGCGTCGGTACATAAGAGCGATCGCCAGCCCGGTCCCAATCCAGTCATGGGGTTTCGAATGCGCTGCATCAGCGGGCGAGGCAAAGGCCCGGGAGGGTCATGAAAGCGGAACACCGGCTTGCGAGCCACAATTTGAGGCGAGGCTCCGGATCGAAGCAGGGCAGCCGCCACATCGGCCGCCGACGAGCCTCCACCGATTACGGTTACCTCGCGCCCCCGGAAACGATCGAACGCGTGGTGCGCGGAACTGTGAGTTACAAATTCCTTGGAAAGGTCCGCCAGAACGTCCGGCACGAATTGGAAGTGACTGATCCCCACGGCTACGATGACCTGGCGCGCGGCAATAACGTCGCCATCCTCGAGCCGGATCAGGAACCCCACTGAGTCTCGATCCAGCCCAACCACTTGCTTGTCTTCGAGCCCCGGCACCAACCGCCGCTGGAACTCCTGTCCGTAGGCCGCGAACGTATCCAGCGGTACGGGCAATCCAATATCGGCATAGGGAAGTCCCTGCAGGCTACAGTATTTCGCCAAGGTGAAGCTTCGATCCGGGTCATAGAGCGTAGAAGCGAAGCCCTCCGATTTCAATCGCATCCCTTCAGGCATCTGCGTGAGCCAGGTGTGCATGGGACTGCCGAAGATGCGAAACGTGACTCCGAGCGCAGCAAGATGGGCGGCGACCGAAAGGCCATAAGGGCCGGCTCCGATGATGACTACATCGACTATAGGTCTCATGTTCTCAGAAATGCTCAGCCTATCCCGCCGATTCTTTAACCCCGAAGGGCGGAATTCCTAAGCTTTTGTGATGATAGAGTAACAACAGCGCGTCGTGGTTGCAATGCAACCAACGAACTGATTCTCGGAGCTAATTCCTAGTACGGCGGTCCTATTGCCGCAACCTTACCCGGGGTGTACAGTCTTGATACTCGTCTAAGTTAAGGTGGGAACGCCGGGCTATCCAGTTTCGGACGACGAAAGGCAACGAAGACCTGATAGATTGGTTGAGCCTACAGTGCCTCCAAAAGTTCTTTTGACAGAGACCAGCTGGTGGCCCTGCGCCTCCCGGTTGGCCATGGGCCTGGCAAAGATGGGTTGCTCCGTTTCGGCGATCTATCCCGCCAATGGTCATTCACTGTCAAAAACGCGCGTCCTTGAGCAACGCTTCCGTTATTCCCCGGTCGATCCGATCGGGTCCCTGAGAGCGGCCATTGAGGCTGTGGATCCTGACATCGTTATTCCCTGCGATGACCGGGCCGTGACGCATCTTCACGAACTGCATGCCAGCGATTTCAGGCAGCTGCCTTCGGGAAGCAAAGTGACCGCCCTGATAGAAAGGTCATTGGGTTCGGCCGAGAGCTACCCGGTGGTTTCTTCTCGCTATAACCTGTTGAAGATCGCGCAAGAGGAGGGGATTCCAATACCGGAAACGAAGCTGCTGACCGCGGCTTCCGAGCTACGGCCAGGCAATGGCGGCCTCGAAGCTCCGTGCGTGTTGAAGGCGGATTGTAGCTGGGGTGGCCACGGGGTTAGGATGGCCGGCGATCTTAAGCAGGCTGAGGAATGCTATGCGGAACTGTCCAAGCCTCTGTCCACCATGCGATTCATCAAGCGCCTGACGGTGGACCGCGATCCGTACTGGCTGCAGACGTGGCGCGAGCGAACCAGGCCGGCGGTGATCGTGCAGTCGCAGATCCAAGGACGTCCCGCGAATTCCGCGGTGGTGTGCTGGAAGGGGAAAGTCCTGGCCGGGATCGCAGCCGAGGTGGTCAACGCCCAAGGAGTTACAGGATCAGCCACCATC
>Ga0302325_10004491_pt1 | contig 32246 bp, 29 predicted proteins | sample Palsa_T0_2_FD_201948 | JGI IMG/M metagenome (GOLD analysis project Ga0302325, IMG submission 201948) | Peat permafrost microbial communities from Stordalen Mire near Abisko, Sweden - Palsa_T0_2 | ecosystem: Environmental > Terrestrial > Soil > Palsa > Peat permafrost | place: Sweden: Abisko... | reverse complement strand
CCCTGCTGCTGGTGCTCCGGGTGCTCCCGCCGGCGGTCGACGATGCCGCGATCAGCCCTTCATCGCGTGGGGATCGCACGCAGGTCGCTCGAAGCGTCGGCGAACCCCGCGTTTTGCTCGCGGCGGTACGTGTCGGGGGCGCCGGCCGCGGGATCTCGTTGCCGGCCTTCGCGGTGGCGGGGCTCGGCGTCGCGGCGCTGCTGGCGATCGTGTGCGGCTCGCTGTGGATTGCGATCGGCGCCGCTGCGGGAAACTATCTATTGGAGCTGCCCACCAGCGCCAACCCGAGTTGGATCGACGGGCCGCTCAAAGGCCTCGCGGGCAGCGGCCAGCCGCTTCAGCCCCACACCCTGAGCGCCGCCCTGATCGTCCTAGTCGTGGGGTACCTGATCGCCCTGGCCTGCGCCGAGAGGATCTCCTTGCGCCTGGCTCTGGCGGCCGTGATCCTCGCCAACCTCGCGTTCACGCTGGGCCCGACGATCGTCTCCACGGATGTCTTCGGATACATCGCCTATGCCCGCGAGGTTGCCCTGCACGGGCTCGACCCCTATCTCTCGGCGCCGATCTCGATCGCACACGATCCGATCCTGCAGTTCGTCTACTGGAAGCACCAGCCCAGCCCATACGGGCCCCTGTTCACGTTCCTGAGCGCACCGCTCGGCTTGGTCTCCGGCGCGGTCGCGTTCTGGTCCTTCAAGCTGGCCGCCGGACTCGCGAGCATCGCGATCGCGTTTCTGATCGTCGCGATCGCCCGCGGGCGCGCACTCAACCCGACGCGCGCGGCGATCTTCGTCGGGCTGAACCCCGCACTGCTCTTCTACGCCGTCAGCGGCGCGCACAACGACCTGCTGGCCGTGCTCCTGGTGGTGTGTGGGATCGCCCTCACGCTGCGTGGCAGGCAGGGCAGTGGCGCGGGCGCCGTCGTGGCGGCGGCCGCGATCAAGGTGACCGTCGGGCTCGCGCTGCCGTTCGTCCTGATCGCCGCCAGGCGGCGTGGGCGCTCGCTCCGTGGCGCGCTGCTCGTGGGCATCGTGATCGGGGTGCCGACGTTGCTGCTGTTCGGATCCCACTTCTTCGATCAGCTGCACCGCATCGCCACGGACCCGCTGTTCGACACTGCTTTCAGCGGGCCCAACCGTCTGGCGGCGGCGTTGGGGACACTCATCACCACACCCCTGCGCACCCTCTGCACCGCCGCCGCGGCGATCGTCGCGCTCCTGATGATCGCGCGGGCGTGGCGCGGTGGCGACGCGATCACCGCCGCGGGCTGGGCGTTCCTGGCCCTGATCGCATCGATCGCCTCGTTCGCGCCGTGGTATCTCGTGTGGGTGCTGCCGCTCGCCGCCCTTGGGCACAGCCGGCCGCTGCGGTTCGCGGCCGTGCTCGCGACCGTCTACGTGATGGCTGTGCACCTGCCCGCGTTTGGGGGCGTACCGTGGCTCTCTCAGGCTCCGACGGCGCCGGGGGCGAGCACGATCGCGCAGGCCGGGTCGAGTGCCGCGCCGCCCAAGCCCCAGCAGTCGGCGACGGCCCTACGTGCCGGGTGGCCGGCGGTAGAGCCTGACGTTGCGGTCGAGTGGCCCGCCGGCGAAGCCCTGGGGGCGTCCGCCCTGGACGTCGATGTAGCTGAGCTCGCGCGCGATGTCGCCGATGCCGCCGCCGTCGGGGACGTGGTCGAGCATCCACGTCTCGAGCACGCAGCCGCCGCCGCTCGCGTCGCGCAGGCGGATGGCGCGCAGCTGCTGGGGGTAGTCGATCAGCGAGCCGGTCGCGATCAGCCAGTAGCCGCCGGCGGGAGATTGACGGGGGACGATGCGGTTGCGGTGGGTGTGGCCCCAGATGGCGGCGACCACCCGCGGGTTGCGGTCGAGTAGCGCGAGCAGCCGCTCGGCGCCTTCGGTGCTGGTCAACGGCTGATGGGAGACGACCAGCACCCAGCGCCCGCCGGCGCGCGCGAGCTCGCCTGCGAGCCACGCCTCGAGGCCTTCGTGGACGATCCCGCCGGAGCCGCCCTCGCGGCGTACGAGGTCGAGCACGATCACACGCACGCGCGTGCCGATGTCGAAGCTGTAGCTCATCAGCGGCCCGTCGCCCCCGGAGCCGCTCGCGGAGCGCAGCGCGGCGATCGCTTCGGCGGCGCTCAGCTCACGCCGCGTGGCGTCGGCTTCGACGGCTACGGACGGGGCGTCCTGCAGCTGTTCGATCAGCGCACCGATCCGTTCCGGGTCCGACAGGCCGTCCGGCGAGCCGGTGGCGGTGCCGGTGTTGGCGGCGGAGAAGCCGCGGGGCGGGTGCAGGTTCAGCGGCAGATCCCACACGGCGCGCGAGCCGAGCGCGATCGCCTCGGTGAGCACCGATGGCGCGAGCACGCCCTGCACGAGCAGGTCGTGGTCGCCGAGCACCGGATACCAGGGCGCGTGCAGGCCGCTGGTGGTGAAGCGCGCGGTGGCCCGCTCGAGCAGCCCCGGGTGCTGCGGGGCGTCGATGTCGGGCCGGTAGTACAGCGGGTCGGGGTCCTGCGCGGACTGCACACCGGTGTAGCCGGGGCCGCCGCTATTGGGGTCTACGGGGCCGCCGTGCAGCAGCGCGAGCGCCTGGGCGAGCTCGTTGGCCTGGGCGTTGTCGATCAGATCGCCGCCCTGGATCACGGCGTCGGGCGCGAGCAGGTCGATGGCGCGCACGGCGCCGGCGAGCACCTGCGCGGTGAGCGCCTCCTGCGGGCGGAAGGTCGAGTTGAACGGCGAGCCGAGGCGGCGCAGGAACGGCACGCGCGCGGGCGACTGCGCGTCCATCACGTGCACGTCGGTGAGGTGGGCGATAGTCGCACGCACCGCGCCGACGCCGACGCGCGGTGCGAGCTCGGTGCGGTCGATCAGCTGCACGCCGGGACCGGCCTGCAGCACGCCGTCGCCGCGCGGGTCGACGTAGGTGGAGGCAAGCGTCGAGCCGTTACGGGCGAAGGCGCTACCCGACGAGCCCGCGCCGCAGCCGGCTAGCATGAGCGCGGCCGCACCGAGCCCCAGCTCCACGAGCGCCTCGCGGCGCGTGTGGCCGTGGCTGTGGGCACGCGCGCGCGGGGTCATCCGCCGAGCGCTTCCACGATCGGCTCGCGCGTGGCGCGCCGGGCGACCCACAGCACGGCGGCGCACGCGAGCAGCGCGAGCCCCACGATCACGACGGCCACCTCGCCCGGCCCGGCGGCGAGTTCCAGCGAGGCGTAGCTGATAGCCAGCCGCGCCATGACCGGCCCGAGCACGAAGCGCTCGAGCAGGCCGCCGAGCACGGCGGCGGGCGCGACCACGGCGACGGCCGCGCCGGCGAGCAACAGGCGCACGCCGCCGACGCCGGCGCCGCACGCTCTGAGCACCGCGATCGTCGCGCGTCGCTCGCGGGCGGTGAGCACGAGCGCCTGCACGAGCGCGTAGAAGCACACGAAGCCGTCGACGATGGCGACCGCGCGGAGGATGGCGGTGAGCGCTTCGATTAGACCGCGCCCCTGCCCGACGGCGCCGGTAGCGGGCGTGGAGGTGGCACCGAGCGCCTTCAGCCCTTCGCTGACGGCGCTCTCGCTGGCGCCGGGTCGCAGGCGCACGGCTATCTGCTCGGAGGCGGTCGGTTCGGCCGCGAGCAGCGCGGCGGCGGGGACGTACACGATGCGCCCGTCGTGCTGCAGGGAGTTGACGATGCCCGCCACCTGGAAGCGCGCTTCGCGCCCGGATGGCAGCTCGATGGCGAGCCGCGAGCCGACGCTCAGCCCGAGTACCTGTGCCAGGCCGTTGCCGACCTCGGCCTGGCGGGCTCCGCGCAGCCGGCTGCCGGAGACCAGCGGCGGGGCTTCGAAGACGGTGTGGTTGCCTGGATATGCGACCACGTCGATCGTCTCGCCCAGCGAGTACGCGTCGATCGCCTGCACTTCGTAGCGCGGCGCGGCGGCGGCCACTCCCGGCAGCCGCCGCACGCTGGGGGCGGCCGACGCGGGTAGCGAGGCGGTCAGCTGGTAGCGCTTGCCGAGCGTGCTCGGGTCGGACTCGAGCGCGCTCAGCTCGGAGGCGAGCGCGAGCATCAACAGGATGAACGCGACCGACACGCCGAGCACGGCCAGGGTGGCCGCGAGCCGCACGCGCCGCGCGACGACCAGCCGCGCGCCGAGCAGCGTCAGGCTCGGCAGTAGCCCCTCGCGTCCGGGCGCGCGACGGGCAGAGCGACGGGCGCGGGTGCGCAGCTCGGCGCCGCGCATCAGCGCGATCGGTGGGCGTCGGCTGGCGCGCAGCGCCGGCCATGTGGAGGCGAGCACGGGGATCGCGGCGGTGAGCGCCCAGCAGGCGAGCAGCGGGACGACGAGCGCGCCGCCGGGCGGCAGCTCGTTGATGGTGTCGAGCAGCCGTTCGCTGGGTCCGGCGGCGATCAGCACCCCGGCGCCGACGCCGAGCGCCCCGGCGGGTATCGCGACGAGCGCCGCCTCGACCGCCTGGGCGAGGGCGATGTGGGAGCGGCTTGCGCCGATCGCCCGTCGCACGCCGATGCCGGCGAGGCGCCGTTGCACCTCGGCACGGGCGGACGCGGCGAGCATCACCGTGGCGGTGATCAGGGCGATCACCGACAGGGCGACGAGCAGCGCGATCACGATCCCGGCGGCCTGGTCGATCAGCACGCGCACGCCTTCGCGGGTGACGAACCGCAGGCCCTCGAGCCCGTAGCTGGAGGCGCGGGCCTGCACGAGCACGGCGTTCAGCTGGCTGGGTTCCTTGAGCCACAGCTCGACGGCGTTGACCCTGGGGTCGCCGAAGGAGCCGAAGCGCACTTCGAGCGCGGCGCGCGTAAGGTACATACGCGGCACGGCCAGCGGGTAGGCGACGTCGTCGGGCGACTCGGAGATGCCGGCCACGCGCAGTTCTTCGAGCCCGTTGATGTCGACGCGCGAGCCGACGTGCAGGCCCCAGCTGCGCGCGACGCCCTGTTCGACGACGGCTTCGAGGCTTCGCGTGGACGGTTCGCGTCCTTCCAGAAGGCCGTATCCGCGCCGGCCGGAGTCGAGCACTTCGACGACGCCCTGGCCGGAGGAGTGCCCGCCGCCGCGCAGGTGCATCTTGGTCAGTTCCAGCCGGAACGAGTAGGCGGCGAGGTCGGGCAGCGCGGTGATGCGCCCGCGGACCTTGCTGAACGGCTGGGGGTTGAAGCGCGCGATGATGTCGGGGAGGTCGGCGGCGCGCGCGCTGCGCTGGAAGCCGGTCTGCAGGCCAAAGCCGACGACGGTGGCGGTCGCGAGCATGGCGGCGCCAAGCGCGATCCCGGCGGCCGACAGCGCCACGCGCCCGCGGCGTCGTCTCAGTCCCCTGATCGCCTCGCGCCAGATCCCTCTCATCCCAGGCGTCCGTCGGCCATCTCCAGCACGCGATCCGCCGCCGCGGCGACGTCGTGCTCGTGGGTCACCATCACGACCGCCCGGCCCTGCCCGGTGAGACCGCGCAGCAGCCCGAGCAGGTCGGCGGCGGCGGCGCTGTCGAGGTTCCCGGTGGGCTCGTCGGCGAGCACCAGGGCGGGGTCGTTGACGAGCGCGCGGGCGATCGCGAAGCGCTGCTGCTCACCGCCGGAGAGCTCGTGCGGGAGATGGTCGGCGACCGCCTCGACCCCAAGCTCGTCGATCAGCCGCTGTGCGCGCTCGGCTCCGCCGGCGGGGGCGCCGGCCAGGCGTGTGGGCAGCAGCACGTTCTCCTCGCCGCTCAGCTCCTCGACCAGCTGAAAGGACTGGAACACGAAGCCGATGCGGCGCAGGCGCACGCGCGTGAGCGCCCGCTCGGAGCAGTCGACGAGCGAGTCGCCGGCGACGGCGATGCTGCCGGCGTCTGGGCGGTCGAGGCCTCCGAGTAGGTGCAGCAGCGTGGACTTACCCGAACCCGACCGGCCGAGCAGGGCCACGAGCTCACCGCTCACCACCTCCAGATCCACGCCGTCAAGCACACGCCGAGCCGCACGACCGCGACCGACGCTCTTCTGTACGCCGCGGGCGCTGAGCACGCTCACCCCGACCACGTTAGAGGTCCCAGCACAGAGCGGCCGCACTCGAGACTCGCCGTAGGAGAGGCTCGGGAGACTAGGACGCTTCCAGCGCGGCGAACCAGCGCTCGTCTGAGTCCCAGCATTCGGTCACAGTGAAGCCGCCCGCTCGCGCGACGCGGTCGAGATCGTCGACACACACACGTGCCCAGGGAAACCACTCGCTGACCGCATCAGGCGCCTCCAATCGCACCCGTACCTCCGTCGATCGCACGCCAGGCGGGTCCACCTCGACCACGATCGTCCCGGTCGGGCGCAGCAGCGCCCCGACACGTGACAGCAGCTCCGCGGGGCGACCGCCGATTCCGATGTTCCCGTCGAGCAGCAGTGCGCTGCCCCAATGGCCGGCGCCCGGGAGACGATCGAAGATCGAGGCCTCGATCACGAGCGCTCCGCGCCGGCGAGCCATGCGCACAGCCAATGGTGAGATGTCTACACCCACTGCGACCACCCCTCGGCGCGCGAGGGCGAGCACGTGACGGCCCGGTCCGCACCCCACGTCGAGTACTGGGCCTGCGGCGCTGCGCAGGGCGCGCTCGTCCTCGACGGCGACCGGGCCGACGTATCGCTCCAGCGCGAGCGGGAGCTCCTCGCCGTGCTCGCACACGACGCGCAGCCGAGCGGGCTGTGTGGGGCTGGCGAGCGCGTGTTGCAGTCCCCGTCCGTAGAGATCGACAGCCGCCAGATCGACGGCCGGCCGGGCGTTCACGCGGCTACCCGCTGCAGCTCCGTGGCAATCGGAGCCAGGGTGCGCGCGAAGCGGGTACTTGGATTCACAGCCGCGACTTCCAGCGCGTCGCGGAAGTAATCCACGTCGCGCAGAGCGTCCAGCTCGACCGTGCTCAGACCAAGCATTCGCAGTTTCCGCCATTGGATATCAGCGGTTCCCGCGGTGCTCATCGGCACGCCGGCGAATACGCGCGGGTCTGGGTCTGTAAGCCCGATCGCCCAGTAGCCGCCGTCGTGCGCGCGGCCGAGTACAGCGTCGTTGCCGGCTTGGCTGAGCTCGTGCAGTCCGCGGTGCAGCAGCGCGCAGGTGATCTGGGGCGTGTCCATGCCGATCAGCAGGGTCGCCTGGCCGATGTCGGCAAAGGCGCCCGCCAGGCGATCTGCCAGACCGCCGCTGCGCTGGGCGATCACCTCAAAGCCATCGATCTCGTTGCCAGCCTGCCTGAGCGCCTCGTCTAGCCATCGGCCCGGCTCGCCGTCGAGTACGAGTACATGTCTCCCAGCCGAAGTACGCGCCACTGCGGATAGCGTGTCCAGCAGCGCGGCCTGCGCCAGCGCGGCGGCCTGCTCGGAGGAGCAGGGCGGACACAGACGCGTCTTCGAGCGGCCGGCGACGGGTGCCTTCGCGATCACGGCCAGCGCGATCCCGTCTGTACTTTCCGGCGCCCCGGGGGCGATCCTGATGGAAGCAGTCGGTTTATCCACTCCGGCAAACCTAGGCGTCCACGCCGGCAAATTACATTACGGAATGCGAAACAAGACCTTCTCCGACGGCCGACGCACGGTGCGGTGAGACAATCGAACTATGGAAAGTTCAGATCACACACGAGGCTCGGTCTTGGTGGTGGACGACGAGCAGACGATCACTGAGGTCGTCTCCCGCTACCTGGAGCGGGCCGGGTACGAGGTCAACTCCGCCGGCGACGGGCCGCAGGCGCTGGCGCAGGCGGCGCTGTTCAGGCCCGACCTCGTGGTGCTCGACCTGATGCTGCCCGGCATCGACGGCTTGGAGGTGATGCGGCGCCTGCGCGATCTCGGCCATGATCGTGTCGCGATCATCCTGCTGACAGCGAAGGGCGAGGAGGCAGACCGGGTCGTCGGCCTGCGACTCGGCGCGGATGACTACATGGTCAAGCCGTTCTCACCGGTCGAGCTGGTGGCACGGGTGGACGCCGTACTGCGCCGCATCGACACGGCTCCGGACGGCGAGCCGCCACTGTGCTTTGACGAGCTGGTCGTGGACCCAGGCGGCCGGCGCGTGCTGATCGACGACGTCGAGGTCGCGCTCACCCAACGGGAGTTTGATCTGCTGCTGTTTCTGGCTCGTCATCCCGGCCAGGCGTTCACCCGCAACAGCCTCATGGACCATGTGTGGCGTTACTCCTTCTACACCGACACCTCAACGGTGACCGTGCACGTGCGCAGGCTGCGCGCCAAGATCGAGCGTGACCCCGAGCGGCCACGCTTCTTGGAGACAATCTGGGGCGTCGGTTACCGGTTTTGTCCATGACCGCCCGCTCGAGTCACCGCACGCTCCCCGGGCTCGCGCTGGCAACCGGCAGCGCACTGATCGCATCACTCGTCTGCTTCCTCGCCTACGGAGCCCACGCGGGCTGGACCTGCCTGGCGATCCTCGCCCCGATCGGGCTGCTGACAGTCCTCGTGTTGGAGCGTCTGATGGCGCATCGCAGGGCCCTGGGCGGGATTGCCCGCCAGCTGCGTATTGGGGGGGTGATCGTCGTCGGGCAGCTGCTGCTCGCGGCACTCCTGTTCGTCGTTTTCATGACGGCTTCCCCTCAGGACGCTCTGTTCACCGCGGTCCTCGCGCTCTATGCCGGTATCCTCGGTGTCTGGGGAGCACGAGCGATTGCCCAGCGCTTCCTCGCCGACGTCAACGAGCTTCGCCGCGGGCTGAGCGCGGTGGGCGACGGCGCCCGCGAGGTGAAGATCGTCACCCAGGCAAACGACGAGCTCGCGGTGCTGGCCCGCGATGTTGAGCGCATCGCCGGCCGCCTGGACGAGCAGGAACAGATAAAAGCCAAGTTGGAGGGCGCCCGGCGCGATCTGACCGCGGCGATCTCCCACGACCTGCGCACCCCGATCACCTCGTTGCAACTGCTCAGCGAAGCGCTCGACGATGACCTCGTCGACGACGTCATCCGTCGTGAATACGTGTCACGAATCGGCACACTCAGCAGAACCCTGGGCGCTCTGATCGACGATCTGTTCGAGTTCTCCCGCCTGGAGGCCGGGGACATCCGCTGGACGATCGAGCACGTTCCACTGGAGGACCTGCTGCTGGAGACAGTGGACGCGATGCGACCACAGGCCGAGGCCAGATCGGTGTCGATGTCCGCTGAGCTGGCCGAAGGGCTCAGCGCCGCGCGGGCCAACCCGGAGCAGATCCAACGCGTCCTCTTCAACTTGATCCAGAACGCGATTCGGCACACCCCCGCCGACGGCAGCATCACGGTACGCGCTCGCTCCGCGCCGGACACCGTCGAGATCGAGGTGGCCGACACCGGCGAAGGCATCGCGGCACTCGACCGTCATCGCGTGTTCGAGGCGTTTGTCCAGGGCACCGACCGGGCGGCCCGCAGCGATGGCGGCGCGGGTCTCGGCCTGGCGATCTCACGCGCAATCGTCGAGGCCCACGGAGGACGCATCTGGCTCGAGGACGCCGCAGTCGGAACCTGCGTGCGATTCAGCCTTCCCTGTGTCGATCACACATAGTGGGCCGGCGTCGCGGGAGCATGTCTGAACAGATGGTGAACGCTGCTTCCAAACTGGCCGCGGACGAGGTTCTCGACGGTATGGTTCGGCGTCGAGATGAGCGACCCTCAGATCATCGTGGTTCTCCTGCGGTGCCGTTCGGCGATGCGGCGAGCGGGACACGGGACGCTCGTGGCTGCGGTATCGATCCTTGCAGCGACACTCTGCGTGGGCTGCGGGAGCACCCATTCGAGTGCTGCGAGGCCCGCCCCGTCCGCGGTCGCGGCGACAGTGAGCAGAGCGCCTGGCCTGCTCGGCGAAGCGCACGGTGGCCCGCTCATCCCTACGGGCACGGATTGGACCACGCTTCTTCGCGGCCCGTCTCACTATGGAGCAGCCACCGCCGTGGGGCCGCAGATTGCCCACGTGCGCTGGCAGCGGAATCTGGGCAGTGGGATAGTTCCCGGTCCCGTCACCCGCGGAAACGTGGCATACGTAGCCACCGACGGGGGGGTGCTGCATGCGATTGATATCCCCACTGGCCGCGACCTGTGGACGTTCGATGGCGGCGGCCCTCTCGGTCTTGAAGACCTCTCGACTGCGCCGACGGTGCTGGCCGACGGTCTGATCCTCTGGCCTGGGCCGCACGGGCGCGTGTATGCGCTCAGCCCCGACGGCAAGTTGCGCTGGACACTGAGCAGTCCCGCGGATCCGCTCACGCCGGCCGTCGACGAACGGAGCCGGCTCCTCGTTATCGCCGACGCGGGCGGAGGCGTGAGCGGGTATCGCCTGATTCCCGGCGACGATGTAGCGCCGGCCCGCCTGTGGTCGCGGAGCATCGCGCATCCCAGCTACGGCAATCCCGCGATCGGCGCGGACGGCACCACCTACGTGACCGGCGGGGATTCGCTCTACGCCCTTTCGCCGAGCGGACAGCTTCGTTGGCAGGTCAAGACACCACAGCCCGTAGAGGTCTCGGCTGCCGTCGCGCAGGACGGCACGGTCGTGTTCGGCTCCGACAACAAGATCGAGTACGGAGTCAACCCCAACGGGGGTATCCGTTGGCAACACGCGATCGGCAACTTCACCTACTCTTCGCCGGTCGGCGTGCCCGGGGACCTCGTCGTTTACGGCAACCACAGCGGAGTTGTGAGCGTCCTCGACGCCGCCGATGGGCAACTCGCGCGCAGCGTCCACGGCACAGGGCAAATCTGGACCTCCACAGCGGTCGACTCGCGTGGTGACCTCTACTTCGCCACGCAGTCCGGCGGCATCTACGGCTTCGGGCCGAGCGGGAGCCAGCTTTTCCAGATCCAGGCCGGCGGCAAGTTCGACAGCTACCCCGCGATCGCAGCCGATGGCACTCTGCTAGTTGGCGGGAGCGACGGTGTGCTGCGCGCGATCCGCTGATCGATCACCTTCCCCTCGCCCATGCTGATCCTGATCCTCTTTGCCATCCTCGCCGGCGCGGGCACCGCGTTATCCCCGTGCGTGCTGCCGGTGCTGCCCGCGCTGCTCGCCTCCGGCGGCGTCGGCGGACGGCGGCGGCCGCTGGGGGTGGTGCTCGGGTTGATGATCACGTTCACGGTCACGATCGTCGGGATCGCCAAGGTCGTCGGCGGCGTCGGGCTCGGCTCGGACCCGCTGCGCGACATCGCCGTGGTCGTGCTGCTCGCCACCGGCATCGTGCTGCTCGTGCCGGCGATCGGCGATCGGCTGGAGGCGCGTCTCTCGCGTCTGGCCGCATTTGGTCCGAGCTCGACCGGGGACGGCTTTCGCTCGGGCCTACTCGTCGGCGCCGCGCTCGGGTTCGTCTACACGCCCTGCGCCGGCCCGATCCTCGCGGCCGTGATCTCGGTCAGCGCCGCCAGCGGGCGCACGATCGCGGTCGCGATCGCCTACGCGTTCGGGTCCGGGGTCGTCCTGCTCGGGTTGACGCTCGGCGGTCGCGCCCTGTTCGACCGCGTGCGCCGCGCCGGTCGCGGGCCGCTGCTACAGCGCACGCTCGGCGTGATCATGATCCTCACGGCACTCGCGATCGTCACCAACCTCGACGTCCGCTTCGACCAGCAGGTCGCGGAACGGATCCCCGACGTCAACCTCACCGCCAGCCTCGAGAAATCCCACGCGGTCGAAAGCCGCCTGCACGAGCTCAGCGGGCACGAAGCCAAGTTCAAGCCGAGCGCCACCGCCACGCCGACCGCCTCGCACAGCGCCAGCCGGGCGAGCCTGCTCGCGATCGCCGCCGGTCTGAAGGACGTCGGCACCGCACCTGAATTCACCGACACCGAGGACTGGTTCAACACTCCCGGCGATCGGCCGCTGTCGCTCGCCTCGTTACGCGGGCGGGTGGTTCTGGTCGACTTCTGGACATACACCTGCATCAACTGCATCCGTACCTTGCCCTACCTGAAGGCATGGGACGCGACCTACCGCGGCCAGGGACTGACGATCGTGGGGGTCGAGACGCCTGAGTTCTCGTTCGAGCGCGACGCCTCCAACGTCGCCGACGCGATCGGGCAGTTCGGGATCAAGTACCCGGTCGTACAGGACAATGAAATGGGCACCTGGAACGCCTACGGCAACGAGTACTGGCCGGCCGACTACCTGATCGACGCCTCCGGCCAGGTCCGCTACGCGACGTTCGGCGAGGGCGACTACGCAAAGACCGAAACCGCGATCCGCGCGCTGCTCGCCGAAGCGGGGCACAACGTCGCCGCCGAACACTCCCACCCGACCGATGTGATCGTCCCCAGCCAGGAAGCCACGCCGGAGACCTACCTCGGGACCGCGCGCGGGCAGGGTTGGGTCACCGGGCCCGTCGCCGGGGTGCACGACTATGGTGCCGGGCACCCGGGGCCGTTGGAAGTCAACGACTTCGCCTTCTCCGGCACCTGGCACACCGCCGCGCAGCCCGTCACCGCCGTCTCCAACGCCGGGATCGACGTGCAGTTCGAGGCCAAGCACGTCTATCTCGTGCTCAGCTCGGCGGGGAACGTCCCTCGCACCGTGCAGGTACTGCTCGATGGCCAGCCGATCTCGGCCGCCGACGCCGGATCCGACGTGCACGACGGCCTCGTCACGGTCAAGGGCGAGCGCCTCTACACGCTCGTCTCCCTCCCCCACGACGAACAGCGCCGGCTGTCCCTGCGCTTCGCGCCGGGGGTCACGGGGTATGCGTTCACGTTTGGGTAGGACCCTGATCGCCTGGCTGTAACGCTCGGCGCGCTCGGCGCACTACTTGCTAGCGCCGCATCTGTGAATCGCCCCGGACTGGGTAGTGCACTCAGCGGGTCGGTCGCTGGCGGCTGCTTTCAGTACCCCCACCTCAACTAACAGGAGACAACTACATGCTGAGCAAGAAACGAATCCTAAGTGTGAGCAGCTGCTCACTGGCGTTGTTCGTCGGCGCGCTCGCCGCCTCATCCTCGAGCGCCCTGGCTAACCCGTTCCAACCCCCGAATGTCGGCTATGCCTACGTCAACGACAACACCACGGGCGCGAACACGCTGGCGGGCTTTGAACGGCACGCCGACGGCTCGCTGACCGCGCTTCCCGGCTCTCCGTTTTCTATCGGCGGCGTCGGATCCGGCAGCGGGCTCGGCTCCCAAGGAGCGCTGCAGCTCTCCAGCGACGGGCGTTATGCGCTCGCGGTCGATGCCGGCAGCAACCAGATCTCGGTGCTGCGACTCGGCTTCAACGGCGTGCCGCAGCCGGTTGGCGCTCCCGTGTCCTCAGGTGGCGTTGACCCCAACAGCATCGCCGTCGCGGGCAATCTCGTGTACGTCAGCAACGCTGGTGCCGGCGGTACCAACGTCACTGGCTTCTACCTGGCTCCGTGGGGCACGCTGTACCCAATTCCGGGTTCGACCGTCGCGCTACCCGAAGGCTCCGGCCCGGGTGACGTCCTGCTCAACTCCGATGGCCAGAAACTCGTCGTCACGCTCGTCAACACCTCACAGATCGCGAGCTTTGACGTTCGTTTCGGTGGTCGCCTCGTCGCCGCCCCGGGCTCGCCGTACCCGGCGCAGGGACTAGGGCCGTTTGGTTCGGAGTTCCGGCCCACTAACCCATCACAGCTGTTCGTCACTAACGCCCATAATGGAGCGGGCCTCGGCACGGTCTCCGCGTTCAACGTGGGCTTCTCGGGCGAACTGGCTCCGATCGGCGCATCCCCGTTTGCCGATCTTCAGACGGCTCCGTGCTGGTTGACGATCAGCCAGAACGGGCAGTTCCTGTTCGCGGTGAACACCGGGTCCGGCTTCATCTCCAGCTACGCGATCAGCCCCAACGGCACACTGACGCTGCTCGGTAGCGTTTCGGCTGGTCCGGCGGGGACGGGGGCGGTTGACGCCCGTCTGGCTCCCGACGGCAGGACGCTGCTGGTGAACGGAAGCAAGGCCGACGTCGTCGCGTCGTTCGCAGTAAGCGAAAGCGGAAGCCTCACCGAGCTGGCGAGCTCACCCACACCACTGCCGGTTGGCGCTGACGCCTCCGGCATCGTCGTCGACTGACGACTGCGGACCGCCGCCGGCTCAGGCAGAGCACCTGCTGAGCCGGCGGCGCGTGGCCGCTCCCTCGTCGAGGTAGCCCCCGCGCCTCGTTGGCAAGAGCCCGACCAATCGTTTATACGGCGCGCGGGTCAAACGGTTGAAAGCAACGACGAAAGGAAGGCGCTATGAGCACCCCAAAGACGATCACGCAAGCCAGCCCGACAGCAGAGGTTCAGAAGTCTGAGGCCGAGTGGCGGGCCGAGCTGACGCCTGAGCAGTACGACATCCTGCGGCGCAAGGGCACCGAGCCGCCGTTCACTGGCAGCTATGTGCACACCAAGGAGGACGGCATGTATCGCTGCGCGGCGTGCGGCACGGCGCTGTTCTCCTCCGACACGAAGTTCGACTCGGGCACCGGCTGGCCGAGCTTCACCGACCCGGCAGTCCGTGAGCACGTCGAGTTGCACGAGGATCGCAGCCTGTTCATGAGCCGCACCGAGGTGACGTGCGCCAGGTGCGGGGGTCATCTCGGCCACGTCTTCGACGACGGTCCCGCGGGCGCCGACCGCTACTGCATCAATTCTGCCGCTCTCGCATTCCAGCCGACGGAGGACGTCGGCCAGTGAAACTGCTCCACTCGCGAAAGTCGGGCAGTGACGCCCGGACGTCGTCGCCTGCGCCGGAGTTCACCGGCGTGGGCATGTGGCTGAACACCGATGGCCCTGTGAACCTGTATCGGCTCTACGGGGAGGTCGTGCTGATCGAGTTTTGGACCTTCGGCTGCATCAACTGCGTCCGTACCCTGCCGTTCATGGTGAAGATGAACGCGCGCTACCGTGCCCGTGGGCTCTTGGTCCTGGGCATTCACACGCCGGAGTTTCAGCACGAAGCCGGCGTTGGCGCGCTTCGCGGCGCGATCGCGACCCACGGTGTTCACTATCCGGTCGGTCTCGACAACTCTTACGCGACGTGGAACGCGTTCGGCGTGGAGTTTTGGCCGACCATCTTCGTGCTCGACCGGCGGGGAGCGATCGCCCATCGCCACATAGGTGAGGGCGGCTACACGCAGACGGAGCGGGCCATCAAGCGCCTCCTCGACGAGCCCATGCAAGTAGCGCTCGATGGCGCCCCCAACGGGATGTCCCTCTCGCCTGCTGCGTGAGGCAGCGAGCTGACGCTCAGCCCGGCGCGCAATCCCAGGCTGCGCCCCGACGGGCGGTCAAGTTTGCGACTGCAAGCACCGTTTCGGCCAGCCGCGGGTCGAAGGGAGTGAAGGATCAACCCCAACGACAAGGTAGGCAGACATGACAGACGTGATCGACATCACAGAGAACAACTTCGACGCCGAGGTACGCGACTCGCGCGTACCCGTGCTCGTCGACTTTTGGGCGCCGTGGTGCGGGCCGTGCCGGATGCTCGCACCGGTGATCGAGCAGCTCGCTGGTGCGCACGATGGTGCGCTGCGAGTAGCCCGGGTCAACGTGGACGAGCACCCCCGCCTGGCAGAGAGCGCCGGCGTTAAAGGGATCCCGCATCTCGTGCTCTACAACGCCGGGCAGGTTTCCGCCGAGCTCACCGGCGCCCACCCGAGAGCTGTGATTGAGCGTGCGTTCGGCCTCGAGCACGGCGCTAGAGATCTCGCGGCCTGAGCGCCCACCCGCACCTGCCTGAGACACCCACAGCTGAGCTAATCGAAAATCTAAGAATGGAGCACAACATGAGAGCGATCTGGAACGGCATAACAATCGCTGAGAGCGACAGCACGGTCGTCGTCGAGGGCAATCACTACTTCCCGCGCGACGCGGTGCGCGAGGAGTATCTCGAACCCAGCGACACGCACACAACCTGCCCATGGAAGGGACAGGCGAGCTACTTCACCTTGGCGGCAGAGGGGGAGCGCAACCTCGACGCCGCGTGGTATTACCCGCACCCCGAGCCGGCCGCGAACGGCGTGAGAGATCGCATCGCATTCGGGCAGAGTGTCAGAGTGGTGGGCGACGAGGCAGACTGCGATGAGGACGCGACGTTCGATGTGATCGTGATCGGTGCGGGGCCGGCCGGCGAGGTGCTGGCTGGGCATCTTGCCGAAAATGGCAACGAGGTCGCGATCGTCGAGTCCGATCTCGTGGGCGGCGAGTGCTCCTTCTACGCGTGCATGCCCTCCAAGGCGTTGCTGCGCCCGGCCCAGGCGCTCGCCGAGGCGCGCCGGGTTCCCGGGGCCGCGGAGGCGGTCACAGGTGAGCTCGACGTGAGCGCGGTGCTGGCGCGTCGCGATGAGATCGTCAACGGCCTGGATGACTCCCAGCAGCTGCCGTGGCTGCAGGCGCGTGGTATCACGCTGATTCGCGGACAGGGTCGCCTCGATGGCGAGCGCCGCGTACGCGTCGGCGAGCAGCTCTACGGGGCTCGCCTGGCAGTTGTCATCGCCGTTGGCAGCGGCGCCGCGCTGCCGCCGATCCCCGGTCTCGCCGATGCAAGGCCTTGGACGAACCGGCAGGTCACGACCGCACGCGAGATCCCGGGCCGGCTGATCGTGCTCGGCGGCGGTGCGGTAGGTGTCGAGATGGCACAGGCCTACAGCGCGCTCGGCTCGAAGGTCACGGTGATCGAGGCCGCCGAGCGCCTGCTGCCACGCGAGGAGCCGTTCGCCGGCGAGGAGCTGCGCGACGCGCTGCTCGCAAGCGGCATCGAAGTGCACGTTGGTCTCAGCGCACGCGCTGTCCGCCGCGACGACGCCGGTGTGACGGTCGAGTTGAGCGATGGCCGGCGTGTTGCGGCAGACGAGCTCCTCGTCGCGGTCGGGCGCCGCGCGCTCACCGACGACATCGGGCTCGACACGGTCGGCCTGCAGCCGGGAGGCTTCATCGCAGTCGAGGACACGCTGAGCGTGCCGGGCCGATCCTGGCTGTTCGCGATCGGCGATGTCAACGGGCGCTCGCTGCTCACACATATGGGCAAGTACCAGGCCCGCATCGCCGCCGAGGTCATCGAAGGCCGGCCTGTGCACGCGAGTCGCGACGACGCCCTCGCGCCACGCGTGGTCTTCACAGACCCGCAAGTGGCCGCCGTCGGCCTCACCCTCAACGGCGCGCTCGAGCACGGTCTGAATGCCCGAGCATATGACGTGCCAACCTCGGCAACCGCGGGCGCGAGCTTTCACGCTCGCAACACCTCCGGCACGTCGCGGCTGGTGCTCGACGAGGACCGCGGCGTGATCGTCGGCGCGACGTTCACAGGCACCGACGTGGCCGACTGGCTGCACGCCGCGACGATCGCGATCGTCGGCGAGATCCCCGTCGAGAGCTTGTGGGAAGCCGTACCCGCATTCCCAACGCGCAGCGAGGTCTGGCTGAAGCTGCTCGAAAAGCGCGACGCCGAGCACACACGCGGACGCGCAGATCGCGAATCGCTATCAGCGGCTTGAGGTGAGCCGCGCCTGCCTATCCCACCACGAGTGCACTACCGCACCGATTAGAAAGGACCGACATGTCCACCCTCATAGACCGCATCTTCACCAAGCCCACGCAACAGAGGGCCCCGCGTCCTCCATCTCAGGCACAACCACACCCCGAGGGAACGGAGCTAGGCACCTTCGCCGCCGGATGCTTCTGGGGCGTCGAGGCCGCGTTCCGCGACATCGACGGCGTGCTCGAAACCGCAGTCGGCTACACCGGCGGCGATCGTGTCAACCCAAGCTACCGGCAGGTCTGCCACGGCGACACCGGCCACGCCGAGGCCGTCGAGGTGTGGTTCGACCCAGGGCAGATGAGCTACGAGCAACTGCTCGAGACCTTCTGGCGTATGCACAACCCCACCACACCCAACCGCCAGGGCTGGGACCGCGGCAGCCAGTACCGCTCCGCGATCTTCTTCCATGACGCACGCCAGCAAGAGCTCGCAATCCGCTCACGTGAGAACGCGCAGACCTCATTGCGCAAGCGGATCGTGACCGAGATCACTCCAGCCTCGGAGTTCTACCGGGCCGAGGACTATCACCAGCGCTACTTCGAGAGGCAGGGCCGCGCAGCGTGCGCCGTGACCCTGCGCTGAGCTCGTCGCGCAGTCCTTCCAGCGGGCCTCGTCGATAGTCGCAGCGGCGGCCATCGACGAGGTCTCGCCCTCTCCTCTGAACGGGCCCCGCGTCGCTGCGCGAAGCCCCGAGCGGGTTGGACCGCTCTCAGCCGGCCGCGACCAGGGCCGCGTCGCCCAGGGAGGCGCGCACACTCAGCCGTGCCTGGTGCAGCCGGCTCTTGAAGGCCGCCTCACCGACGCCCGCGATCTCTGCCGCCTCGCGCGTGGAGAGGCCCTCGAGGTCGCGGAGCACGAGCGCGGTGCGGTAAGGCGGGTCGAGGTCGGCGATGGCGAGCTCCAGTGCGTCTCGCAGCTCACGCTGCTCGGCTCGATTGCCCGGACCGTCCTTTGCCGGTGCCGGAACCTGCACGGCCTCCTCGTCGACCTGAACGGTCGTGCCGCGTCGAAGCCGCCTCTCCAGCGCGCGGTTGGACTCGTTGACCGCGATGCGGTAGAGCCACGTGAAGATCATCGCACGAGCCTGAAAGCGCCCGATCCCCCGCCACGCTCTCAGCAAGGTCTCTTGGAGCACGTCTTCGGCTTCGCCGCGATCGCCGAGGAGGCGGAGCACGACCGTGTACAGGCGGTCGGCATGTACGCCCACCAGCTCTTCGAACGCGATCACGTCTCCCATCTGCGCCCGATCGAGGAGCTCGCGTTCGGGTGCGTTTGTAGAGCCGTGCTGGCCAAGCACATGCGTCACGCCTCGTGGGCCCGCTCTGTGTCGGTGTCCGTCTGGGCCGCGTCAACGCGGACGCGGTCGAAGATGCCTGCGGGCGCGCGTGCCTCGGACCGGTCCTCGGAGCTGTGCAGCAGACGTAGAAGAGCGCGCACGGCACGGATCCCAAGACTGCAATCCGGGCACTCCTGGGCGTGCAGTTCCAGGCGTCGCCGCGCACCCGGGCTCAAGTCGCCCTCCACGTAGTGGGAGAGGTGCTGCTGGGACCAAGCGTGCGCGTCTTGGCGTCCGGGCCAGCGCATCAGTCAGCTCCCTTCGCGGATGTGCCGACAGCGTCAGAACCTGGCCTGCGATCGAGCGGCGGCAGCCGTCGTCCGTCGTACGGGCAGTAGTTGAGGTCGTTCTGGACCAGTTCGTGGCAGGTCGGGCATACGCGCAGGTTCTCGACCGCCCAGGGCAGGCGCGATGCCGAGCCAACCAGCGGCAAGAGCTTTCCCACTACCTCCAGCGGCTCGCGCGTGTCTCGATCGATGTACAGCAGACCTGGTTGGGCAGACATGACCACCTCGCGCCCTGTGCGGACGTTGCGCAGCCGATATTGCTGTGGAGTTGGCGGATTGAGGTGTGAGTAACGGGACATCGTGCTCCTCGGGCCGTGGTTGTACTCCTGTGACCCGGCGAGCCGAGTTTCGGTTGCTCGCCTCGCGCTCCGGACTCGGACCGGCTGCGCTCGCCCGCCGAGAGTGTAGAGCGATTGGACTTGACAGTCCAGCGTGGGGGTGCTTTAGTGCCCGGCATAAATGGACTGTCTAGTCCCGCGGATGCCGACGACGATGAGGGCACTGAAATCCGCCATGAAGCGCTGCTGGTCGGGGCTGAACGAGGCGACTCGTCCCGTCAATCCCGAGCTGGTGCTGGCACTCTCCCGGCGCTGGGAAGAGCTGCCCGAAGCTGCCCGGACGCCCGCTCAGCTACTGGGAAGGCGGACCACCGGCTGCGAGGGCACCCACGGAGTCTTTCCCCGCTGCAACCTGGCGTGCACCCCGTGTTACCACAGCCGTGAGGCCAACCGTGTGAGCGTCGACGGCGCGCACACGATCGCCGAGGTGGATCGGCAGATGGCACACCTGCGGGCGGTCCGGGGACCCGGGCAGCACGCGCAGCTGATCGGCGGCGAGGTGACGCTCTTGGCGCCGGAGGATCATGCCGCCGCGCTGGCGGTGATGCGCCGGCACGACCGCAAGCCGATGAGCATGACCCATGGCGACTTCGACTACGAGTACCTGGAGGCCTTGGCGGTTGGCTCCGACGGGCAGCGCCGGTTCGATCTCCTTCGCTTTGCTGGGCATTTCGACTCGCTGATGCGCGGTCGGCGCGGCCGAGAACGTCCGACCAAGGAGGCTGATCTGGATTCTGCCCGCCGGAGCTTCGTGGCAGCTTTCGAGCGCTTGGAGGCTGAGCACGGAGTGCGCCATGACCTGGCTCACAACATGACGGTTACGCCGCGTAATCTCGGTCAGGTCGCCGATGTCGTTAGGTCGTGCCTGGACATGGGGTTCGGGATGCTCTCCTTTCAGCCGGCCGCACGGGTTGGCAACCCCAGTCGATGGCGGGAGGACTACGGCGCGGTCACGATTGATGCTGTCTGGCGGGAGATCGAGCGCGGCGTTGGTACGCGGCTGCCTTGGCGACACCTGCAGATGGGCGATGCGCGCTGCAATCGCTCGGCCTACGGTGTGAGCGCGGGCCAGCGCTGGGTCCCGTTGCTCGACGATCACGAGCCACGTGACCTGCGGGCGCGGGACGTGTTCCTGGACCGGTTCGGCGGCATGGACTTCGATCGCTCGCCGGCGGTGGTCCTAGGCAGCTGCATGCGTGTCCTGGCTCGACATCCGGCCGTTGCCCCGGTGGCGGTTGGCTGGGCGGTGCGATTCGCGCGGCGCGTCGGGCTCGGCGGCCTGTGCTCCCGGCGGTTGCGCGGCATGACCTTCGTGGTGCACGCGTTCATGGACGCCGACGTGGTCCAGGCCGCATGGACGGCGCAGGAGAACTGGGTCACCCCCGACGATCCCGAGGTGCGAGCGGCCATGGAACGACTCCAGGCCTGCTCCTACGCGATGGCACACCCGGACGATGGTCGGGTTGTGCCGGCCTGCGTTCAGCACGCGATCCTCGACCGTGAAGAGAACAGGCGACTGCTCACCATGTTGCCCATGGCCGGCAGCAATCAGTGAGATCCGACGTGCGTCCCGGCGGGGCGGGCACTGTCGCGGCACGGGTCCAGGCGAGTGTCGCCGTCGACGACCCACGCCGTTCGCTGCGCCGGGACAGCGTGCGATTCGCGCGCACGGTGTCACTTTCGGTGGGTATCCAGGGTCCGACGGCCGGGGTGATCGTGGGCCCAGCTGTGCTCGCGGGCATCGTCAGCGGCTCCGGGGCACTGGCCTACCTGCTGGCTCTCATCGCCATGTCTTTTGTCGCGTACGCGTTCGTTCTGTTCTCCCGGTCGTTCAACAGCGCGAGCTCCGTGTTCGCGTTCAACGGATCGATACTCGGAGCCAGTTACGGGTTCGTGTCGGTATGGATGCTGCTGTTGGTCTACGTCTCCTTTGCGGGAGGTGTTTACGCCAGCACGGCCGACATTGCCGGAGCGCTATTGCAATCGCTGGGTATGCACGTCGGGTGGGTCGTGCTGGCGGTGGCGGGTTGGGCAGCGACGATGGTCTTCGCCTATGTCTCGATCAGCCGCTCGGCAATTGTGATCCTCATCTGCGAGGGCGTCGCGATCGCGCTGATCGCAGTCGTCGGAGTCGCTGTTCTGGTCAGGAACGGTCACCATCATGCGTTCTCCACGGCCCCGTTCCGAGCTCACGGGATCGCCCTGAGCGTTCTTGGGCTCGGCGTTGTGAACGGGTTTGGCGGGTTCTCCGGCTTCGAGGGCGCGGCGACGCTCGGTGAGGAGGCGACTAGCTCGCAGCGGACGATCCCGGCTGCCGTGGTCGGCTCGCTGCTGCTCTCCGCGGGCGTGTACATAGTTTTCACCTGGATCGTCGACAACGCGTACGCCAGCCCCAGCGCGCTGGCCGCGGACCCCGCACCGATGGTCCACCTGGCAACCAGCACGATCGGTCCGGCGATGGGCAAGCTCGTGAACGTGGCCGGGGTGATCAGCGCCTTCGGCGCTCAGCTCGCGTGCATCAACGCCGCCAATCGTCTGCTGTTCGCGCTCGGTCGCGAGGTCGACGGCGGACGCCAGGCGAACAACTTCCTGGTCCGAACCAGCACCAGACACGGATCGCCAACCGGCGCGCTGGTCCTCACAGGCTCGCTGAGCCTCGCCGCGCTACTCGCGTTCTCCTTCGAGCGCAGCCCGATCCGCGCCCTGACCTTCATCGTCGAGTACGGGGCCTACCTGATCGTCGGGGTCTATCTACTGACGGTGATCGCTGGCCTGGTCTGGGTCTGGCATCGTGGACGGAGGCCGATTCAGCTGCTGATTCTCGGGCTGGGAATAGCCACCCTGGCGTACGTCCTGTACGACACGTTCGTCCCGCTTCCGGCGGGCCCGTTTCGCGTCGTGGCGCTCACGGCAGCTTTCAGTGTCGTTGCCGGAGTCGCTCTCACACTGATCCCGGGGATGCGTCGCCGGCTCGGCAGATCCGAGCTACTGCGCGCCGCGAGCGTCCAGAGCGCCGATGTATCACCGGCAGGCGCCCGTTGACGCTCAGCGGGCGCCGACCAGCGTGGCGAATCGCGGAAGGCAGGCGTCGACAAGATCCTCGTCGGTCTCGGGCAGGTGGCCCGTGCTCGTGTGTCCGACGTGCCCGAGGCGAGGGGCCACCACCTGGCCGCGGGCGTGGACCTCATCGAGTACCGTCTTCACTGCATCCGGGACCCATTGCGTGCCGGCACCCTCCCGAAGGATCGCCTCAGCCCGCTCCAGCGGCATCCCGGCCCGATATGGCCGGTCGCAAACCATCGCATCCCAAGCGTCGACGACACACACCAGGGCAGCGGTGAGGGGAATCTGAGAGCCCATCAGCCCGTCCGGATAGCCCGTGCCGTCGGGGCGCTCGTGATGCGAGCGGACGACATCGCCGACCTCAGCGAGATGAGGATAGGGAGCGAGCATCGCCTGCCCGTCAAGTGGATGGCGCTCGATCACGCTGCGCTCGGCGTCGGTGAGCTGACAGGGCTTGGTCAGAATCGCATCCGGCGTCACAAGCTTGCCGACATCGTGGAGCAGTCCACCGAGCGCAACTGCTCGCAGGCGTACACCGTCAAGTCCGGCGCGCTCTCCGGATCGCATCGCCAATTCGGAGACGCGGATCACGTGCATGCGGGTCACATCGTCCTTGTGCTCGAGCGCTGCGATGAATTCGTGCACGACCGGGGTCAGACCAAGCTCGAGCGCGACCAGCGGGTCACGGCTCAGCACCGGCGCAAGCACCAGCGCCAGCGAGCGATCCCGCCAATGAGCCCACAGGAGACCACCGACCGCGAACAACACTCCAAGTCCGTCGGTCAGATGCGCCAGCCACCAGCCCGGTGAGAGTGGCGCTGCCCCCAGGAACGCGATCGTCGCCAGTCCAGGAGCGATAAAACCCAGTGAGGCGACCAATGAACCGCCGCGGCGGCCGATCGCAAACAAACGCAGATGGCGTATCGAGAGGAAGCCCGTGCCAAGGAGGCTGACAGCGACGATCGGCGCCGCCTGGAGTCCGGAGGGCGCGGGGATCGAACGTGGCCATATGAGCAGCGCCACCGCAGCGGCTGCTGAGAGCGCGATGCAGCCGCTCGACCACGGCCGCCAGCGGCGAGCCAACCAGTTCCCCGCCCGGGTCCCATCGAGCAGTAGCGGCAGGCCGGCGACCAGGGCGCCCGGCACCGCGGCCATCAAAGCCACGGTACTGCCCGAGTTCTGACCGTAGAGATGGCCGGGCAGAAGCAGGCCGTGGATCATCGGCAGCAGGGATACAACCCAAAGCGCACTGCCGAGCAGAGCGACCTCGGCCAGCCCTCGAACGATGCCGAGGACCACTACGGCTGCGGCACCCACCGCGCAGCCGACAGTCAGTACCAGGATTACGACGAAGGCGAGCTCGGGGTGATTCCAGACAGTCGTGCGGTCGGGACCCAGCGAGAGGATCGCGAGAGCGCCGCCGGTGATCCCGACGAACGGAGCCCACCAGCGAAGCACCAGGCGTGCCATACCCGGCATATCGGCAGAGCGGTACGGTACCTTAAGGCGATTCCCGCAGGCACGGACGACTGGCCCCGTGCTCGTCTACATCGAGGCGAGTCATGACTCTCAGTTTGCGTAAGCTCGGGCCGATGGTTTCAACCCCGCCGTCCGGTCCCTGCGAGCCGCTGTGACGGAGGCCAGGGACCTGACCGACGGCGAGCGCTGGACGCTGGCCGAGCTCCAGCGCCTGCGGGCCGAGGGTTGGCGGCCCCGCGCCCTACGCGATTTCCTGTGGGCTTCGCAGATCAGAGCGAACCGCACCCGCCGTCTCCGTCCGGCGCTCGTGCGCCAGGAGCTCGCCTGGATCAGCATCGGAGCGGCGGCATGGCTAGGTGCCGGGCACCTGCCGGCTGAAAGCTCGATCGCGCGTTCCCGCCGGCAGGGCCTGATCTGGTGGGCTGCATGCAGCCTGATGCTCGACTGGCACCTGGGCATGCTGGAGACGCCTGAGGGGCAGGCCGTCGCCCTGGGAGCCGCCGACGCGCTCACGCTGGTGCGGGCGTGGCTCGTGCCCGCTGTCGCGGTGCGGGCCGATCCGGTCCTCTTGGCGGTCGGCGGCCTGACCGACGCGATTGACGGGTTGGTGGCCCGCTCGACACGCCGCACCAGATTCGGGGCGCAGTTCGACGGTTTGGTCGACGCCTGCTTCGACGCGGCGGCGCTTCGAGGCGCGGTGAGCGCCGGCGGCGTGTCGCCCCCGGTGGCGCTGATCGAACGGGTCCGCCTCACGGTCGGCGCGGTGTACGTCGCGAGCGAGTATCTCGCAGCCGGTCGCCATCCTGATGAGCGTCTGCGCGCCAGCGGCCGGAGTGCGGTGCCGGTGCGTATTGCGGGCCTGGTTGCCGCCGGCCTGCGCCGCCGCAGGTGTGCCGACCGGTTGATCGTCGGAGCTGCGTCGATCAGCGTCGCCGGGGCGCTTGGCGGTGTCAGCCGCTGGCCCGTTCGGTGTCGCGGTTCTGCGCCGCGGCGTCCGCGCCAAGTGTCCTGACGGCCTCCATGACCCGCTGCACCGCGGTGGCCGTGACCAGCGCGGCGAACGCCCAGGCGATCGTTGCGCTGGCGCCTGGCAGCAGGCAGAACAGCACATATACAACGATCGTCTCGGCTCCCTCGGCCAGCCCTGGGAGTAGCTTCAGCGAGCGCTCGTCACCCAAGGGCAGAGCACGGCGCTCGATCACCGAGGAGAAGGAGAGCAGGGCAACGATGTTGACCAGGTACGCAGCGAGCAGCATCGCACACGCGACCCGCGCCCCGGGGCTCGCGATCGCGACGCCGACGATGAAACCCGAGTACACGACAAAATCGGCGACGAAGTCCAGCAAGCCCCCCAGGTCGGTCGCTTCGCGCTGGCGGGCGACTGCTCCATCAAGCCCGTCTAGCAGCCGGTTGAGCAGCCACAATCCCAGCGCGGCTCCGTAGGCGCTCGTCGCGACGCAGACGCACGCGCCGAGCCCGGCAAGCAGGCCGACGCCGGTCACCTCGAGGGGCGGTACCTCCCGTGCTGCGAGGGTTTCGGCGACGCGATCAAGGCTCGGACGCAACCGGGCTCTGAGGACCTGATCGATCATCGGCCCGCGCGATCAACGCGATCGAGGATTCGCAGCGCGGCCCGGGTCGCCATGCGTACGCCCGGGCGGGCGTATCGCGCCCGCACGTAGGCGTTCGCCGCGCGAGAGGGACCCTCGGACAGAGTTGGATAGGCGTGCACGCTCTGGGAGATGCGGTCGATCTTGGTGCCGACCGTGATCCACGCTGCCAACTCGGCGACCGACTCCGAAGCACCAGGGGCGGCGATCGTCGCGCCGACCAGCCGCCCCTTCTGATCGCCGACAAGTGTCACGAAGCCGTAGGGCCGCCCATCGATAATCGCCCGATCAAGCTCTGAATACTCGAACGAGACGACCTTCGGGTGCTGCCAGCGACCCGCGGCCTCAGCCTCGGTGAGCCCAACCGCCGCAACCTCAGGATCGGTGAAGGTGATCCGTGGAACGTTCGTGTAGTCGACCTTGCGCCGCGCCGCGAACAGCGCGTTGACCGTTGCCACGCGGGCCTGGTAGGCGGCGACGTGCGTGAAGGCCATCGCGCCGGTCACGTCGCCCACGGCGTACACGTGAGCGGCCGTGGTGCGCAGTTGCTCATCGACCAGCATGAAGCCGTGCGGATCGGTCCGCGCGCCGATCTGCTCCAAACCCAGATCCTCGGTGCGTGGCGAACGGCCGACGGCAACGAGCAGACGATCGAACGCAATCACAGGTGCAGCCTCGCGGGGCTGCACCTCGAGCGCGCCGCCGGACTCGCCGCCTGCGACAGATCCTACGGAGGTGCCGCAGAGAACTGCCACGCCCTCCGCGATGAGCCGGTCGGCGACCAGCCGGCTGGCCCGCGGCTCCTCCCTTGCCAGCAGCCGCTCGCCCGCCTCGATCAGCGATATGTCCGAACCTAGTCGAGAGAACGCCAGAGCCAGCTCGCAGCCGACCGGGCCGCCACCGAGGATGGCCAGCGACCCGGGCAGGCTCGACAGCTGCCAGACGCTGTCGCTGGTCAGCGGGCTCACGTCCTCGAGCCCCGGGATGTGCGGCAGCAGCGGCCTCGATCCGGTGGCTATGATCGCCTTGCGGTAGCGCAGGCGAAGATCGCCAACGTCGATCACTCCCGGCTCGCTGAACCGGCCGTGGCCGGTGATCACCGTGACGCCATCTCGTTCCAACCGCGCAGCCGAGTCATGCGGCTCGATCACGTGCTGAGCACGGCGTACGTGATCCATCACGCGCGTGAAGTCGATCAGCGGCTCCGAAGGCGTCAGGCCGACAACGTCGGCGTGACGCATCCGATGGGCCAGATCGGCTGCGGCCAGGAGGCTCTTGCTCGGAACGCAACCGGTCCACAGGCAGTCGCCGCCGAGCCGCTCCCCCTCAACGAGCGCCACACGCGCGCCGACGCCGGCGGCGACGAGCGCTGAAACCAGCCCGCCGGTGCCGCCGCCGACGACCACGAGATCGAAGCGCCCCGATCCCGCAGACGATCGCCAGGTGCGTGACACGTGGCACACACTACTGACGGCCTGACAACAAGCCCCCGGCACTGACTCGATCGCGGCTGGACTTGATGATCTTGATCCCACCTGCTTTACTAGCCGCAAGTGGACCAGACAGTCCAATTACTTCGCGAAAGGGAGCAAGCAATGAGTTCGACCCTCCAGCAGCAGGCTGATCAGCTGCAGGCTGCCAGTGCGGGCCGGTTGCCAGCCGACGTCCTAGAGACCTTCGCACGCGACCGCGAGGCCCTGATCGACCGTGGCGCCCGAGACACAGTCAAGCCCGGTGACGTGCTCGGGGATTTCAGCCTGCCGTCCGCGACCGGCCGCGAGGTGTCGTTGTCGGAGCTCATCGCCGACGGTCCTGCAGTGCTGGTGTTCTATCGCGGTGGCTGGTGCCCTTACTGCAACCTCGCTCTGCGCCACTACCAGTCCGAGCTCGTCCCTGAGCTCCACCGTCACGACGCCAGGCTGGTCGCGATCACGCCACAGAAGCCCGACGAGTCGCTGAGTACCGCCGAGAAGCACGGGCTCGAGTTCCCCGTGCTCACCGACGCAGGGCTGCGGTTCGCGGACCGTCTCGGCATCGCTTTCGAGCCCTCCGCGGAGACGCAGGCGGCGCAGATCAAGCTCGGCCTCGACGTCAGCGAGGGCAACGCTGAGGGCGCGACGCGCCTGCCCATGCCGACCGTCCTGGTGGTCGACCGCGATCGCGTCGTGCGCTTCGCGGACGTTCATCCGGACTACGCGACGCGAACCGAGGTGCCGGTCATCCTCGCGGCGCTCGCCGAACTCGAGTCGCACCCTTCACCCGCCGCCGACGCCTAGGCCAAACACTTAGCGGTGGTGCGCGCAGGGTGCAGCCCACCGTCATACGTTCTCGGCCGCGTTCACCAGCGGGGCACGGGGCCCCATCAAAGGAGAACAGACAATCAATGTCATTCAAGGGTAAGACAGCGCTTATAACTGGCGCCACCTCAGGTATCGGTCGCGCCGTCGCCGAGCGGCTCGCGAGCGAAGGCGCCGAGGTCATCGTTTCGGGCCGAGACGAGAGCCGCGGCAAGCTGGTCGTGGAGGCAATCGTCTCGGGAGGCGGGACGGCGCGCTTCGTGCGGGCCGATCTCGCAAAAATCGCGGATGTCAAGCAGCTCGCCGCGGCCGCCGGCGACGTGGATGTCCTCGTCAACAACGCCGGCGTTTTCCCGTTCGGGGCCACCAAGGACATATCTGAGCAGGACTTCGACGTCGCTTTCGACGTCAACGTCAAGGCCCCGTTCTTCCTGACCGGTGTGCTCGCCTCGAAAATGGCCGAGCGCGGCGAGGGTGCCGTGATCAACATCTCCACGATGGTTGCCACGATCGGCCTCAGCGGCATGGCAGCATACGGCGCCTCCAAGGCAGCGCTCGAGTTGCTCACAAAGGCCTGGGCAGACGAGTACGGCCCCCATGGTGTGCGGGTGAACGCGGTCGCCCCCGGGCCCACACGCACTCCCGGCACCGAACCTATGGGCGACGCAATCGATCAGATGGCCAGCACCCTCCCGGCGCGCCGCGCAGCCTCAGCCGAGGAGATCGCCGCAGCGGTGGTGTTCCTCGCCTCCGATGAGGCGAGCTTCATCCACGGCGCCATACTTCCCGCCGACGGCGGACGCGTAGCCGTCTGATGCCCGGAGAGGCCTGCTGGTTGCGTTGCTGATCCTTCCGGCAGACGGCGCGTCCCGTGCCCGAGCCGCCCAAGCCGATGCGGTTGCGGGACTGCGCCAGCAGGCGGACGTGACCAACCAGGTGTAACGCCACCAACCGAAAGGACCCCCGAGCCCCATGCCGATCCCCGATTCGATCTGCGCCTTTATCGATACTCAGGCCAAAGGATCGCCTGTGTCCTACGACGACCTGCGTGTTGTCATCTTCAATGGCACAACCAAGCGCTCGCCCGAGCTGAGCCATACGGACGGCCTGCTCGCAATCCCTCGCAGGATCTTTTCCACCCTTGGCGTGCGCTGCGACGAGGTGCGCACGGTCGATCGCACGATCCCCCCAGGCCTGTGGCCCGACATGAGCGAACACGGCTATGACGCGGACGAGTTCCCGGACATCTATCGCTTGCTCGTCGAGCCCGCCGACATGCTTCTGCTGGCCGGCCCGATCTGGCTGGGAGACCAGAGCTCTCAGACGCGCACGATCATCGAGCGCCTGTACGCCTACTCCAGCGAGGTCAACGATCGCGGACAATGGGCGTACTACGGCAAGGTCGGCGGCGTGCTGACGACGGGCAACGAGGACGGCGGCAAGCACGTCAGCGCCCAGGTCCTCTATGCCCTCCAACACATCGGCCTGGCGATCCCGCCCCAGTCAGACAGCTATTGGGTGGGGGAGGCCGGCCCGGGCCCGTCCTACCTCGACGAGAAGGGCGGCGGACAGCACAACGCCTGGACGACCCGCAACACGGTGTTCATGACGTGGAACATGCTCCATCTAGCTCGGATGCTCAAGGATGGCGGGGGGTTCCCAGCCTACGGCAACTCCACGCGCGACTGGAACCTCGAGCAGAGCGAGCACCCAAACCCGGAGTACCGTTGAAGGCCGGAAAATTAGACGATTCGTGGACGGCGAAGCGTACAGTGAGGGCGGCGCTCGGAACCACGGTCGCTGGCAGTGCCGCTCCTTACGGATACACCGTCACGCTGTGGAGCTCGGGAGCGATCTTGATTCGCTCACACGGACTGCCGCCTGTCGCGGAGGTCTTCGCGTTCGCGGCTGGTGCACTGTGCGGCTTTGGCCTGATGGGACTGCTGGCGCGCGGCGCGCTCACTAGCATGGAGTCCCTCGGCGACGCTGCCGAGCGCGTATCAGCCGGTGCGCTGAACTGGTTCGCCGTCGGCACGGCGGTCGGCGTCGTCGCCCTGATCAGCGAGATCCACGGTTGGGAGGTATGGCCGCTGAGCTCGTTCATCGCGACAGCTCTCTACGTTCTTCTCGCCAGCCTGCAACTCGCCGTCGTTGCCGCGAGACGCAATTCGTAGCGCTCTGGCGGCGATTCCCGAACGTCCGCTTTCAGCCAGCGATGGTCTCGAGCATGCCTTGCGGCTCCACTGACACCCCGGCTGCCGCGTAGGCGTCGCGCGCGTCGAGCGTCTCCGCCTGTAGCAGCGCCTGCGCGAGGCTCTCGAGCTGGTCACGATGGTCTGTGAGCAGCTGCGTGACCTGCTCGTGCGCGCGCTCGACGAGCTTGCGCACCTCCTCGTCGACGAGGCGCTGGGTGGACTCCGAGGTCTCGCTCGCGCCCGGCAGGAACGGCCCCTCGCCGTCGGCCGGCAGCACGGCGATCGGGCCGACCGCCTCGCTCATGCCCCAGCGCCCGACCATCTGCCGGGCGATCGCGGTCAGCTGCTGGATGTCTGACTCCGCGCCCGAGGTGATCGTGTCGTAGACGACCTCCTCGGCCACGCGGCCACCGAGGGCCACGCGGATCTTTGCCTGCAGGTCCTCCAGCGAATAGGAGACGCGGTCAGAGTCGGGCGTCGAGAGGGTCACGCCGAGCGCCATGCCGCGTGGGATGATCGAGACCTTACGCACGGGATCGGCGCCGAGGGTGAGCATCCCCACGAGCGCGTGGCCGGCCTCGTGGTAGGCGGTTCGCTCACGGTCCTCCATCGAGAGGACGATTCCGCGCGGCGCGCCGAGCAGGATCTTCTCAACGGCATCCGTGAAGTCGCCCATCTCAACACATTCGTGATCGCGTCGCGCGGCGAGCAGGGCGGCCTCGTTGGCCAGGTTGGCGAGGTCTGCCCCAACCATTCCCGGCGTCGTCGCCGCGAGCGCCTCGAGGTCGACGCTGTCACCGAGCGGGATGGAGCGCGTGTGCACTTCCAGGATTTCCCGCCGGCCGGTGCGATCGGGCGGCTGCACCGCGACGCGGCGGTCGAAGCGACCCGGTCGCAGCAGCGCCGAGTCCAGCACATCGGGCCGATTCGTGGCGGCGAGCACGACGACGGCCTCGGAGCTCTCGAAGCCGTCCATTTCGGTCAGGATCTGGTCGAGGGTCTGCTCGCGCTCGTCGTTGGCGCCAGTGACCGAGACCGAGCCCTGGCGCGAGCGTCCGATCGCGTCGAGCTCGTCGATGAAGATGATCGCCGGCGCCGCCTCCTTGGCCTTGGCGAACAGGTCGCGCACCCGCGAGGCGCCGACGCCGACGATCGCCTCGATGAACTCCGAGGCGGAGATCGAGAAGAAGGCCGCGTGTGCCTCGCCGGCGACCGCGCGCGCCAACAGCGTCTTGCCGGTGCCGGGCGCACCGGACAGAAGCACGCCGTGCGGCATCCGCCCACCCAGGCGGCCGTAGCGCTCCGGATTGCGCAGGAAGTCCACGATCTCCGACAGCTCGCTCTTGGCCTCATCAATGCCGGCGACGTCGCTGAACATGATCGTGATCGTCGCGGGATCGATGCGCCGCGCCTGCGAGCGCCCGAAGTTGCCGAGCGCGCCCGCCGCCCCGCCCCTGCTTGCGCGGCGTGCGATCAGGACGAACAGGCCGACGATCAAGAGCGTCGGTCCGAATCCGAGCAGGATCTCGGCCAGCAGCGAAGTGCTCGTGCTCGTCGATTCGGCGTTGATCTTCACACCCTTTTCCTGTAGCAGCGCGGACAGCTGGCTGCCGTTCCAGAAGCTCGGCACCTGGGTCGCGAACAGCTTCGTCGGCGTCGCCTTCGTGTCGCTCGCCGGATAGCGCTGCTTGGACTTGAGCTCGCCCTGGATCGTGTCGCCCTTGGAGGAGATCGAGTAGACCGCGTCGCCCTTGACCTGTTCCAGGAAGTAGGGGCTGAACGGGACCCGCACGCGCGGCTCGGCGCCAGGCCTGAACAGGAGAAGCGACCCGAAGTTCAGGGCGACCAATACGAGCACGAACACCATGAACCCGCGCGAGCGGTGGGGGGGCCGTACGGCTGGCGGGTCCGGCATGCCACGCCCGTCGGGGCCTGGTGCTACGTGCCACCCGCGCTCGTCGCGAGGCATCGGCTTCCTTGAATCTGCCCGTTGGAGAGCCATGCTTAGGCGCCCGGGTCCGGTGCTTCGTCGAGCACCCTCTGGATAGCCTGGCCGAGGGCCAAGAGGACCGCCCCGATCACGATCGCCGCGAGCGCTCCCGCGAGCGCGTTGGTGGCGCCGCTACCCGCCGGGCATGTGCCGGCTGCAACCGCCAGGGCGATCCCCGCCACACCGCAAATCAGT